>WLWH01000841.1_pt1 | contig 23791 bp, 10 predicted proteins | sample 6712741 | NCBI WGS metagenome assembly WLWH01 (sample SAMN12718694, study PRJNA515312) | sponge metagenome | isolation source: marine sponge | host: Mycale hentscheli | place: New Zealand: South Island, Marlborough, Capsize Point | collected 2003-05-01
TTTTAAAAAACTATACAATGACTCAGACGTCACTCAACGAAATGCGAATGGACAAACTCGCTCTGGATTATATAGCTTGTTTATACCTATGGAGTGGAATTACGAAGGATACATTGATTCTTATGGATTACCTGTCTTCGACACGCCTAAAAAATCAATACAAGGACCGCAAGGTGAAGAAATAGATTTAGGCGTAATAGAGTATTGGGATAATGAAGTAGAAGGTCTTAAGCAAGATCAAGACGCTTTAAATGAATTTTATAGACAATTTCCAAGAACTACTAAGCATGCTTTTAGAGATGAGTCAAAAGAATCTTTATTTAATTTAACTAAAATCTATGAACAAATAGATTTTAACGAAGATTTAAGAAATTCTATAAAAATTACTAAAGGTAATTTTATGTGGCATAATGGCATACAGGATAGTCAAGTTTTATTTATACCTAATAAAAACGGTAGATTTCTAATAACCTGGGTACCACCTGTTAATATGCAAAATGCAGTAATAACAAAAGGAGGTATTAAATATCCTTTAAATGAAAACTTAGGTGCTTTTGGATGTGATCCTTACGACATATCAGGCACGGTGGATAAAAGAGGTTCTAAAGGATCTTTACATGGTTTAACCAAGTTTTCAATGACAGATACACCACCTAATCATTTCTTTTTAGAGTACATAGCTAGACCTCAAACTGCTGAAATATTTTTTGAAGATGTATTAATGGCTTGTATTTTTTACGGCATGCCAATACTTGCAGAAAATAACAAACCAAGACTTTTATATCATTTTAAAAGAAGAGGCTATAGAGGTTTTTCAATGAATAGACCTGATAGAAAAAGAAACAAGCTTTCTGTTACGGAAAGAGAATTAGGAGGTATACCTAATTCAAGTGAAGATATTAAACAAGCTCACGCAGCTGCTATTGAATCTTACATAGAGGATTTTGTAGGTTTAAAAGAAACAGGATATGGTGATGTTTATTTTCAAAGAACATTAGAAGACTGGGCTAAATTCAATATAAATAATAGAACAAAACATGATGCTTCGATAAGCTCTGGGCTAGCTTTAATGGCTTGTAATAAGCATAGGTATGCTCCAAGCGCACCTCGCAAATTAAAGCCTGTTGACTTAGGTATAAAAAAATATAACAACAAAGGAGCTACATCAAAAATAATAAGTTAAATGGGTATATACACCAATACTAGAAGTGCATTTCCTAGCCAAGTTGTTAGTGAGCAAGAGAAATCAAGCATTGAATACGGCAAGCAAGTAGCTCAAGCTATAGAAGGTGAATGGTTTGATCAAGGTAGAACTACAGGTAATAGATATATAACTAATTGGAATAATTTTAATCAATTAAGACTATATGCTAGAGGCGAACAAAGTGTTCAAAAATATAAAGATGAATTATCTATTAATGGTGATTTGTCTTATTTAAATTTAGACTGGACGCCAGTGCCTATTTTGTCAAAGTTTGTAGACATAATTGTTAATGGTATATCTCAAAAATCATACGAGATAAAAGCATACGCTCAAGATCCTGAGTCAGTAAAGAAAAGAACTGAATACGCATCAAAGCTTTATGAGGACATGATATCTATGCCTTATTTAGATAATTTACAGCAAACACTAGGTATAGAAGCTTATCAATCTCCCAGCAAAGACATTGTTCCAGAAAATCCTGAAGAGTTAGAACTTCATATGCAACTAAGTTATAAGCAGTCTATAGAAATAGCTCAAGAAGAAGCTATATCTTCTGTAATGGCCCAAAATAAATATAATCTAACAAGGCGAAGATTAAATATGGATTTAGCTGTTTGCGGTATAGCAGCAGTTAAAACAGATTTTAACACAGCTAATGGAGTAACTATTGACTATGTTGATCCAGCTTATATGGTGTATTCATATACAGAAGATCCTAACTTTGAAGATATATATTACGTTGGTGAAGTAAAATCTATAACCATACCTGAACTTAAAAAAGAGTTTCCTAATATACCAGAAGACGAATTAAAACGTATACAAAATACACCTGGAAATAAATCATATATAACTGGTTACGGAAATTATGATAATAATACAGTACAGGTTCTATATTTTGATTATAAAACTTATCATGATCAGGTTTTTAAAATAAAACAAACAGAGCAAGGTTTGATGAAAGCTATTGAAAAAGATGATACTTTTAATCCGCCGGAAAATGATATGTTTGAAAGAGCTTCTAGATCTATTGAAGTTTTATATAGCGGAGCTAAAGTTTTAGGTACAAATATTATGCTTAAATGGGAATTGTCTAAAAATATGTCAAGACCACTTTCTGACACTACTAAGGTTAGAATGAACTATGCTATTTGCGCTCCTAGAATTTATAAAGGTAGAATAGAATCTATAGTTAGTAGATGTACGGGTTTTGCTGATATGATACAAATAACTCATTTAAAATTACAACAAGTTATATCACGAATGGTTCCAGACGGAGTGTATTTAGACATGGACGGACTTGCTGAGGTAGATCTTGGTAATGGCACTAATTATAATCCAGCTGAAGCATTGAATATGTATTTTCAAACTGGTTCTGTTATTGGTAGATCACTAACACAAGATGGTGAAATGAATGCTGGTAAAGTTCCAGTACAAGAACTTCAAGCTGGAAGTGGTAATGCTAAAATACAAAGCTTAATAACTACGTACCAATATTATCTACAAATGATACGTGATGTCACGGGCTTGAATGAAGCAGTTGACGGTAGTTTACCAGATAGAAACACTCTTGTTGGCCTGCAAAAGTTAGCAGCCAATGCTTCAAACATAGCTACTAAGCATGTTAATCAAGCTGGTCTTTATTTAACTCTTAGAATAGCAGAGAATGTAACTTTAAAAATAGCGGACGCTCTTGAGTTTCCATTAACAAAGTCTTCTTTGCAAAACTCTATATCAACTTTTAATATTAAAACTCTAGAAGAGATAGTTAATTTAAATCTTCATGACTTTGGTATATTTTTAGAATTAGAACCTGAAGAAGAAGAACAAGCTCAATTAGAAGCAAATATACAAGCTGCTATTCAACAAGGCGGCATTGATCTTGAAGATGCTATAGATTTAAGACAAATTAAAAATCTTAAACTTGCTAATCAAATGCTTAAAATAAAGCGTAAGCAGAAGCAGGCACAAGATATAGAAAATCAACAAGCTAACATAGCAGCTCAAGCTGATGCTCAAGCTCAAACAGCTGAAAGAACAGCGATGGCTGAAGTTCAAAAACAAGAAGCTGTTACTAATACAAAAGTTCAATTTGAACAAGCTAGAAACCAAATGGAAATTCAAAAGCTTGAAACTGAAAATCAATTAGAACTTCAAAGAATGCAGCAAAGATTCTTTTATGATAAACAATTAAAAGAAATGGACATGCAGGCTATTGGAGCTAAGGAGCAAATGATTGAAGACAGAAAAGACAAGCGTATTAAAATGGAGGGTACGCAGCAAAGCGAAATGATAAGTCAAAGAAAAAACGACGGCTTACCAATTGATTTTGAAAACCAGCCAGATGCTGGAATGAATGCGTTTATGTAAACGCTGTTTAATTATTTAATTATATTATATTATGTCAGAAATAAAAACAAATGAACCTGTTAAACAGGAAGGTGAGTTTAAAATTAAAAAGAAAACAACACCTAAAAAATTAACCGAAACAAAAGATAACATTACAAAAGTAAATGTTAATCCAAAAGAACCTTTAGTAGAGCTAGAAAGCAATGTTACTAAAGTTGAAATTAAAAAAGAAGAACAAGATGCCATTCAAGTCGGAGAAACAAAGGAGGTATCTGTGGAAAAACCATCCGGAGATAGCACAGAGATGGGAGAATCTATACAAGAGTCCAACGAGACTACTGAAGGGTTTTCTCCGATCCAAGAAGTAACAGAAGCTGAAGTTAAACATGTTGAAGCTGAAGTTAAAGAAGCTATAAGAGATGAAAAAGTATTAGGCAAACCATTGCCAGAGAATATTGAAAAATTAGTTTCATTTATGGAAGAAACTGGTGGGACAATAGAAGATTATACCCGTCTAAATGCTGATTATAGCAATGTAGACGATAAAACTCTTTTACAAGAGTATTATAAAAAGAATAAACCTTACTTAGATAATTCAGATGTTGAACTTCTGTTAGAAGATTTTGACTATGATGAAGACATCGATGAAGAAAGGGATATACGCAAAAAGAAACTTGCGTTTAAAGAAGAAGTTGCAAAAGCCAAAAACTTTTTAGAGGAAACAAAGAGTAAATATTACGACGAGATCAAGTTGAGACCGGGCGTTACTCAGGAACAACAAAAAGCTATGGATTTTTTCAATAGATATAATAAGGAGCAAGAACAAGCTGAGCAACAGCATCAGGTTTTTAAGAATAGTACTAAACAACTTTTTAGTGATGATTTCAAAGGTTTTGATATCAACGTTGGTGAAAAGAAGTATAAGTATAATATTCAAAACAAAGATAAAGTTGCAGAAAGCCAGTCTAATATAACAAACCTCGTTGGGAAGTTCCTAGACGAAAATGGTAATGTTCAAGACGTTAATGGTTATCACAAGGCTATTTATGCTGCTGAAAACGTAGATAAGATTGCCGCTCATTTTTACGAGCAAGGAAAAGCAGACGCTGTAAAAGAAGTTGTAAACAAATCAAAAAACTTGAGTGACACTAAAGCTAGGACTTCTCAAGGAGATGTGTTTTTAAATGGTTTTAAAGTGCGAGCTATTTCAGGTGCTGATTCTACAAAACTTAAAATAAAAACTAAAAAATTTAACTAATAAAAACTTAAAATTATGAGTTTAACTCCTCAATTTGGAAGTTTGATTCCAAGTCAAAAGCAAGAACTTTTGAATTCAAACTACCTACAATTTAATGGTGGTGTTACTGCTAATGGCGATACAGATACTTTCGCTCAACAGTACCTACCTGAGATTTACGAACAAGAAGTAGAGCGTTATGGAAACAGAACGTTATCTGGATTCTTGCGAATGGTTGGCGCTGAAATGCCAATGACATCTGATCAAGTAATTTGGTCTGAACAAAATAGATTACATATATCTTATGATGATTGTTCACAAGCTGCCGGTGTTATAACTGTAGCTCCTCAAGGTGGATTTCCTGGCGTGCAAAATGTTATTTCTATAAATGACACAGTTGTTATCCTAGATACAGTAACAGGTGATGAGCAAAAAGGTATTGTAACTGCTACTCAATCAACAACCGCTGCTCAAGACGGTACAATTGATGTTACAACTTTTGATGGTAATGGATTTGCTGGATTTACAGACGGTGCTATTAAAGTATTTGTATATGGATCTTCTTATGGAAAAGGATCTAATACAACTGGTGCTGATGCTAGAATTTCTGTAGAGCCTCAATTAACTCAATTTTCTAATTCACCAATTATCCTAAGAAACCAATACGTAGTATCTGGTTCTGATATGGCTCAAATTGGTTGGGTAGAAGTTGCTACTGAAGACGGTGCTTCTGGATACCTATGGTATTTAAAAGCTGAATCTGAAACTCGTTTACGTTTTGAAGATTACCTAGAAATGGCAATGATTGAAAGTGAGTACAATCAAGGTGGTAATGCTGCTCTTGTACCAGGATCTGAAGGTTTATTTGCTGCTATTAAAGCTCGTGGAAACGTAGAAGTAGGATTTACTGCTGCTGCTGGATTAGACGAGTTTGATGCAATACTTAAAAACTTAGATACTCAAGGAGCTATTGAAGAAAATATGTTATTCTTACAAAGACAAACTGCTTTGGATTTTGATGACATGTTAGCTGCAATCTCTGGCGGAACTGCTGGTGGTACTGCTTTTGGATTATTTGAAAACTCAGAAGAAATGGCATTGAACTTAGGGTTCAGCGGTTTCCGTAGAGGTTCTTATGATTTCTATAAAACAGACTGGAAATACTTGAACGATGCTTCTACTCGTGGAGGTGTTACAGGTGTAAATTCTATTGAAGGTGTATTAATACCTGCTGGAACTTCAACTGTATACGATCAAGTACTAGGAACTAATATCCGTAGACCTTTCTTACATGTACGATACAGAGCTTCACAAGCTGACGATCGTCGTATGAAGTCTTGGTTGACTGGTTCTGCTGGTGGTGCATTTACATCTACATTAGATGCTATGGAAGTAAACTTCCTATCTGAAAGATGTTTAGTAACACAAGCTGCTAACAACTTTGTATTATTCCAAGGAGTGTAATTACTTCTTAAATTAAACCCTCGGGGCTACATAGTGAGCGTAGCCCTAGGGTTTTTTATTAACTATTTAATTTTATTATATTATGGCTAAAAAAGCTAAAGCAGTAGAAACTGTTGAGGTTGCACCTCAAGAGGTTGCGGTAAAAACCGCTCCTAAACCCACAAAACCAACGTGGGAAATTAAAGACAGAGTTTATTATTTAAAAGGAAATAAAAACCCTTTAACTCTTACTATTCCAGGTAAACATACTAAAAAGCACTCGCTGCTTTATTTTGACAATAAAACGGGTGAACAAAGAGAGCTAAGATACGCTACAAATCAATCATCTCCTTTTGTTGATGAGCAGAAAGGTGAAGTTACTATGGGGCACATTAGGTTTTACGATGGAACACTAACTGTTAAAAAAGAACAACAAAACCTGCAAAAGCTACTTTCATTGTATCACCCATTAAAAGGTAAAATGTATAATGAGTTTAGTGCTAAAGCAGAAGCTGTAGATCAATTAGAAATATTGGATCTTCAAATAGATGCTTTAAATGCAGCTAGAAACATAGACATTGATCAAGCAGAAGCTATTTTAAGAGTTGAAATTGGATCTAAAGTAAATAACATGAGCTCTAAAGAACTTAAAAGAGATTTACTCTTGTTTGCTAGAAGTAATCCAGAGTTATTTATTAGCTTAGCTAATGATGATAATGTTCAATTAAGAAATGTAGCTATTAGAGCTGCTGAAGCTGGTATTATTAATTTATCTAGTGATCAAAGAACATTTACTTGGGGATCAAACGGTAGAAAATTAATGAATGTACCTTTTGATGAAAACCCTTACTCAGCATTTGCTGCTTTCTTAAAAACAGACGAAGGTGTTGAGATCTATAAATCTATAGATAAAAAACTATAAAAACAAGTGATACTATAATATAGGCGGTTTCGGCCGCCTTTATAGTATAAATAAAAAATTAATATGGCAGTAAGCGTAAATACAGTGTATACCACAGTCTTGTATATATTAAACAAAGAACAAAGAGGTTATGTAACACCTGCTGAATTTAATAGTATTGCTGATTTAGTACAAAAACAAATATTTCAATCTTATTTTCCAGATGGTAATCAACAAAATAGGGTGGTACAAAATAACCAAGAAAACGATACAGAATTTTTTAACATGTTTAAAGATATTTCTTATAAATTGTATCCTTTTGAAAAAGAAATAAATTTTGTTTATGACACTACTGGTAAATTTTTTTATAATGGATCAGTTGACACTGTGTATAAGATAGGAGAGGTTATTAGTACTTATAATGGACAACCACAATATTCTTCAATATCTCAACTTGTCAGTAAAAAAGATTTTGATAAAATTACTAGATCAAAACTAACTGCGCCTACTAAACAATACCCAATATTTATTACAACAAACGCAACACCTGTTGGATATACTCAATCAGTTTTAGCATTAAAAATAGAACCTAACGCGCCTGACACGTTAAGTGTTAATTGCATTGTTAATCCTTCTACTCCAAATTGGGATTTTACTATAGGAACAATTGGTCAATATATATTTAATCCCCAAGGTTCACCAACAGGCTCTGCTACAGTTGATTTTCAATTAGATGTTTCAGAAGAAACAAATATTATAATAAATGTTTTAAAATATTTTGGTATTGTTATAAATGATCCTACTATAATACAGGTTGCTGCAGAAGAAGCGCAAACAACTGAAGTAAATTTAAAATCTTAAATAAATGAGTCAAGAAACAAACCAACAGTATTATCAAGGCGCTCAACCTTTTTTAGTTACTGCAGCGGCTGGACAAACAGCTTTTCCAACAACATTTGATACAGATTTAATATTTGGATCTTCAGACCCAACAGATATTGACTACGCTTTAAATAATTTTAAAGTTTACACTAGCCCAAGTGGTTTGCCTGGAACTTTTTTAGAATACACTTCAACCTACACAGTATCAAACAACACAATTAATTTCCCTGTAGGATCTCCAATACCTCAAAATTCGTATGTTGTTGTTCAATTAAAAACATTAAGCGGCGGTAATTATGGTGCTCAAGACGCTTTTGGTCAAACCGTAGAAGAAAACTATGGAGGTTATGAATACATAACTTTAAATGACGCTATAGACAACTTTATGGTTGGTTATGTTGGTGATGGAAAAATATTACAAAAAGCAGACAAATCAGATGTATTGTTTTTTGCTAAAAGATCTTTGCAGGAGTTTAGTTATGATACATTAAAAAGTATACATTCACAAGAACTTACAGTACCCGCTTCATTGAGTTTAGCGCTTCCTCAAGACTACATTAATTATGTGAGAGTGTCTAGAATAGACTCCTTAGGTATAAAAAGAATTATATATCCCGTAAACAATCTTACAATAAATCCATATAATAACCCTGTGCAAGATGCCGCTGGTATTCCTACACAAGATAATTTTGGAAACAATATAGAAGGTACATCTATTACAGAAGAAAGATGGGATAAAGCAAACTTGAATTTACTTAATTTTAATTTACTAGATAATTTTGATGATTTTGCTTATTGGTGGAATTTATATGGATTTGATGGTAATTTCAATACAGGTAAATTATACGGCTTAGACCCACAAACATCTCAAATAAACGGTTGGTTTAGTATTAATCACAGAGAGGGTAAAATGTCTTTTTCAAATGGACTAGCAAATGAATTAATTGTACTAGAATATATATCTGACGGTTTAGGTTCGGATTTAGACACTAAGGTTCCTAAACTTGCAGAAGACGCGCTATATGCCTCTATACTATATAACATTGTATCTGTAAGAGCTTCACAAGACCCAAACACGGTAATGAGACTTAGAAGAGATAGAAGTTCTAAATTAAGAAACGCAAAAATAAGACTATCTAATATAAAACTTGATGAAATAGTTCAAGTAATGAGAGGTAAGTCTAAATGGATAAAACACTAAAATTAAATGGCAGAAGTTAAGAATAGTTTTTTATCGTCTAAAATGAATAAAGATTTAGACGATAGATTAATTCCTAATGGAGAATATAGAAATGCAGTTAATGTTTCTATAAACAAATCTACTGGAGAAAACGTAGGAACGGTTCAAACCGTTTTAGGTAATAAAGAAATAGTAAACATCGGCAATGCTCTCGGTAAATCTAATTTAGAATTTATAGGCACTTTGCCAGATGACGTTACAGGTAATATTTTTTGTTTTTTAACTAATAACATTTTATCTCCTTATATTCCAACTGGCGCTGTAGGTATTAATTCTACTTTTCCTCAAGAACAAGGAACTTTTCCTTTCAGCGGTCAATTATTAAGCGGCGGTTCGGGGTACGCTTTAGGAGCCGCAACATCAACGACCACTGGTTCTGGTACAGGTATGACTTTCAATATAACAGAAATAGATGGTGGTACTGGATCTGGTGTAGGTAATATAACTGTACTTACAGTTAGTAATGAAGGTTCAGGATATGTAGAAGGCGATGTTGTTAATATAGTTCAATCAACTAGTTCCTCCGCTGAATTTGTGGTTAATACTTTAACAGGGCCTGTTACTTTAACGGCCGCTGGAACTGGGTATACGACTTCTAACACGCCCGGCACAACTACAGCGTCAACTGGCTCTGGAACTGGACTTACTTTGACTGTTGATATTAGCGCAGGAAGTGTGACTGGTGTGGGTATTTCAAGTTTTGGTTCAGGATATGCAGTAGGAGATACAGTTGTAATAGATGGAGGTAATAATGACGCTGTTTTAACAATAAACTCTATATTACCTAATGATAATTTTATAGTTTCTTACAATGTTTCATCTACATCTTTAAGAGTTTTAGCACAGGGTTCTTTTTTAAATTTTTCTGCTTTAAATCCAGTTACAGGAATTAATTTATTAGAAAAATTATTATTTTTTACAGACAATAGAAATCAACCTAGAAAAATAAACATAGATAGAGAGGCTTCTATTTCTAATCCAGCTGGCGACTATTATACTACAGAAGATCAATTGTCAGTTGCCAAATATTATCCATACGATCCTATACAACTTTATCAACCTAGTCAAGAAGCAGGAACAATTGCCGTATACCCAGGTAGCGGTAACCCCGCTACATTCACTGTTGATGCTGTTACTAATAGTAAAACTTTAACTCTTCAAACGCCTTCGACTGATCCTGACCCAACTTCTTTATTTGGAAGTTTAGGTGTTTTGTGTACAAATATAACAATAACTAACGGAGGTACTGGATATAGCTTAGGTTCGACTATAAGCACAGATGAAAACGTAACAGGAACAGGTCTATTAGTAAACATAACTGAAATAGACGGTGGTAGCGGCTCAGGAGTAGGGGTGATAACAGGTGTCACAGTTGCTAGCGCGGGCAGTAACTACACAAGCGGTACAACTGTTAGAGTTATACAGCCTACTTCAAATGATAACGCTATATTAACAATAGATTTTGTAACTAAAAATACTTTTATAGATTTTGATCAGCCTAATTGGCCTAATAGTATAGATGTAAACTTTCCTCAAACACTTCCAGCTGGATCAACTATATCCTTGGTTTATCAAGAAACAACTCTTCAAGATGCTATTAGCGAATACTTACCTGTTGAAGCCGACGCTGTATTGCAAAACGCGGCTACTTCTACTACATTTTCTGTTTTTCTTGATACTTATGTAGGTGATCAGTTGATTGCAGGTACAAACGTGTTTGTTGAAAATCCTGCGACCGGAGTTTTTAATGACACAGATTCCGTAGTACAATCAGCTACTATAAATGCCACTCCAGTGCTTGGTCGATACGTATTAGATATCATTGTAACCCCTGCTATTACAAACGCAGACTATGTAGCTGCTCTTACTAGTTATACAGCATTGAACATGAAATTTTCTATTGCAAATCCTTATTTCGATCAAGTGTTTAAGGACAATGCTAATGTTGATTTTTTAAATGATAAATTTGTAAGATTTTCTTATAGATTTAAATTTGACGATGGAGAGTATTCTTTAATGGCGCCTTTTACTCAACCTTGTTTTATACCTGAGCAAGACGGTTATTTTACGTTAAAAGAATTTGGTAGAAATCAAAATGGTTTTAATGATGTTTCTGATACTGATAGAGTGTTAAGAAGTACTGTAGTTGAATTTATGAAAAATAAAGTTAATAAAATTTTATTAAATATACCACTACCATGCGCTGCTAATGATATAATAAATGAATATAAAATTCAAGAAATAGATATTCTTTATAAAGAATCAGATCAAACTACAATAAAAGTTGTTGAAACAGTTCCAGTACAATTCAATGTTGTCGGTAGCGATTTTTATTATCAATATGAATATGGTTCTAAACCGCCATTTAAAACTCTTCCACAAAGCGAAACTGTTAGAGTTTATGACAAAGTTCCGGTTAAAGCTTTAGCTCAAGAAGTTGCTAGTAATAGAATTATATATGGAAACTACCAAGACAAGCATACTCCGCCTAATTTTTTAGATTATTTAGTAGGATCTCAAGCTAAAGAAACAACTTTTACAGTCACAGAAGATGGAATAACAGACTTAACTAGTTCTATAGAATATCCTAATGCTTCTTTAAAACAAAATAGAAATTACGAAATAGGTGTTGTTTTAGCTGATAGATTTGGAAGACAATCTACTGTTTTATTTTCACAAACAAAACTTAATTTTCAATCTAGCTTTTTAGCTTCTACTGTATACACTCCTTATAGATCTGAGTCAGACGACGTTATAGGCTCTTTAAACCCACCGAACGGTTTACCTTATTTTGATGGAAATGCTTTAAGAATACAATTTAACAACTTAGTAAGTAGTTTTAAAAACACAAGCACAGGAGTTCCAGGGCTTTATAATTCAGATATAACTTCTCCAGATTACAATCCTTTAGGTTGGCATTCTTTTAAAATAGTTGTTAAGCAAACTCAGCAAGATTATTACAATGTATATTTGCCGACAGCAATGGCCGCTTATCCTTTAGATCCTGATCAAGAAATAGAAACAACTTCTCATATCACTTTATTTGGAGACAATATAAATAAAGTTCCAAGAAGCTTAGTAGAAGTAGGACCGCAGCAAAAAGAGTTTGGAAGTGATGTAAAATTATTTGGTAGAGTTTTTAATTCTCAAGTTTTACTTCCTTTAGGGGCAAATAAAATGTCTCAATACTATCCTGAAAGAGCATCAGACTCTGTCTCTGTTATAGGTACTATAAAAGATTTATTTGATTATAGAGAATTTACCGCGCTTCCAACCGCAAGTGATTATGTTTTTTATAACTATGAATATACAAGTACTGGAACACCTAGTGATTTTACTGCATCTGACGGTAGTTCTTTAGTAGCTAGGGTAAACACTGAAAAGCAGTTCGGTATACCAGTTCCAGTAGCGGGTTATTTTTCAGACCCTACTCAATTAAATGTTTATGAAACATCTCCAGTAGAGTCGTTAATAGATATATATTATGAAACTACTACAGCTGGAACCGTACAAGAGCTAAATAATGCTATAGAAGCTGGACCAGCTGCTAACGTTTTTTCAATTGTAAGTCCAAATGGTCCCATAGCTTTTCGAAACAGATTTAAAGAAAATTTATTGGGCACTAACGGCGGTGCCGCTGCCGACATTGAGTGTACAGTACCCTTCAGACCTCTTAGAATAGGTGGTGCGGAATTTTCAAATCCATCTGAAAACGGGTGTATATTAAACAGTGTAAACAATAACTTAGCACAACCATTTCCAAATGATTCAAATGAAGATGGGATTCCTTACAATGCAGTTGTAACTGCAGAAGGTATATTTTCAGTACAAAACAATGGAGACGGTTCTTTTAATATAATTTTAACAAAAACAAATACTGGTGGCCTTGTTAATAACGCCCCGGGGTTAGTTGTTGCGGGAGGTACTGATCCTGATAAATTAAATAAAAGTTATACATACGATTTTGATTTAACTTTTACAAATCCGGAAGCAGTGGATTTTAATTATTTAGGATTTACTGGTGTTACACTAGAAAATGTTGCGCCTAGTAGACCTATTGTTGAATTTCCTCAACCAGGAGCAAAACCAACAATAACTTTTAGTTGTTGCATTGTAGATGGCGCCGCTTGCGATCCTCTTGAAAAAATATTTACCAAAGACATGTACGATATATCTCGTCAAACAGGTATTCTTTTTGGAGTTAACGGAACTAATGGATCTTCAACAAAGTCTTTAGAGAAAAAAGATCTTACTTACTCAATAACCAGATTAGCTGTTTTTGATGGAGATGACAATTTTCCTCGAACGCTATACGACGCTTCAATAGCTGGTTTTAATTCTGAGTTTTTTTTAGATGGATATTTTAGTATTGAAAACTATGGAGAAACAGGTTTTCAAGCTGATGGTTCAACATTTGGAAATCCTAATGCCGCGCTATATAATGGATATCAAGCTATCATAAGTGTAGACACGAGCTCCATTACAAATGAGACTTTGGTGGAGGCCAATAAAACATATCAAATGGTGGTAACAGCACGTGATGGTGGAGTAGAAGGCCAAGACGCGTTATATAAATCTTGTCTTATACTTTTTAAATTTAGCTTGCTTCCTTTCATTCAGTTTCCTTTCACGGATGCTCAAGAAGTAGATGCGCTTGGAAGTAATTCAGAGTTTTACAACTTCACGCCAGATCCTAATTATGGCAATGGACAAGTCTGGGTTGGAAACGGTGAAGCTCCGTCTATAGTAAATGGAATACCGGTTTTTGGATCTTGGGCATCGAGTGCAATTTCCACTGAGCCTAACCTGCTAACAATGGGTAGACTACAAGTTCAAAACGCGCCAGTTAAAATAGAGGCCATTTTAACAATTTTTAGACCTGACCTTCAAACCCCTCCACTCAACACACCAGAGACGATAACAGGCAGTGTTTTAGTTGGAAATGATGGCACTAATTATACTGCTAGTAGTTTACAAAATACAGCACCTGGAACTGCAGGAACCCAAAGTTTTACTTTAAGTATTCTTGCTGGAACAAATATTGTGCCCGCTAGCACTTTAACAATGGGAGGAAGTTTTATACTACCCGCTGGATATGGGCTATCTGGAAATCCTCAAGCGCCTAATCTTAGGATTAAACTTGGAGATCTAACTACTTTTTTCGGCTCACCCGAAACAAGGGATAATTTTGCAGTAAGAGTTCGGTTAAAAGCTACACCAGCGTAAAAAATAATAAAAAAAAGTGATAATAATATAAAATGGCAGCCACACTAGAGATAAAATATTTTAATAGTTATATTTTAAAAAATACTGAAGAAGGCGGGGCGATTAATCAACCCAGATGGAATGGCTCTAAAGGCATACCTCAAGTTATAGGCGGGTTTGCTCAATTTACGAGCTTTAACTATCCTACATGTTTTGCTATTGAAGAGTCTAGAATTAGAGGAGGATTTAATGATACTCAAGTAGATTTAGGTGTAAGAGCGTATTTAGTAGAGCTAGAACCTAATGCTAATTTTAGAGTTAATTCTATGATATACTCTGGTATATACAACTCTAGAACTGGTGTAAATGACACTAATGTTTTCAGTATAGCAGAAGAAATTACTAAAAGCTTAGATCCAGCCAATGGATCAATACAAAAGTTATACGCTGAAGATACTAATTTAATAATTTTTCAACAGTATAAAGTAAATAAAGCTTTAATAGATAAAGACGCTATATATACAGCCGAAGGTGGTGGTGTTCCAGTTAGTTCATTTAAAACTGTTATAGGTCAAATTGTACCTATTATTGGTAATTACGGAATAGGTGACCATCCTGAAAGTTTTGCTGTGTATGGCTATAATAAATACTTTGTAGATAGCAGTCAAAATTGCGTCTGTAGATTAAATCCTAACGGCATAGAAGAAATATCTTCTACAGGTATGAGAAGCTTTTTTAGAAATCAAATTGTAAATATAGACTTTGCAGGATCTAAAGGAAAACTGCTTGGAGCTTGGGATATATATAACCAAGAATATGTATTATCTTTACAGCCGGCTGACGAAACAAGACAACTTGGAGAGCCTACTGTTTCTTTTGATGAAAGAGCTCAAGGTTGGATTAGCTTTTTTAGTTACAAACCAAGCCAATCTTTTAGTATAAGAAATCAACATTATACAACATTTGAAGATTCATTATATTTACACAATTCAACAAATGTTAATTATAATAGTTTTTATGGAGCCTCTACCCCTTCTTCGGTTGAATTTACATTTAATCCAGAAGTTAGTAATTCTAAGGTTTTCAACACAATATCTTATGAAGGTTCTAATGGTTGGAGATTAGATAGTTATGTTTCTGACGAAACTGGTCCAGGAACTTTTGCTAGCAATTCTGATTCTTATCGAGACACTACTAATTCTGTTCTAAGTCTCAATGAAGGAGAGTATGTTATAGCTAATACAAATGCAGTAACAACTGCCGCATCAACAGGCACAAGTGTTGGCATAATAGGTATGACAGGTCCAATACCTGATGGTGCTGCTGTTTCTGGCATAGGAGTAACTCCTGGAACGGTTGTTACAACCTGGAATCCTCTTAGTAACACCGTAGTAGTTGATCAAGCTCTTGCTGTAGACGTAGGAGCTAAATTGAACTTTTATTTAGTTGTAAACAAAGTTGATTATCAAGCAGCATTTGGTACAACAAGTCCAAACTTAAATGTTTTTTATTCTGGATTCTATAGAAAAGAAAATAAATATTGTGCAAATTTAATAAATAATTCAATAGCAGCAGAAAGAGAAGTTATATTTGGTAATCAAATATCTGGAATAAAAGGTTTCTTTGTTAATGCTAAAATATCAACAGACACAGCAACAGACGTTGGAGGATTTAAAGAGTTATTCGCAGTTTCATCTAACTACACTTTTTCAAGTGGATATTAATAATAAAAATAAATAATTATGCCAGCATCAATGATAATAGGTGGCGCTTTAAAGCTAGGTAGCGCTATATTCGGCTCGAGCGCTAGAAGAAAAAGAGCAAGAGCTTTGGCTCGGCAATTAAAAGCAGAGACGGCAAAACTAAATCAGCTAGAAAACTCTAGACAGCAAATCGTAAATCCCTATGGAAATGTTGAAGATGCTTCGGGTCTAGCAACATCTTTAGAGTCTAAAGTATCTAATCCTTTTGCTAATTTAAGCGTTGCTACTAAAGCAGCTGAAATACAAATGGAACAAAGCGATTTAGCTTTGGCCAACACGCTTGACACGCTTAGAGCTACAGGCGCGGGCGCGGGTGGTGCCACTGCATTAGCTCAAGCCGCTTTACAAAGCAAACAACAGGTTGCAGCAAGTATTGAAACCCAAGAGGCTCAAAATGAAAAAATGAGAGCTCAAGGACAGCAAGCTATGGAACAACAACAATTAGCTGATGCGCAGAGAATACAAGGAATTCAGGTGGCTGAACAAGGTAGAGTACAGCAGTTGGAAGGATTTGGTAGAAATATAAAAATGCAAATGACAGAGGCTAGACAGCAAGATGGTATAAACTATCAAAGAGATAAAATAGCCGCGCTAACAGGAGCTAAAAATAAAGCAAAAAACTCTTCAACAAACGCCATTACAGGTATGATGTCTCAGTTTGGTAGTGGTATGATGGGCTTTTAAATATTTAAAATAAATGGAAAACAAAAACATATCAAACAATTTATTTTTACTTCAAAGAAACGAAAGCAACGCATTAGGTTATAACAAAAACTTTCTAGAACATGGTTATGATGTTGATTTCGATATACTTGGTAAAGCATATGAATATACAGGAAGATCTTATGCTAAACTAACTATAGCTATAGAAAACAATAATTGTACTTCTCCAAACTGTGAGTATGAAAGAAAACAATTAAAAATATTAAAAGAAGCTCCAGCTATATCTATAGAGTTTATGTCAGAACTTTTTTCACAATTAGAAGTAACTGAAAGTAACAACTTTGATCCTAACAATAATTTTAAGTATACTGTCGCTAATTCAATAATTACAGAAAAACCTGGTTTTGCTAAAAACTATGGTTACGATGTTAAATTAAATTTAATAGACGATGGTTCGCAACAGATGGTATTTACTGGTCCTTTGTTAAAAGAACCTCTTGTTATTAACAGCGTAGCATTACAATCTTTACAAAGAACTGGTACTAGCATTGTAGCAGACACCCCTGATATAAATAAATTAATGCTAGCTATAATGCCTCAAGTAGGTTTATTTGAACCTGAAATGGTTGTGGATGGTGAATTATCTCCAAGCGCTGAAATATCTGAAGAATTTATTCTTAAAAACATAGACGGTACTTTTGACTACAAGATAATAGACATAGGAAAAGGCCTAGGCAGAAACGTCTTGCAATTTGACATGGATAAAATAGAAAGAAAGGCTATGCCTTTTTTAAACGCAGAAGTTGCGGGTATACTTGCGTCAGAGCAAAATGCTGTAGCACTTTGGAATGTTTATTTAGCACAAGGTACTAGCGTAGAAGAAGACGATCAAATGGTGCAAAATGCTAACGCTGCTGGTAAAAGCTGGAGTTACGAAAAAGATTTACCACTAGAGCAAAGCAAAAAGAAAAAGTTTGAAAAAAGTTTTATAGATTATTTTATGAATAACTACATAAAACAATTTATTACAAACAGACTTCCTACGGTTACAGAAGACGCTGCTGTATTTGATTTAGCAGAAGCTAAAAAAGCTAAAGCACAAAAGTTTTTACAAGATAACAAATTAACTTAAATTAAATGAACGAATTAGAACTATACGTAGCTTCATTACAAGATCAAGGTTTGTCTGTAGATGAAATAAAAGCTAAAGTAATAGAGTGGAAAAAACAAAACCAACCCAATGAAGCTGAAGTAGTTGAAGAAACTAAAGTAGTTGAAGAGGGAAAGCCACCTGCTGTTGCGGAGACGGATACGACTGTAGCAGCGGAAACAAACGAAATATCCGATCCTTCAGACTCTGGAGATGGAAAATTATCATCTCAAGAAATTAAACCTGGCGAGTTTCAGGTAGGTATGACTGATGAGCAGTTAGATGCTACTAGAAATTATCAAAAGCAATATGAAAACGTAGCTAAGACTAACGAGATTTATTCACCAGAAAATGATGATTACGAATATAAGTTTTCTGTAAATGATCAAGGTGGTTTAGATTATTTAACTAGAAAAAAAGATGAAGAAGATTTTATAAAAGCTAGTGATGTTGCCGAGTTTTCAATAGCAAACACTTTTGGTCATTTAAATGAAGATCAGAAAAAAGAATTTGAAGCATATCAGGAACAATTAAAAAAGATTCAAGAAGAACCTGGTACTGTAACTTTACTTGAAACAGATCCTGAAAAAAAGAATTTAGCTGTAAGAGCAGAAGATGGTGGCTTTTATGTGCCACAAAAAGAATTACCTAAAGCATCTACAGAAGATGCAATGAAAAACTTTGAAAAAAGAACAGGTAAAAAACCTAGTTCTTTAATGGAGCTTACAGATGAAGATTATATTATACAAGATCCTACACTACTTGAAAGCTCTGTAACAGAAAGTTTAATGCTTCAGAACAAACAAAAAGTTCTTCAAATAAGAGAAACATTAAAAGGAATTAAATCTGGGTTCTATGATGTTTTTGCTACAACTTTAAGAGTTCCTACTTATTTAAATGAAATAGCATTTGTTGCAATGGCAGATGACAAAACATTAGAGCTTTATAATAGCTTAGATGTAGAAAAAAGACAAAAAGTTTTAAATAAAATGGTAAGCATGGGTTTAAAAAGCCAAGGTCTTCCAATAGATAATTCTAATGTTGTTAATTATTTGCAAGATATATCTAGTAATTTTAAGCAAAAATCTGATGCTATAAATGAAACAATGCTTCAATATGATCAAACTATAGGTGAATTGTTTGGTGAGTCTATAGGATATAAAGACGGTAAATTAGATTTAAAAGGTGCAGACGCTAGAAAAGCATGGGATGCAACTGTAAGAATGTCTTCAGATGCTTTAAAATCACTACCGTCTCTTGTGCAAGCATTTACACCTGTTGTTGGTATAACCTCTATGATAGCTGGTCAAGCGGCGGGTTCTAGTTTAGAAAAACAAAGAGAAGGAGAAGATTTAAGTGCAGCTTTAAACATAAATAGTCTTGTACACGGCGTAAGTGAAGGTGGCTTAGAATTAATAACTAGAGGAATAGCAAAAAGAGCCTTTGCTGCAGTTCCAAAAGGAACTAAAACAGAAGTTGTTGAAAGCGTAAGACAGCTAGCGCTGGGTATTGCTAAAGATTTTGGTTTAGAAGGTTTATCTGAAAGCGCTACCTTAACCGTTAATAATTTAGCTGATTCATGGTTGTTAGATGATGAAAATGCTTGGAATGGTTATTTAAAAGAGCTCGTAGACACTTTTTTAATAGGTGGAGCAATGGGTGCTGGTATATCTGGAAGTGGTAAAGCTTTTAATGTTTTAAAACAAAATGCTCAAGCTAATCAAGTTAACAAAGTTGTAAAAGATGCTGATCTTAATAATGTTACGGAGCTTTATGTAGATCCAAAAGCTAATGAAAACAGTATAAAATTATCTCAAAATCCAGTCGCTAAAATGGCTTTAGATAAAGCTGTTCAAGCGCAAGTAGATTCAGGTGAAATCAGTGTAGAAAAAGGTGATGAAATAAAAAACAACTTTAGACAAACTGAAGGCGCTGTAAATACTTTAACAAAACTAGATATAGGAGAAGCTAATCAACCCGCTATGGTTGATTTAATGATTGAGCAAAAAAATCTACAACAAAAAGTAAAAGAAGTAGATAACTCTAGTTTAACAAAAGAAGAATCAACTAGGCTTAAAGAAGTAGATACAGAATTAAACAACTTAGTTACACAAGACAGAATTTCAAAAAACATAAAAGGTGCTGAGACTTTTATTGAAGGTCTTGAAGGCGTAGGTCTTGAAAATATTAAAGGCACAGAAGATCTTATATCATCTGTTGAAGCAATAGAAGCCAATGGCGGTGAAGTTGTAGGCTTAGCTAGAGATGAAAAAGGAAATATACTACCCGCCGAAGACCAAAACTATGGTTTTATATCTAGAATGGGTGATGGTACTACTCAAATTATACTAAACGAAGTTTCTGCTTTAAAGGATAATGTAGCTACTACAGCTCAACATGAGGTTTTACATGCTTTATTAGATAAAATATTTGTAAATAATAGCGCTGCAAAAATAGATGCTGGTAAAAAACTAGAGGCTTTATTAAACAGTGATGGCATAGAAATGGATGCTTTACTTACCAATAGACTTGATCAAGTCAATAAGCAATTTAAAGATGGTGATATAAATGAAGATCAGTATTATGAAGAAGTTTTTACTTTAACTAGTGAAGGTTTATCTAGTGATCAAATAGTAGAAAACACTACTTTAATTGATAAATTTGCAGATTTTGGCAGAACACTAAAAAGTATATTTAGCGGTGGTAAATTAAATATTAGCTTTAGAACTGGTAGAAGTGCTTTAGACTTTGTTAAAGGATACAATAAAGCAATTAAAAGCGGTAAAGGTGCAGATGTAGCTGCAAAAACTGGTACTATAAAAGGAACTGAGATTACTGGTAAAGGTCCAGCTAGAAAGTCAGAACGTATATATCAAAAAGTAGAATCACTTAAAGACAAGCTTGTTGATCCTAATACTAAACAAGAAACTGCTTTTGAAATAGCTAATGATCCAGCTATGTTTAATGAAATAGATCGTAGATTAAAATTTGATGCTGATGCTATTGCTAGAGAAGATGTTATAAGAAACTTTCTATATGACGAATCAAGAGGCATGTTAGGTCTGCTTAAAGGTTACGATCCTGCTAGAAATGATAGTATAATGGGTTATTTAAACTCGTCAACAGCAGGTGGTAAGCTTTTAGACGCTAGACTTTTTGAGTTTTTTAAAAATGATCCTAGGTATGAACGTATAATTCAATCTACTACAGACGAAAACATTCAAAGAAAAATTGAAAGCAAAACAACTGGTGGTAAAAAAACTACTACAAAGCCAAAAGCAAGGGCTAGAACAACTCCTAAAGCATCTAGGAAGTATCCTAGTACAATATTAGGTAATTTAGGTGTTAGCACAAAGGCTGAAGTAGACGCGTTGTTTGAAGAGGCCATTGCAGATGACATTGCTAACTTCTATAAAGGTGAAATAAAAGAGTTTAAAGACATCAAAGACATAGGACCTGCGGTTGCTGCTTTAATGGAAAAAGCTACTGGATTAAAAGCTAATAGATTTTCTAGCAAAACTCAAAACATCATGAAAGGCGATGTTGAGTCAGGCGCTGTTACGGCTTTACAACAACTGTTAAACGCAAATGCAGACGCTGATTTTGCCATGCTAGCTGAATCTGCAAACATAGAAGGTAAATCAACATCAATACCTGGTAAAATATTAGAAGCTTTATTTACTAAAAATTCTAAAGACAAATACGTAAGAGATACTAGAAAAGGTTTAAGAGATTATAAAAATATAATTGATGCATTAAATCTTGAAGCTAAAGTAAAAAAAGGTAAAGACGCAATATACAGATCAGCTGACGCTCAAGCATTAAAAGGCTTAGCTAACTTATCTCTTAGAAACTTAATATTTGAGCAAGCTGTACCAGATCCTGTAGCTAGAACAAGAACAGGTGCTAGGTTTAGTCAAAAACAAAAAACGCAAAGAAAACAAAGATTTGAAGTTAGTGGTAGAGATGGTATAAAAGTTATGCGAGACACTGCTAAAAGATTTGCCAAAGCAACTAATACAAAAGTAGTGGTTGACGGCAAAGAACTAACAGCAGATAATTTTAATTCTAAAAATCCAGAAGCTAAAAAATATCTTAAAGATAAACTAGAAAATGATCTTTGGAAATATATACCTCTTGAGAGTCTAACGAGAGGTACTATGGTTGATTATAGTACAAAAGGTGATAGAAGTTTCTTTTTTGACAAAACAGAATTTGCTGAAATATTAGAAAAAGCTAGAAAAAATAAAGAAGCCTGGATAAAAGAAGGTAATAAATTAGATTACGACACTAAGGCTGTTAATATAGCTAAATCTGCTATAAGTCCTTCTAAATCTACTTCTAGGTATTTAGAAAATTATTCTAAAGGTGCTAAACGAAAAATAGACGAAAACACTAAAGGAGTCGAGTCTATATTACAGGGTGGTGCTAATGCTATAAAAGCAGATGCTGGCAATTATTTAACTTTGCTAGCTATATATGGAACTCAATCTGATTCTACTTCACATTTAATTAGAAACATGGCTGTGGACGCTGGTGTTACTGAGGCCTATGTAAACGAAAAAGGTAAAGGTAAAACTGTAAAAGAGCACGTAGAGCCTTCTAATGAGATGGCACCGTTGATGTTTGAAGCTCAACTATTTGATGAGGTAAGCGTTTTAATGCCTGTTATTGAAAAAGTTTATTATCAACTAGGTATTACTAAAATACAAGATGGTAAACTTTCAGATACAGACGGCAAATTTGGTGAATCTTATAACTATATAACAACTCAAGTTGAATTCTTTCAAAATGGTTTAAGAGAATATTTTAAAACAGGTGACGTAAGTAAAATACCAGATCCTTTAGTTAGGTACTTTAATCCTGAGGTGAATAGAAACGACAACGGAGATGGTATACCTGGATTTAATGCTAATGAAATGATTGTTAAAGGTAAGACTGTAGCTGAAATGTTTACTCGTCAATTGCCAAAATCAGATCAAAATCCTAATAACATTTTTGTTCAAAATGATTTAACACATCAAGTTTTAACAGGTCAAATAACTCAAGAAGAGGCAGTGAAGTTATTAAACAATCAAATATCTACTAACAACCTCAAGGCTAGACAAAGTAAAAAAATAAATGACATGCAGCCTAATAACTTAAAGTTTGAAGGCACAACCGCTGAAAACAGCACTGCTGTAGTTGATGAATTAAACAAGCTAGATAAAGCTTTAAATCAAGGTAGAAAAACAGATAAGACAGTTAAAAAAATAAGAGTATTTGACTTTGATGATACGTTAGCTAGATCTAATAGCAAGGTTATAGTTATAAAACCAATAGCTGACATTGATACAGACATGCTCGATATTGTGGCTAGAAGAAAGTTTAAAAAAGAATTTGAAAATTTACCTAGTTTCAAGCAAGGTTTTAACAGTTTAAATGAACAGCAAAAGTTAGAAGTTTTAAAAGAAACACCTGGTGCTACTACGGAAATAAATGCTACACAGTTTGCCGAGCAAGCAGCAGATCTTGAAGCTCAAGGTGCTACATTTGATTTTAGTCAGTTTGAGCAAGTGATTGATGGTAAGAAAGGACCATTATTTGATGTTGCTAAAAAAATAGCAGACAAGCGTGGTACAGAAGATTTGTTTATATTAACAGCAAGACCACAAACTGCCGCTGGTCCTATTAAAGCTTTCATGAAAGCGCTAGGTATTGATATACCTTTAGGTAATATAACAGGTTTAGCTAATGGCACAGCTGCAGCTAAAGGTA
>WLWH01000844.1_pt1 | contig 23746 bp, 42 predicted proteins | sample 6712741 | NCBI WGS metagenome assembly WLWH01 (sample SAMN12718694, study PRJNA515312) | sponge metagenome | isolation source: marine sponge | host: Mycale hentscheli | place: New Zealand: South Island, Marlborough, Capsize Point | collected 2003-05-01
AAGTAAAAGTAATTGATATGGCTGACATCGATGGTTCTCAAAACGTAAGAATCGTAATGAGATTAACAGCTGGAGTACAGTACGGAATCGGTTCTGACATCGTTCTTTACACACCTGCATAAGTAACACTTAAATAAAAACAAAAGGGTAGGTAAGCCGTAGAAGCCTGCCTACCCTTTTTTAATTAATCTATAAAACATAAAAACATATGGCCTGCGATTTATCATTAGGAAGAATTGAGCCTTGTAAAGATTCAGTAGGTGGTTTAAATGCCATTTACTTTGTAAACTTTGGAGACTTAGGTGCCATCACTTATGATGTTACCAATACTGATGTTATTGATGCGATTGCTGATACTCCTAACGCTTACAAGTATGACATTAAGGGGACTTCAACATTCACACAAAACATCCAATCAGATAGAGCTACTGGTACTACTGCTTTTGAGCAAGTATTAGAAATCACTTTAAAGAAATTAAGTGTAGCTGATCACAACGAGTTAAAATTATTAGCATACGGAAGACCTCACGTTATCGTTGAAGATTACAACGGAAACTACTTCTTAGCTGGATTAGAACACGGATGTGATGTAACTGGAGGTACTATCGTTACTGGTGGTGCGATGAATGAATTAAGTGGATACACTTTAACGCTTACAGGAATGGAAAGAGTTCCTGCTAACTTCTTAGGAGATACTCCTACGGCAGTTGGATTTACTGTAGTAGCTGGTTCTTAAACACAGTACTCTTAAACATAGAAAGGGGGAGGGCTTATGCCCTCCTTTTCTATTTAAAACAAAAAACATACTTTTCAGTTATCATAATATGATAAGATTATTACCAAGTACAGATGCTCAAACAATTGCAGTTATTCCAAGAGAATTTCCAACTGTTGACGTGTCTTTTGATAATATCAGCTTGACAATAACAGAGGATGGTACAAACAAGTCTGAGACTATTACGGACATTGAAGCAACGATTCCAGATAGCAATAGTAATTTTGTATATATGGATATTGCATTTAGTATACTATCTGAGGAGAACGCATATTATTTAGAGTTCACTAAAGCAGGCTCTTTATTTTACAGAGACAAGGCTTATGTAACAAGCCAAACTGATGACGAGATTGTTCACACTATAAATACTGACAAATACAATGAATATGTTGGTAACGGTGATGATGAATATATAGTATTATAATATGAAACACAGAAACATAACAATACAGCCAAAACAGAAGGTTCAAGGTTCTACAAGGATCGTAAACTTATCTGGATACCAAACACCAACTGTTAAGGAGGTTTATGGCAAAGATTGGGTTCAATATGGCGAAGACAATGATTACTTTGACAACTTAATAGATAAGTATTTAGGTAGTCCTACCAATGCTCGTTGTATTAACGGTATTGTTGATATGATATATGGCCGTGGCCTTGAAGCCACGGACTCTGATATTAAGCCAGAGATGTATACTAAAATGAAGATGCTCCTTAAATCAAGAGAGATTAAGAGAGTAGCCAATGACTACAAGATGCTTGGTCAAGCGGCAGTTCAAGTAGTGTACAACAAACAAAAGACAAGTATAGTAAAAGTACTACACTTTCCAATGGAAACATTGAGAGCTGAGAAGGCTAAAGACGGAAAGATTAATGCTTACTACTATCACCCTAAATGGGCTGAGATAAAGCCTTCTGACAATCCTAAGAGAATACCTACTTTTGGTTGCGGAAGTAAATCAGACCAAATAGAGCTTTATATATTTAAGCCTTACAGATCTGGATTCTATTACTATGCACCTGTTGATTACAATGGTTGTTTACAGTATTGCTCACTTGAAGAAGAAGTATCTAACTACCACATCAATAACATAAAGAATGGCTTACAGCCATCTTTACTGATTAACTTTAATAATGGTGTTCCTAATGAGGAAACTCAAGAGTTAATTGAAAGAAAGATAATGGATAAGTTTAGTGGCTCTTCTAATGCTGGTAAGTTTATTCTTACATTCAATGAGTCTGCTGAAACAAAGGCTGACTTAGAGCCAATACATTTACCAGATGCTCACGCTCAATATCAGTTCTTAGCTGATGAGAGTAGAGAAAAGATAATGCTTGGTCACGGTATTGTGTCTCCAATCCTTTTAGGTATTAAAGATAATACTGGTTTTGGTAATAATGCAGAGGAATTAAGAACTGCTTCTATCCTTATGGATAACATTGTTATTAGACCATTCCAACAAGCCCTTTTAGATGGGCTTGAGGACATCTTAGAATTCAACAACATCTTCTTAAACTTATACTTTGTAACATTACAACCAATTGAGTTTACAGAATTAGAGAACATATCTACTAAAGTGAAGAGAGAAGAAGAGACTGGGGAGAAATTATCTTCCCAGGCTAAATTAGACTTCTCTGATGATGAAGGAGATGATTTATACGCTCAATTAGAAGAGATGGGAGAGGTAATTAGCTCTGATTGGGAGCTTATACACTCTGAAGAAGTAACTAACGACAATGAAGAGTTTGATTTAACAGCATTAGCAGTTACAGAGAGCGATTCTAAGGCATCTGCAAGGTCTTCTCAAGATAATTCGGGGTATAAGGTTAGATATGCTTATTCTCCTGTTAGAGAGTCTAAGAATAGCCGTAAATTCTGTATGCAATTAGAGTCTTTAACTAAAAAAGAGATTGTATTTAGAAAAGAAGACATCTCACAGATGTCGTTCAGAGGATTAAACAAAGAATTAGGTCACAATGGTCAAAACTACTCTTTATTTAAGTTTAAAGGAGGAGTAAATTGCCATCATTTCTGGGAAAGAAGGGTTTATAAGAAGAAAGTAAGTGCTGACACGGAAGTAGAGGCATCAGATGCTGTAAAAGATGGTTTTAACGAGCCTACAAACCCAAGTGAAGTACCAGTAAGACCTACTGATATGCCAAACAGAGGTGCATATCCTAAAACTAAGTAAATATGGCAGAGAAGGCACTTTTTATAACAATAAACGACCTAAAAAGAAAATCAATCATTGATGGGAATGTTGATGCTGATAAATTAATACAATTTATTGAAGTAGCACAAGATACTCATATACAGAACTACTTAGGAGGTAAATTATATAACAAATTGCAAGCTTTAGTGATTTCTAATGAGATTAATGATGCTGGCAATGTTAAGTATAAGAATTTAATTGACATTTATATAAAGCCTATGCTTGTTTGGTTTACGCAAAGTGCTTATTTGCCCTTTGCTATGTATCAGATTAGCAACGGTGGTGTATTTAAACATAGAAGTGAAAATTCAGAGACTATATCTGTTGAAGAGTTAAATTCTATGTTAAATAGGGTAAATGAAACCGCAGAGTTTTATACTCGTAGGTTTGTTGATTTTATGGGATTCTATAGCCAAGACTATCCAGAGTATAATGAGTCTACTAATGGCGAGATGTATCCAGATCGTGATGTGAACTTTCATTCTTGGGTACTGTAATGGATAAAAAGGAAATCAAAACATACAAGCCTAAAGCTTCAAACGTAAAGAAGTTAGATTTATTCTTAAATAAAATACGCAGTAACAAGGAAACACTTAAACAAGGCAAAATTAAATGGGATGGTTTTTAGCTATTTTACAACTAATAGGATGGGGAACTTCATACATAAACAGCAATTGGGGAAAAGTATCAGATAACGGTTTTGGTCAAGTATACGAAGAGTTAGTAACTCAATGGGAGTATCAAAACAATGGATGGGAAAACTATAACAACATTTGGACATAAAGAAATAATATGGCAACATTAACAGGAAAAAAGATAAATACAACCTACGATGGGTTATTAAAGACAGAAGACAATCAACCTATCTCTACTACTAAAAAGAAGGTTACTGATGGTTATGGTAACGAAACAGGTTTGTCTGTTGATAGTTTAGGTAATGTAGATGTATCTGATGATTTAAATGTTCTCGGTAATGCAGTAGTTACTGGTAGTACTACTGCAAACTCATTCATAAAAACAGGTGGTACTTCTTCTCAATTCTTAAAGGCAGATGGAAGTCTTGACAGCAATACTTATATTACTTCAGAGGCAGATACTTTAGATTCTGTTACTGATAGAGGTAATGCTACACCTAATGCAATATCTGTGGGTAATCTTACGGCAGTTAATACTACTGTAGAATCTATAGAAATTAACTACAGCTTAAAAGACCAAGTAAACAGTACAGGTAGTGCAAATGATATACTTACTTCCACAGGAACTGCTACAAGTTGGCAAAGCAAGTCTGATTTAAGTTTAATAGACGGAAGCGGTACTGCAAATAAATTACCTAAGTTTACAGATTCAGACACAATAGGTAATAGTATTGTTACAGACAATGGTACAGGTGTTGGTATTAATAATTCTAATCCTACTGAAATATTAGAAGTTTACAAAGCTGCTGACAACAGTAGATTTAAAATACAGAACAATACTTTTGCTTCTTGGGTTGGTAATGATGCCACAGGTTTTGCTATTGAAACAAACTTATTTAAGCCTATTACCTTTAAGCCTGCAGGTGTTACTGCTATGACACTTGATTCAAGTGGTAATGTTACTTTAAACAACAATTTATCTGTTAGTGGCTCTTTTAGTGATAGCAATAGTTCAACAGGAACAAGTGGTCAAGTATTATCAAGTACAGGCACAGGAACAGATTGGGTTAATCTAAATGAAATAGGCGGAGTAGACGGAAGCGGTACAACAAACTACTTATCTAAATGGACAGATGCAGATACAATAGGTAATAGTGTTATTTATGACGATGGGTCAAGAATTGGTATTGGAACGAATAGTCCGAGTCCTTACAAGTTAAATGTTAATGGAGATATATTTACTGAAAATATTACCGTAGGAGACACGAGTAAATCAGCAACATATGCTTATGTAATATCTTCTACAACAGGTCAATCACAATTAAGAATGGGTGATACCGATAGCGATGCGGGCGCTATTGTTTACAATAATAATTCTGACTTTATGCTTTTTAGAGCAGGAGCAGCTGAACGTATGCGTCTACATTCAACAGGCGATATATCATTCAGAGACACTTCAGCTAACGAGGCTTTTTATTGGGATGCTTCTACTGCAAGGTTGGGATTAGGTACTACCAGTCCAAGTGCTGCATTAAGTGTCACACACGCTACAACACAAGCAAGATTTGAGGGTTCTGCACAAGGTAATGTTGTCATTAGAAAAGCTGGTACAGGTGGTATGTCTTTATTTTCTAATGCTGCTGGGACTTTAGCTATTTACGACAATGATGCTATTGCAGAACGTATGCGTATTGACTCAAGCGGTAATGTAGGGATAGGAACGAGTAGTCCTGCTGCTAAATTAAATATTGAAGATACTTCTGCTTTTAATATGCTGCGTTTTAGCAATTCAAATGGCGGAACTGATGTTGATATGGGTGCTAATTCATCTGGAGATTATTTAATTAGAGCAGGAGGCTCAGAAAGAATACGCATAGACTCAAGTGGTAATGTTAAAGTAGGAACTATTGGTACGCAAACAAGTTCAACTTTTTCTTCAAGAAGAAATGGTGCCAACATTGAGTTTGGTCACGGAAACATAACAAGTGGCTATTACGGAACTATTGGTTCTTTTTCTAATAGTGGACTTCCTTATATTTCATTTAGTTGTGATGCAGATGAGTCTGGAAATACAGTTACTACGAGAGGATTTAAAGGTAACTTAATACAAGGAGATACAGCAGGCAGTTTAATTTTTTCACAAGCTACAAACGCTAACTCATCAGGTCAAGCATTAGAAGAAAGAATGCGCATAGACTCAAGTGGCAACGTAGGTATAGGAACTACTTCGCAAGGCGCAAAACTACACATTAGAAGCGCAAGTGATGAAATAGCAAGATTTGAATCTAATTCATCTACTCAAAATCTTTATATTTCTTTATATCAAAATGGCCAAAGAAGGTCTTTTATACAGCACCTTGATACTAATGACACGCTTTCTTTAGTTTCGGAATATGGAGATTTTAGGGTTTCGACAGGAACAGGAGGCAATGAAGCAGAACGACTACGCATAACCTCAAGTGGTAACGTAGGTATAGGTACGAGTAGTCCTGCTCACAATCTTACAATAGAAGATACAACTGATGCAATATTGCATTTAAAAGGCTCTGATTTAGGTAGGTTGTATTTTGGAGATGCGGCTTCGAATAATGTTGGTAGGATTCAATATTACCACATTGATAATTCTATGCAGTTTTACACTAATAGCGCAGAACGTATGCGTTTAGAAGCAGACGGAGACCTACACGTGGACGGCGATGTTATAGCATACTCAACAACTATTTCAGACCAAAGGCTTAAAGACGATATACAAACCATAGACAACGCTTTAGATAAGGTTTCTAATCTTAGAGGTGTATCTTATACTTGGAATAATGGGAACCGTAAAGGACAAAAAGATTTAGGTCTTATAGCACAGGAAGTTGAACAGGTGCTACCCGAGTTAGTAAGGGAAAAAGAAATGCCAATGATAGACGGCGAAACTTATAAAACAGTAGATTACGAAAAAATTGTAGGTGTACTTATTGAGGCGGTAAAAGAATTAAAAACAGAAATTGAAATATTAAAGTCTAAATAATATGAAAGCAAGATTAGAACAAGGAGAAGTTAAGCAATACGGCATAATGCCTAAAGCGTTCTTAACGGTAGCTGAATATTTACCTACTATTGAAGGTCATAATTTAGACCCTAACGGTGTATCGCTTCCATATATAGAAGGACAAATTGTTAAAGATGCAGATACGCTTTCAGACGACACTTTAAAACTATTTGGTTTCTTTGATTGCGTAGTACCAAGTTATGACTCAAGAATTGAAGAGATAGGCGATTTATATTTTAATGGCGAAATATTTACTAAAGATGTACAAGACAGGGATTTAGTTTTAACCATTGAAGAGTATAAAGAAAGAGTAATTAACAACTACGACCATACTTTACACTATGAGTTTTCTAAAACAGATTACCATTACATAAAGCAGCTTGAATTGGGTACTGAAATACCACAAGATGTATTAGACGCAAGGACTGCATTAAGAGCAGAAGCCGAAAGCATAAAAGCAGAAATAATGGCTTTGACTACTAAAAAAGATGTCCTTACGTATAACCTACCAAACTATATGATATAATGGCAGTACCTAGCAGCGGAGAATTAGAATTATACGGCGATATAGGAACTGAATTAGGCGTAGCACAAAGTAATGTTACTTTACACGGTATGTCTCAAACGGCAGGGTTTTCTACGCCCGATGCTATGTCTGAGTTTTATGGGTATAGCGCAGGTTCAAGTCTTTTAAGTACTGTTATATATACAGGTAATGCAACTGCTCGTTCTATAACAGGAGTTGGTTTTCAACCAGATTTGGTTTGGATAAAAAATAGAGATGCTATACAACATCACAATTTTATTGATTCAGTAAGGGGTAATACAAAATTATTATACTCAAGCCTTACTAACGCAGAGGCTACAACAACAAATCATATAACATCTTTTGATGCTGATGGTTTTAGTTTAGGTACTGCAACTTCAGCAAATGGTAATGGGAATGATATAGTTGCTTGGTGTTTTAAAGCAGGAGGCGCGGCAGTAACAAACACAGACGGCACAATAACAAGTCAAGTATCGGCCAATGTAGCAGGTGGGTTTAGTATTGTTACCTATACAGGAAATGGTGCTAACGGAACAGTCGGACACGGTTTAGGAGTAACTCCTAATATAGTACTTACAAAAGCTAGAACAATGACTTCAAATTGGTCTTTTAATGGTAACTACGGCGGGCTTATTTATGGCACCAATAAATTTGCACTTAATCTTTCTGCGGGTTTAACGGCCGACACAAATGAAGTTTTAGCAGCAAATAGCAGTACATTTACTGCAGGCACAAGTAGCGCGGTTGGCCGTAACGGAGAGGATTATGTAGCTTATGTGTTTGCAGAAAAATCAGGAATAAGTAAATTTGGAAGTTACAATGGAAACAATACGGCAGGTAATAAACAAACAACTGGTTTTGAGCCATCTTTTATAATATTTAAAATAACAAATCAATCAAATAGATGGTTTATATTAGACAATAAAAGAGATGCAAACCCGCACAAAAAATGTTTAAATGCCTCTTCAAGTGAGGTAGAATTTTCTAATTCAGCAGGTGTTAATTTTCTTTCAGATGGATTTGATTTTCAAGGAACATCTTTAAATAATACTGGTTTAAATTTTACCTATATGGCATTTGCTTAAATAAACACTTAATAATAAACAACAATGAAAAACTGGACAATTTCTAGCGTAAAAGCTAAAGTAGAACAAGATGGATTACAAAACGTAATTCACACAATCCATTGGAGACTTGGTAAACAAGATGGCGAACACTATGCAGATGTATATGGTTCTAAGTCTTTAGCAGCGCCAAGTGCTGACAATTTTATACCTTCCGAAGATGTTACTTTAGAAATGGTAAAAGGTTGGTTAGAGGCTTCTTTTGAAGCAGAAGAGTTAGAAGCATTAGAGGCTAATTTAACTGCTCAATTAGATGCTAAAACAAACCCAACAGACGTAGAATTAAATTTAGTATAACCCTTAAAAATTAGTAAAATGGAAAAGAAAAAAACACCCATTACTATTGACGACAAAGAGTACTTTTACGAAGACCTAACACAAGAGCAACAAACTATTGTAAACCACATTTCTGACCTAAGTAGAAAAATAGGCAGTTCAGAGTTTAACCTACAACAACTAAACTTTGGTAAGCAAGCGTTTGTAAATGCTCTTAAACAATCTTTAGAGGAAGTAACAGAAGAGTAAATTAAAAAGGGGGCTGCAATGCCCCCATTTAAACTATGACACTTGACAATAAAATATCATTCATTAGTGGCTTTGTATTTACTGCCCTATCAACTGTAAGTATTATGGGAGTAGCACAAGCCGCAGTAGTTGGTCTTGTCGGTGGTTTCTTTGGTCTATTAGGAAAAGAATTATTCTATTACTTGAAAGGCAAAATTAATGGGAGAAAATCTACCTAAGCTAAATGACGATGCAGGAATATCAATTAACATTAAATGGCTAATACAGATAGTTATATTAGTTGGTAGTGCGGTATTGTTGTATTCACATTTAGAGGGCAGAATAACAGACACAGAGAGCGAGGCAAAGGCACTAAGATTTAATCAAAATACTTATGTGTTTCCAGACATTAGAGTTTTAGAAAGTGAGTTGTTAGAAATAAAACTTGAAAGGGAAAGAGTAAGAAAAGATATTAAACGACTAAACGAGAAAATAAATGAGCAAGATAATTGAGTATTTTATAATTAAGTACATAGACTTTAAGATATGGATACACCAAAAGAAAAGAGGTTCTACTTGGGATAAGTTTCAGTACAGTATTTTTTGGATGGTTATATTGATTTTAACAAGTATTTTATTAGGTAAGATAATATGAAGTATTTTAAACTTTCTGAGTTTGATAGTCCTGATATGGTGGGAAGTGGTGAAGCTATGGATAAAGAGTTTTTAAGTAAACTTGACCAAGCACGCTCTCTTGCTGATACACCATTTAAAATAACAAGTGGGATAAGAAGTGAAGCCCACAACCTTAAGGTTGGTGGGGTTTCTAACTCAAGTCATCTTTTAGGATATGCGGCAGATATAGCTTGCAACAATAGTATATTAAGACACAAAATACTTACATCACTAATTGAAGTAGGATTTAACAGAATAGGTATTGCAGATACATTTATTCACGTTGATAATGACCCAGCTAAACCAGAGAATGTAATCTGGACTTACTCTTAAACACAGTAGCCTCTTAAACACAGTACCCTAAATGACAGATAAAAAACCATTCAGAGACACTAAGCTTGGAAAGTTCCTTAAGGGAACTGCACCAAGCATTGTTGAAACCATAGGTGATGTATTACCAGATAAAGGCATATTAGGTATCATAAAGAACCTAATAGACAAAGATGATAATATGTCTGCTGATGATAAGATGGAGGCTCATAAACAGCTTGTAGAGCTGTATGAGCTTGAAGTAATGGATAGAGATTCTGCCAGAGACAGAGAAGTAAACTTAAGAAAGTATGGTACTGATTGGATGTTTAACGCTACAGGGATTGTAGGATTATTAGCATTTGCATTCTTGGTTTATACTGTGGTTACTACTAATGTGCCAGAGGGTAACAAAGAAATCTTTATACATATGATTGGTATCGTAGAAGGTGTTGCACTCAGCATTTTTGGTTACTACTTTGGCTCTGCTGTAAAGCAGAACAAAGAATAACATAGTTATCCCCTATACAGTTGGTTCTTTATACTGGGCTGCCTCGCTTTAGGCTCGTCAGCTACTTTGTTGGAACTATTATTATATAGGCGAAGTTACAGGTTTTATTTTTAATAATCAAGTCTTTTACTCATTTATTTATTAACAACTGTTAAAAACTATATTATGTATATATAAGGTATATGTGTATATTTGATGTATGATTAATAAGGAGGAAATATTAAGAATAGCGGCAGACTATCAAAAGACAGTTAAAGAGCGTATTGACCAACTGTTATTTGAAGATGCTAATATGTACACCAACTTAGGAAGCGATAGTACTAAGGCGGATAAAGAAGAGGTAAAAAAAAACAGTAGAGCAATTTACAGAGCGATTAAGGACTTAGATGAATCCACAGGTAAGTTGCTATTGCAACACCAAGATGGATACTAAAGAATTAACACCAGAAGAGAGAAAGAACATTGAAGGTCTTAATTACCTTACTTGGGATATGTTTGATAGTCCTGGAGAACCAGGAAGCGGATATAACTTTATGGAAAGGGAGCCAGTTCTGATATTAGATCAGATAGTGCATAAGACAAGAAGGTTCTTAAATGTAGAACTTGGATATGTTTCCAAGACATACGCTGATAAGAATAGCTTTCCAACTAAAGATAGTCATAGGATTGGAAAGGCGGTAAGACTAAGAATAGTTGGGCCACGCAAAAGAATGGCTATTATAAAAGAATTAATACTCTTCGGAGTAGAACGTATAGCAGTAAACAGAGAAACCGTTTACTTTGATACAGATGATCTCAAACCCCCACAGTTTGCCTTGTGGACTTGAATTTCCCTTTTTCCCTTGTTATTGTTAGTGATGGCCCCTCTTTACGGAGGGGCTTTCTGTTTTATAAATGTTAAAGTTTTGTTAAAGGCTTGACTGGTATTTTATAATTGTATATGTTTGTAGGGTATTAATCAAATAACAATAGCATATGAGCAAATTAGTAGAACCGTGGTGGGATTGGGGATTAAATCCCATCACAGGAATGAGAACAGAAACAAGAGGTGATAGCCGTAATGGTACAACTCAAGACGAAAGAAAGTACAGTAACGCATATCCAACCTTAGAAATTAAAAGCAAATGAGCCACGATTTATTAAGTTACAAAGAAGCAAGAATTGAAGCACTCCTAAATAGAATAGAAGAGCTTGAATTAAAGAATGAGAAGCTTACCACATATGTATTTGAATTATGTGATAAGGATTGTCCAGAGGACTATAAAAGAGTAGTTAAAGGAGATGTCTTTCAACAAGGTTAGATATATAGACAATTGGATGAGTCTTGCAGAGGCACTTGATCTGTTATACACAGCAAGTGCTTATGACAAGAAAGGTATGAACTCATACTATAAGAGACTAAATGAAGTTCAGTTCTATGTAAATAACTTAGAGATTGAATTACAGGAGACTCAGATGATGTTAAGACAGTTTAAAATAGATTATTACAAGCTGTTGCATAAGACTACTGAGGAGGAGAATAAAAAAATAATTGTTAAATAATTTTATTTATCAATATATATTAACTAAATTTGTATAATTAAACATTTTATTATGACAGAAACATTAACATTTCAAGAAAGGGTAATTGCAATTCAAACTGAATTAAAAGCACCAAAGAATCAGTACAACTCATTTGGTAAGTACAAGTACAGAAACCAAGAGGATATACTGGAATCATTAAAGCCATTATTGGCTAAGTATCAAATCGGTTTAACTATTACCGATGAGATTAAAGAAGTAGGAGGATTAGTATTTGTTGAGGCAAGGGCTATCCTACACGCTGAAGGCAACTCTGTAGAAGCTAAGGCTCAAGCAGGTGTTGATGCAAATAGAAAAGGAATGGACATTGCTCAAAGCTTTGGTAGTTCTTCTTCTTATGCAAGGAAGTATGCACTTAATGGTCTTCTACTTATAGATGACACTAAAGATGCAGATGCCACGAACGATCACGGAAAAGGTACAGTTGCTAAAGCAGCAGCTAAAACACAAGGTAACCCAGCACCACGCTGGTAAAAATTAATTTTAACGTTAATAATTAACACAATGAGTACAACAAAAGAGACTATCTACGCACAAGGATTAAGATTTTTCAATCCAAGAGAGACTGCACCAGAATTTGTAAAAGGTGAAGTTATTGTAAACCTAAAAGAGTTCTTTGATTTCGTATCAACTCAAAAAGAACACTACACAGAATACCAAGGCAACAAGCAACTAAAGCTAAATATGTTGTCTGGTAAGTCTGGAATGTATTTCACCGTAGATACATTTAAGCCTACACCAAAAGGTGAGGCTACTCAGAAAGTAGAAGTTGCTTCTGCTGCTGATTTACCATTCTAACCTAAGAGATAATTGGTGGGGCTTAATGCCCCACTATTATTTTTAACTACAATAACAATATGACAAGGCAAAACATTACAGAATCAGACGAGAGGGAAGTCTTGATGATGCAAATGGAAAGGATAGAGAATGAACTCTTTATTGATCCTAACGAGGAGATAGAACATCCTCCAGTATCATTAAGCTTTGGAGAGCATACAATGGGAGGCACAGTATATCCAACACCAATTTCCACATATGGGAACTTAGTGTTTATACAAGCCCCACCTAAGAGTACAAAGACGTTCTTTGTTAGTTTGCTTAGTGCAGCTTATCTTGGAGGAAACTCTAAAGGTTATACTAAAGGAATTAACGGACATAGAGATGAGAGATGCTTAATACACTTTGACACAGAGCAAGGAAGATTTCACGCTCAGAGAGTGTTTAAGAGAGTTTTAAGAATGACAGGGCTAAGTAATGAGTGTTATCATACTTATGGTCTTAGAGGGCTTGATTATGATAAGAGATTAGACTTTATAGATTATTGTCTAAGCAGAAGAGTAGATAACCCTGGATTGGTTATAATTGATGGTGTAGCTGATTTAGTCAGCGATGTAAATGACATACAAGGCTCCAATGGAGTTATACAGAAGTTAATGGAATGGAGTCAAAAATATAATTGTACAATATTAACTGTGATACATTCTAATCACGGAACCGATAAAGCTACAGGTCACCTTGGATCGGCACTATACAAAAAGTGTGAGACAGCCATCCAACTAAAGCCTAACTTTGATGAGGGCTATATAGAAGTAAGATGTAAAGAAGCAAGGAACTATCCATTTGATACGTTCTCTTATAAGATAGATGATTATGGATTACCATCTGTGATAGACACAGATTTAGTTAACTTTGATACAAAGAAGTTTGAATAGATTAGAATTAACATTTAATGTGAGGCCACAGCCTCACCAGTCAGTAAGGTTTACTCGTAGCGGTAGGTCTTACAAGCCTAAGAAAATAGTGGATTATCAGTCATACATAGTTAAGTTAGTTAAGTGTCAATTGCCAGAGGGGTTTGAAATAATCCCTTCTGGCTCTTTGATTTATATAGAGCAGCTACATTATCAGTATGCTTATCCAAAAGCATTTAGTAAGAAAAAGAAACAGCAAGGAAAAATATATAAGGCAACTAAACCAGATTTGCAAGACAATCTAAACAAGGCATTCTTAGATGCCTTGGAAGGAGTAGTCTATGAACAAGATCAGAACATTGTTTGCATTAACAGTTTGGAAAAGTATTATGGGGAAACAGATAAGATAACCCTAACCTTAAAATATTAATGCTTGAAAAGTTAGCTGAGAACCACACCCTTTGGATTAAGATGGTTGTCAATATGGGATGTGATAAGCACATCGCAGAAGATATAGTACAGTCAATGTATCTTAGGATACACAGACTTGTTACTGATGAGAAAAAGATAATGTACAATGATGATGAGGTCAATAGATTCTTCATCTATGTTACATTAAAAAATATGTTTGTTGACTATGTGAAAGCAAGAAACAAATATACGTTCTACGAATATATGGAGAATGATGAGTCTTTAGATGATGGTCTTGAAGATGTTGAGTTTGATGAGCAAGAGGCTTTCCATAACTTAGTAGACTCTATGTCAAGTGAGATTATGAGTTGGGAGAGATATGACATTATACTGTCTCAGTTGTACTTTAAGACAGACCTATCCCTTAGAGACATAGCCAATGGCTCTGGGATTAGTTTAATGAGTATATACAATTCTATTAAGAATTACAAGAATATATTAAACAACAAATTTATGGATGATTACCAAGACTATATGAATGGTGATTACCATCTAATCAAACCTAAAACAAAATGAAAGACGAAACCTACTACGAAGGATTAGACAAGCGTACTAAGGAGTACAAGGAATGGGTAGCCTCAAGAGAAGAAGCCATAGCTTCTGAATCTACTGGACTTGGAGATACCATTGAAAAGATTACTACAGCTACAGGAATCAAAGCAGCAGTTAAGTTCTTAGCTGGAGAAGACTGTGGCTGTGATGACAGAAAGGATACCTTAAATAAACTCTTTCCTTACAAGAAGATTGAGTGTCTTACTGAAGATGAGTATAACTATTTAGTAGAGCAGATGAAGAGACCTACTAATGTGGTTAGTCAGACTGTTCAATTAAAGATGTTGAAGATTTACAACAGAGTCTTTAATGATAAGAAACAACCAACCTCTTGTGGGTCTTGCTTTAGAAGTACTTACAATGCGTTGAAAACCCTTATAGATGAGTATAACCAGTAATTGGAAAGAAAAAGATTTATTTGATTGGTTAAGTAAGAATTGGTATCCAGACTTGCTTAAGAGCAGAAACCCAATGAGTAGATGGGATTGTTATTCTCCTCACAAGAAACACAGAATAGAGCTGAAGTGTCGTAGGAAACACTATGACACTTTACTCTTGGAGAAGAAGAAATACGATGCTATGATAATGGAAGTAGCTAAACATAAAGATATACCTGTGTATATTAATTCTACTCCAGAAGGAGTTTGGCTTTTTAATCTACTATTCATTAAGAAAGATTGGGAAACCAACTATCTGAACCCAGCAACTACTCAGTTTGCTAACACAAACAGAATAGCTAAAGAAGTAACATACTTAAAAGTAACAGACGGAATAAGAATATTATGAATGATATGCAATTAAATTACCTTAAGACAGTATTGCTATCTCAGTTATTATTGGAGGCCAATGAAGGCCTCCGATTGACTAAGCAGTACAAACAGAATGTCAAGCAACAAATCAACAAGCTGAATCAGATGTTGGAGGAGGTTGTTAGAGAAGAGTTCAACACAGTTTACGATACTGATCCGCAGATGGTGACTAACATCTTAAACAAGATAGAAGAACTTATAGATAAGATTAAAGGCTCATCCATAGATGAGCTTGTAATGATTAACTCTGTGGTAGATAAATACCAAGAGAATAAAGATTGGTTCAAAGAACACGCAGAAGCAGAATTCTTAAAGATAGATTAAAACGCACCACATATGAGAGGAAACGCAATCCATTACGAGGCCACAGGAGATTACGATGTAATAGACTTCTGTCAGCACTACAAACTAAACTTTAACAGAGGTAATGTCGTTAAGTATATTGCCAGGGCTGGTAAGAAAGATGATGAGTTACAAGACCTGTACAAAGCTAAGGACTACATAGAAAGAGAGATAGCTTTTGTAAGGGAACTTAGAAACAAAGAAGCCGAAGATATAAAAGAAGGAGTAGTCAGTCCCTACAGCTATAATTACAAGGAGAGGCCATAGCCTCTCTTTTTTTTATATTTATTTTGTTTTATTAACAATTAAATTATATATTTGTTGAAACATTAAAACACATAACAATGGGAAAAACAATTAAAGAGTATGACATTACTTGGGAAGGGCTTGTATTTACTGTGTGCGGTATCTACGAACCAGAAGAGAAGGAAAGCTACTTTGAACCTTATGAGAGGGAGAGATTTAATATCTCTGGCATCTATTTGGGCGATGCTTGTGTAGACTTTATGTTGAATGAGTCAACAACAAATCAATTAGAAGAAGAAATCTTAGAAACATATTACAGATGATAAAGTTATTAAACGGAGAGCTTTGGGAAGAAGAAGCGATATTAAAGAAAATGGTTGATGATAGTTTTTACTATGGTCATTTAGGTAAACACGCCTTGAGCAGTTCATCTGCGAAGAAGCTAATAGATAGCCCAAAGGCTTATCAGAAGAGTCTATATGCCTCAAGTGATTCTCAACCATTAAGAGATGGTAGACTTGTACACCTTGCAGTATTGGAACCACACAGGTTAGAAGACTTAGTTGTTATTGAAGGTACAAAAGCCCTTAAGGCTTTTAAGGAAGCTGTAGCAGAACACGGCTCAGAAAGTGTTTATACTAAGTCAGAGATGGATTCAGCTCATTGGATAGCTAAGGCTGTTAAGAGTTGTAATGAAGCTTATGATTTATTAGATGGCTGTACCTTTGAGGCACCAGCCATCAAGATGCTAAACGGTTTACCATTCAGAGGTAAGGCAGATGCTATGAAAGGAAAGACAATTATTGACCTTAAGACTACAAGTAAGGGAGTGCCTAACTTTAAGTGGTCAGCTAAGAACTTCTCCTACGATCTTCAAGCTGCTCTATACTTATCTTTGTTTGATGCTGATGAGTTTATCTTCTTAGTAGTTGACAAGGATACTAAAGACATAGGTATCTTTGAATGTAGTGGAGACTTCATAGAGAGAGGTAGGGAGAAGGTAAGACAAGCTATGAATATTTATAAGCACTTCTATATAGATACAGACCCATTAGATTCTGTACGCAATTATGTACTTAAAGATATACTATGAGAACATTAACCATCTTGCTTAGTGGATTGACATCTATAATGTCAATCTTAAAGACAGTAGAGACTAATAATAATACAGACTCCATAGGAGACAATGGAAGGTCATACGGCATCCTACAGATACAGAGAAGCGTTCTAAGCGATGTTAATCGTATTTATGGTACTGATTACCGACACAAGGATATGTTTGACGAGGAGGCTTCTGAGGAAGTATTTATGTTATATCTTTGTTATGGTAAAGAGGTATTCCTTAAGAAGCATTGTAGGTTTCCTACTGAAGAGGAGATGGTTAGAATGTGGAATGGAGGAATATACAAAGGTTATAAATATAACCAAACTAAAAGCTATTACCAAAAGTATTTAGATGTTAAACAAGAAATTAATAGATGAGTTTTACTATATGGCTATGTATGATTTAGCCCACGAAGTAACTCAGCAAGACTTATATGAATTGCTTAAGGAATATGAGGCAAGGGAGATGTATGAGCAATGTGCAGGCATCAGCCGAGCATTGAACACATATAAGTTTGTTAAGGATTTTTACACAATTAAAGATAACAATGATAAGGGAGACTTTATCCAAATAGATTTTGAACAAGATGGAGATTGAATTAGATTTTATAGTAGAGACATTACAGAACAAGACTGGGCTTAACCTAAAGAAGCCAACAAGACAAAGGCAATATGTATTGGTTAGGTCATTGTATTACAAACTTGCAAGAGAGTACACAGTACATAGCTTAGCTAAGATAGGCGAGATGTTTAATAAAGACCACGCTACAGTTCTTCACGGACTAAAGGTCTTTGATACTGTAAAGATGTATGAACCTAAGTTGTATGATTTGTATAACAACTTTAAGCTTAGATACCCTGTGGAGTTATTTAATACTGTAGATGACATCCCAGCACCAGAGGAGCTGTCTTCCATTATAGAAAGGATAGGCAATATGGACAAGATGATTAAGGAAAGAGACCAAGAAATAAGAAGGCTAAACATAGAGATAGACTTAATGAAGCATAGAGGAGAGGATAAGCGTAGCGATATAGTGAAGCTTATCTCTGAGGTTCCAGATGATCAGATGCAAGTATTTACAGACAGAATATCAGCAATGGTTAAAATGATGAATACTACTGCTTAATGGCCAGAAAGAAAAAGGTCAACTACAAAATAGATAGAATGAATTACAAAGCACAACATTGGTGCTTTAAGAATAACTACAGAATATATCCAGTAGTTGTTAAAGATGGGTTTAACATTCACATAGATGTTGGACATAAACATTATGAGATAGGTCAGCTCCTTAAGGAAGCTGACTTATATCAAGAGATATGGAACTTATACGAAACAATATATAATAAAAATAAAGATGCCAAAAGCTAAAAGACATTCACAAGAGATAAAGCCTACAGATGGTAGGAAGGGTAATGGAAAGAATAAGCAAGGAATCAAAGCTGTTCAAGTACAGAAAGCTAATATGACTCCAGCAAGATTAAACCAAGCTAAGAAGGATCAGATAGGAACCTATGCTTTAAAAGCTATGAAGAAAGTCTTTGGTTCTGAAGCAGAAGCTTGGGAGACATTGGCTGAGAAGGCTAAGGACTCCTTTGCACATATGAACTTACTGTTTCAATATAGATATGGTAAACCTATGGACAAGGCTCCAGAAGGCAATCAAGAAAAGAACAATGCGCCAGTCATAAACTTCTTTGCATCACCTCAGCAGATTCACGAGATGGAAGAAACCATAGACATTGACTCTGAGGAAGTTGATGTGGAGAAACTAAACGAGGGAACAGAAGAAGAGTAAAAAACAGATTGGTATATTTTCAGTTATCTTAGTATGACTGAAACACAAGAAGTTAAGATTCACGAGAAGTATATTCCCTTGTGGAAGAGCGACAGTAGATACTATGTAATCACAGGAGGTCGTGGATCTGGTAAATCATTTGGAGTAGCCGTATTTTTATTAAACTTAACCTATGAGAGAGGACATAAAGTCCTCTTCTCTCGTTATACGATGCTGTCAGCACAGACATCTATTATTCCAGAATTTATTGAGAAGATAGAAATGATGGGAGTCTCTGACCAATTTAGAATAACCAAAGATGAGATTATAAATCTGACCACAGGAAGCTCTATAATGTTTAAGGGTATAAGAACTTCATCTGGTAACCAAACGGCAGCTCTGAAGTCCTTAAATGGCGTTACAACCTTTGTATTGGATGAAGCGGAAGAGCTTGTGGATGAGGATGTGTTTGATAAGATTGACTTCTCAGTAAGATCACAAGAGAAGCAGAACCGATGTGTTCTGATTCTTAACCCAACTACTAAGGAGCATTGGATATACCAAAGGTTCTTCCAGACAAGTGGTATTCCAGATGGCTTTAATGGAGTAGAAAAAGATATTACTTACATACATACTGACTATAGAGACAACAAAGCCAACCTATCTAAATCATTCTTAGACCAAGTCTATGATATGAAAGCAAGAAGGCCAGACAAATATGTACACCAGATCCTTGGAGGCTGGCTTGCTAAAGCAGAAGGTACAATCATTAAGAACTGGAGAGTAGGAGACTACATACAGACAGAAAAGACTGTTTACTGCCAGGATTTTGGTTTCTCAACAGATTTAACGACACTTGTAAAGATTTCAGTAGATAAAGAACTAAGAAAGCTGTATGTAAAGGAAATATATGGTAAACCTGGCCTAAACACATCAGAAATAGCCTTTAAGAACAAGCAAGAGTGCGGTACAGACTTAATTATATGTGATAACTCAGAGCCAAGGCTCATCAATGAGCTGAAGGCTCTTGACCTAAACATAAAGCCTACTATAAAGAAGCAAGGTAGTATTCTAAGTGGTATTGCACTTATGCAAGACTATGAGATGATAGTAGACAGACAAAGCCACGGAGTAATGAGAGAACTGAATAACTATGTATGGCAAGAAAGAAATGAGAAGCCAATAGATAAGTTCAATCACTACATTGATGCCATCAGGTACGGCTTGCAGTACTTAGTGCAAGGAATAAACTCTGGAAAATATGTTGTGAGGTAGAAATATTTGTATTATATTTATTCTATGAAGAAATGCACTTCTTGTAAAAATATTAAATTACCAACTGAATTTCACAAAAATAAATCCAAGAAAGATGGACTTTCTGAGGAGTGTAAGATTTGTAAAAGGATTAGTGCTTCTGAATATAGATTAAGAAACAAAGACAAAGTAAACAAATATCAAAGAGAATATTCTAAGGCAAGAAAAAAGACCGATCCATTATACAAGATGAAAAGAGCTATAAGGGAAAGAACTTCCTTAGCTTTTAAAAAAAGTTATTGGACTAAAACTTCTGGCAATTTAAATATGCTTGGAGCTGAATATGATATAGTGTTTAATCACATTCAATCTCAATTTACTGATGGAATGAATTGGTCTAATCACGGAAAATGGCATATAGACCATATAGTTCCAATATCATCTGCTACTACAAAAGAAGAATTAGAATCACTATGTCATTATAAAAATCTACAGCCCCTATGGGCTGAAGATAATTTATCTAAGGGAGATAAAATTTTATAGTTCTTAAACATAGTACCCATCCTCTTAAACATAGTACCCTCTTAAACATAGTAGTGTTCTGGTTTATGCCAGATCCCTTTTTTGTTACTCTTAAACATAGTACCCCCTTAAACATAGTACCCCTATTTTGTTATTTGGAATGGTTCTAAATAGCTTATTTAGACTGGTTATAAATTGGGGCTTAGGCTTGCATAACTAAAATAAAATACTTATTTGCGCGCGCCTGTTCTTATTATTACAAAGATCTTTATAAGCTTTAAAAAAAAACTACATTATTTTTAAAATTTTGTAGGATTAGTAAAAAAGTTTTTTATATTTGTATTGTATTAATCTTTTAAACAATAACAAAAGTGAAAAATTTACTTCAATCTTTATTAACTCCTGTAGTTTTGATCCTTTGCGCAATTGCGCAAATAACTGTATTTAAAGCAAGCCAGCAACAAAGCGAAATTATTTTAATAGTTTGCGGCCTTTTTAGCTTATATACTTTTATAGACGTTTATACAAGTTTAACCACTAAAAACCATTAATAATGAGTAAAGCAATAAGCCTAATAAAAGCGCTCCCTATAAAGGAGCGCGCAAAGATAGCCGCAAGCCCAAAGGATTTTTTAATATTTAAGGAGGACGGCTCCTACTTTTTTACAAACGATCTTTTAAGATATCGCGCCGAATATATGAAGCGCAAAGGATCTTTTATAGCAATTTCAGTAATTAAAAACGAACTATAAAAATGAAAAATATCAATTTACTTTCGCCAGGAAGCACTAATACTAAAACAGCTAAAAACAGTTTAAAAACTTTTATACTGTATTTAAGCCCTTATAATTATAATAGTAAAGGTATAAACCTTTGCCCAAAAGCTTCTAAAGGATGCGCGCTCGCGTGCTTATATACAGCTGGCCGCGGCGCCTTTAGTAATGTACAGCAAGCCAGACAAAACAAAACAGAATATTATTTAAGAGATAAAAAAGGCTTTGTAGCTAATTTATCTAATCAAATAATAAAGGAATATTTGAAAGCTAAAAAAGGAGGGTACAAAATAGCCTTTAGATTAAACGGTACCACTGATATTGATTTTGTTTATTTGCTACAAAAATATTCAAATTTAGATATAAGCACCTTAAAAGATTTTGCTATTTTTTATGACTATACTAAAATCTTAGGCAAAGCTAAAAAGTATTTAAAGCATCCTAATTATATAGTAACTTTTAGTAGATCAGAAAGTAATGAAGCTGAAACGAATGAAGCCATAAAATTAGGTATTAACGTGGCCGCTGTTTTTTCTGGTGACTTACCTAATAAATATAAAGGCGCTCCTGTAGTAGACGGTGACAGCTCAGACCTTGTAATGCTTTACAATAAAGGCGTTATATTAGGCCTTAAGGCAAAAGGCAAAGCCAAAAAAGATACGTCTGGCTTTGTTATTAATACCGACCTACCTTTTTAATTAACTTAATTTTTTATACTATGTTTTTATACAAATTTACACTTACTTATTTTGACGGCAAGCAAAGAAACTACTTTAAATTTTGCACCTATCCTAAAAAAACTAAAATATACAAAGAAGCATTTAAGCTATTAAACGATAATAAAATTAGGCGCTACAGCTATGGCCCTGCAAAATAAAGCTTAAAAATTACTTATTTAAGGCCCTTTATTGGGCCTTTTTTTGTGCCTAATAATTAATAGACTTTTTTTATAACTTGTTGATAATTATATGTTGTAGTATTTGGAATTGTAGCAAACTCTTTTAAACCCCTTTTAAACCCGTCTAAGCCCTTATATCTATTGGCAAGTAGTCAGATAGCCTGCTCAGAGTAAATGCGGTAAATGGACGTAAAATGAGCCTTTGCCTTCCTTATTACCCCTCTTTAATGATTTCAAACCCTTTTGGTAGGGGTGGCCCAAACCCTGTGAATCAGAATCGGTTAGGCAAGTTAGAAAATATATTTGGAAATGGGTTTGTATTTGCAGTCAAGTAGCAAGCCCTTAAAGGCTTGCCCTTACTAATATACAGAAGGAATGGAGAGATGCACCCCCTATAACCTTAAATAAATAGATAAATGCTGGTTAAGTTGAATATTACTGGGGTGCTACAAAGGTTATGAAAGAGTCAGTAATGCAATTCTTAAGCAGACTTAGTGTACACGATCCAATAGGTGGTGTGCCTAAAGTGTAGAAGCTTATACAGATCTTCAACTGTTATACTAAGATAACTATAAAGTACCATTTTTGTTTTATGGTTTAGCTGTTATTTGCATATTATTTTCTTATAGTAAATTGATTATGTATAAGGTTTCTTTATGATAAAACAAAAAGCATAGAAATCAGTTATCATACTATATAGAAAATATATGGCAGTAACGAATGTAATGAGTACTGTTTAATTAGTATATAATATGCCAGTAGTAGAATTAGAAGTAAGCATACCACAAGACTTAAGTGCAATTAAGTTGCACCAGTATCAGAAGTATTTATCTGTTGCTAAGAATGTAGATGAGGGAGACAAGAACAATGAGTTCTTGAATCTTAAAGCACTTGAGATATTCTGTGGTTTGTCACTAAAAGATAGTTACAACTTGCCTGTCTCTATGTTTGAGTCAGTTCTTAAACAAGTAAGTGCTTGCTTTGAGGAAAAGACTGACTTAGTACAGAGATTTAAGATGACTGGTTCTGATGGTGTGACTGTAGAGTTCGGTTTTATACCGAACTTAGACAAGATGTCTTTTGGTGAGTACATTGACTTAGAGTCTTATATTACTGATTGGGATAATATGCACAAGGCTATGGCTGTTATGTACAGACCAATAGTTGCTGGTAAAAAACATCTCTATGAGATAGAGCCATATGAAGGAACAGAGCGATGGGCTGATGTAATGAAGGATGCTCCTGTTAATGTTGCTTTAGGGGCCATTGTTTTTTTTTATCGTTTAGGGAGCAAATTGTCAAGATATACGATGAACTCTTTACTGGAGGAGGAGCAGAAGAAGGGGAATACAGCCTTGAAAGAGGCTTTGGAAGAAAATGGGGTTGGTATCAGTCAATA
>WLWH01000847.1_pt1 | contig 23718 bp, 30 predicted proteins | sample 6712741 | NCBI WGS metagenome assembly WLWH01 (sample SAMN12718694, study PRJNA515312) | sponge metagenome | isolation source: marine sponge | host: Mycale hentscheli | place: New Zealand: South Island, Marlborough, Capsize Point | collected 2003-05-01
CTCTTTTTCTATTTACTTTTTCAATCAGTCGTTTTTTGGCTCGTTTTCTTTCCGCTCTTACAACCGTGGGCTTAACAAAATGAGAACGCTGACGATATTCCTCGACGAGACCGTCTCGCTTGACCTTCTTAATAAAACGGCGAACCATCTTTTCGGCGTTGCCGTTACACTCTTCATGAGTAACGGTTACGCATGTTCTAATTTTATCTTGATTTCTTTTTCTGTACATTTACTTTTTTCCAATACTGGTTGCTACAGATCCCCAGCTACCAAAGCCGGGAAGACTACTAATATCTAATCCAGGGTCGCTCGGATGGACGCCGGAAAGGGGTGATTTTTCGTCTCCTTGCCGGATGGGCTGTGTGCCCTCGAATAACCCAGGGTTACTAAATTGCTTTTTCACATCCTCATAGCCATTATTGCCAATGGCTTCCATAACGCTTTTACGACCAGGGGGTGGTGAGTTCGGTCGTATATCTTCCTGAAGTCTTGTTTGTCCTTGGAGTCCTTGGGCTACTTCTGTAATAATTCCCGATAGGACACCCTCCTCAAAGATCACTTCTTTGACGCACTCTTTAATAATATTTTTGAGTTCCGATTTTTTCATCTCTTTCCTTTCTATGTTAGCCGGCGGTGGCTAACGGATTACTACTCATCATTGCCCACTTGCTCCCGGTCCAAACAAATTCAAATGCAGCGCCTTGTTTATTATTTTCAAAGGCGATGCCGCTATACGAACCGAGTATATTTGTAGTACTCACCCCAATAAGCACATTGTTAGTGGTAGTGTTTAATATAATTTTTAGTATTTGTCCGGCGGTCGTGCCGTCGGCTATGGTCATCATATGTGCCCCGGTAGCGAGGTCCATCGTAATAGAGGTAGCATCGAGAAGATGAACAGAACTAGCGGGAGTAAGAGTGCTTGTAGTTCCACTACCCAAGTCTGTGCTTGTCGTGCCTAATATGACCTCTTCTGTTGCCTTAAAGTCTCCACTTACTTCAAGCGAGTGGGTTGGTGTTGCCGTATGAATGCCGACATAACCATTTGTTCCCTCTAGTGTGATACGGGCAGCATGACCACCGTTTACACTAGCATTAGCGATCTGCAATGGTCGGCTGCTATGACCAATCAGGGGGTAAAATGCATCCATAAAGAAAGCATCTGCCAAAGATCCCGTGAAAGTCGTACCGGCTACATCCTCTAGAGCCAGCGAGCCTTTTCTGTTATTTCTACCAGAAGTGTCTTGGTTCCCATCTGCATAAAAATCTACAAAAGGATTATCAGACTCATCAGAATTATCAGTGTCGGCAACTAATTTAATGCCCACAGACTTTTTACTGACGAGCCTTAGTACCGCATCTCTTTCGTGACCTGATATATCATTAAAAGGGTCTATAATGTCAAAGAGATTTTGGGGTGAGTTGTTCCCAACACCAATGCGGTTGGTTCCGCCGTCAATATAGAACATATGAGTGGCGTGATTACTCTCTACTCGGAAATCTTTATCTGCGGAACCTTCATTGAAGACTGCGCCGCCATCAACCTTAAGAGATCCCGTGATCTGAATCACATCATCCGCAGAGTTTCCTATCTTTGCGTCGCCGTCGCCTTCAAGTTTAGTGACATAACCACCAGAGCCATCAGATATTCCGTATCCTGCTCCAGCCATCAGTCGTCTCCCAAAATATCGTTGAGAGCACGATTAATTCGATCAGCTTTAGTCAAATGTGTTTTAATTTTACTTTCTGCTACCAAAAAAGCGCCAGTTGTACTTGGCTCGGATACAAGATCAAAACACAGAAGTTGAAAGTCATCCTCGACCATGGTAACACCACCTTGTTGGCTGGTAGACCCCAAGCCTCGACTTGAAATTCCCAACTGAACGCCTCCCTCTACTAATTGTTTGGCTATTTGTCCAGCCGGAGTATTCAAAATCTTCATCTTACCCATAACATCATCGCCCTTCCACCATACTTCAGTCATTACATGGCTAGCGTTTTTTAGCTCCACTACTGAACTATCAGGATGATCAAGTTCGCCAATGGCTCTGCCTTCTTTCACGAGTTTCTGATAGTTTTTCATTTCTCGCTCAAGTATAGGTCGAGGATAAATTCGCCCATTACCATTTTTCTTGCCGGCAGCTTGAATTTTTCCGGCTACAATGAGGTGAGTTCCTTGACGATTACCATCTCTTTCTTCCTCGGTGAGCAGGTCATCGCTATAGTCCAGGTTCATAAATTCTTGAAGCACATATTTCTTTGTCATTTGTTATCTCCTTTAGGATGCGGGCGCTACCCGCATGATACTGCTACCCCTGCAACAATTGGTTACTGGTCTTAACATCCATTTTTGCGTCCACGTCCCTTTTCGTTCGGTATTCATATTGAAATCCTCCATCTGCTATTAACATGCACAAAGCGTATGACGTTGCTGATGAAATACTGCCCAGAATCACAGCATTTACTACATTGACGTCAAATATAAATAGTTCGGTATAAGGTCCAAGGAACATAAGAAAAACACCTACCCAAAATCCTACACACATCGGACAATGAAAAAAATAATAAGAAGGTCGAATCTTCTCAAAAATCTTGGAATAAACTAAAATTTGGGTCAAGCCATAAGAGGCAAGCCCAAAGAGACCTACCTCACTCAATAATAATACCCTGCCCCAATATACACATACGGAAGAGAATCATCTGCTCCTTCTGGCGTATCTTGGTAGGGAGGTATCTCTCCATAAGCTGTTGAGTCTTCTTCTGTAGGATCAGTAAAACGGTCCTCTATATGATGATCATAGTCTGTGGCAGTCATTTCGGCAGCAGTTTGTTTATGAATAAACTTTTCTACTTCTAGTAAAGTAACCTGTATAGGGTCAACATCTTCATTCTTAGATATAGTTCCCTCTATTACACCAAAGTTGGTGCCACCCTGAATAGTATCGTAATCTATAACACCTCCCTGAAACAAAGAGTCCATTAAGTCTCTTTGGTAATCATATATGCCCTCACCGGCATATGGTTTAGGGATTGTCATAATTTTCATTTTAGAGGGAACAAGGACAATACTCATCTTATCATGATCGTCAACCAAGATATTCCCGGCTAAAGTTTTTTTAATCTGAAGGGATATGGTGGCTTGAGTGGGCAACTCCTCTTCAGCACTATTGCCTAAAGTTATCTTAAGTGGCATCGGAATAATACTCCTTAACAAGCTGTTGCATTTTAAGGAGCTTCTTAATTTCTTCTTCGTTGATCGAAGTTACGTTGAATGCCTCTATCTTCTCTAGCACCTTGTTGGTGCTTTCTATCATTTCAGGGTCTTGTTCTACCTCTTCTAAAGTGAGGGATTTTTTCACTTCATCATGGATACGACGTAATTCCTCAACCAGCGTCACTTGAAAATCTACTTTATTTTCACCGAAGCTGGTAATATATTTGTTCAGAAGATCTTTTTGCTCGGGAAGCAATGACTCATACTTTGTGTTATAGTTAGAAATGAAAGTTTTCAGAACCAAGGAATCTATAGGTTCAATTTCTTTTCTTCCCTCAGAGACGACCTCAGTCATTTTATTCAGAATATTTTGTTCCAAGAGGACCTTGCTTCGGATAGGTGTATTGTCACTGAAAAGCTGGGCAATACTAGCATAACTTCTATAGTTGGGAACAAATGCAGAGAAAACCTGACCGCCTAAGGATTTATTGACTTTGTGGATAACATTAGTCTGCTCGGCGTAAACTTTCTTGAGGTCAAGTTTTTTATGAAGCATCTTTACGCTATAGATCATTTTTTCTGCTAGTATTTTGTCACCCTCTGTTGATGACATAAGAGCATTGTAGCACTCTAACTCTTGTCCTAAAGGCTGCTTACGAGAAAAATGCTCCCTTAATATTCTGAGAGAAACTTCCTTTGCGGGTATATTTTTTTCAAGAATACTCTTAGCTAGGTGACGAGTTATAACCTCGAACAGAAAGGCGGTATTTCTTTTTTTATTATGTTTCGCTTTCATCTCGTTTTTCCAATTGGTCTATTAAGCTTTTGATCTCAATTTGAGTTTCAGCAATTAATGTTTCATCATTCTTGATAACTCCAGCAGAGACAACTCCTCTGGATAGAGGCGTGAGTCCATCCGCCATACCTTTAAATAGTCTTTCTTTACCAGGATATGCCGCTTTTTCTCCTGCTGAAGCAAGGGCACTTCTCTTGCGGGCACCCGCACGGCGCTTATCAGAGACAACCGGATCATAGGAATCATCCCTCTGCGCTGGTTCCGGCTCTGCCAGAAGGGGTCCTTCCTCTGGGTCTTCTTCTGCTCCTTCGGTATCTGCACCGAGGTCGTCGAGGTCGCTATCTAAGCCTGCATCTCCGCCAAGGTCCGTATCACCGCCAAGTTCTCCGCCGCCCGTTGCCTCAGATGCAGCAGTACCTGTTGCTTCCAGAATGGCTCGATGTTTCGAGTCGGTAAATTGTTCTCTCATAATTCGTTCAATTGCATCGTCATCAAGTTTAAAGATGTGCTTATATACCCAGCGGTTCGAAAACAAACCCTCGGTGGCAGCGCCAGCAATATCAAACTTGGTGCGCAAGTGTTCTAGTTCTTGAAGTTCGGCAATCTTAGATGGATTGTTGAGAGTCAAATTAAAGTTGATCAAATCCTCGTTACGATACCCTAAAGTGAACAAGTGGATGATACAAATCTTCTGGATTTCTGCCAAAACTACTCGCTGTAATCGCTGGATGGTTCGGGCAAAACGAATATCTTTTTGTGCCAAGGTCGTCTTATCCTCGGCAGCATCTGTCTGGGCTAAATAAGCTTTTGGTATCTTAATTGCAGAAAACAATTTATCCCTAAGATAATTCACATCATCGATATCGCCAGTAAATTGTCCTCCTGGGAGGTTTTCAATCCGAGAGGATTGACCAGCACGAACGGGGATATAATAATCTTCCTCTACGCTCATGGGATTATATCGCAAATCTACCCTGCCCGTATCCTGATCAACAATCTGGTTGCGCTTCATTTGCGTCTTTACCTGCTGGATATATTGCTCTACATCTTCGGCAGGAATGTTGCCTACGTCAATATAGAACACCCGTCTTTCAGGAGAGCGTACAATACGATAACTCATCATAGCATCTTCAAGCAACAATAGTTGCCTCCAAATACGTCGGGCAGACTCCAGTACTGAAGTACCATAAGGGGCATATTTATCATTACCCAATACACGAAAATGAGCTACCTGCCAATTTTCAAATGTTACGCCCTGGTTGCCTTCAGCATTTTGCCAGAAATACTGGATATAATTTGGATTTGTTGGATCATTGCCCTCTAGTCGCTCGATCTCCCGCACTGGGAGAGGGACGACATTAGTTATGCCCAAAGTCTCATCGATATCAAGGTATAGGTAATAGTCCCCGTACTTAGACATTCCCCGAGCCCAGCCAAAAAGATTAGACTCAATATTAAGAACACTATAAAGAAGAGTGTGCAAAATATCTTTTATTTCTCGGTTGTGACAATCAATATGAACTAGCGGGTTAAGTTCTGAAGATGTAGTAATCTCGTCGGCATAAACATCCAAAGCCGATGCTAACTCAGGAGTGTATTCCATCTGCTCAAAATCAGTATACCTAATTTGCTTATCACGACTCAACAGGGTCTTGTTCTGAAGTCCGGAAAAAGGATTATAATACTCTTTTCGCTGAAATTCTTTTCCTGTAGAGGTAGTAAATTGATACTTCTTGATGGTGCGATCTGAACCTCGGGTAACCGAAGGTTGGTTGTAATCGACAATGGGACCACTAAAAAGTCTCGTCAACCTCTTGAACAAAGTTGAGTTGTTATTTCTCGGGTTATTTTTGTTTTGATTGTTGTTTTCAGCCATTTTATCCCTTTATTATCCACGAAAGATCATGCGTTCTGCCATCCTGACCCACAAAAGAAGCCTGCGGTCCCTTAGGAGGTTTATAACCTTTCATGCCCTCTATATTTGTGTTTAGAGTTTTATGAGTAGTAGTTATACCACCTAATAATGCTTTCTTATACTGGATCTCCCTTTTATTTACATTCAAAGCAGTGTCTCGCACCCAACAACCAATCGAGGTTGCTATAACAAGGTCATCATTATAGCCTCTCATTCCCTGTGGTCTACCATTATGCCAAATAAATGTTTTTATTTCATTTGCTAACCTTTGAGAATTAATGGTAATTAGTTTATTCCTAACGAATTCTTCGAATTTGCTTATAACTAATGGTCTAGTTTTCATGGACATCGTAAAACCAGCTACACCACCTATCGCTTCAGAAGTAGCCTGATCAATGTATTCATGAGTTGAACGAATGCTAAAATACAAATTTGGATATTGAAGCTCTTGCAGGCGAGAGAGGACCCCTATACCTAAGGAATTGTTTTCAATAACAAGAAGAGAATCATTATATTCCGCACCGATCGAAGCCAACAATGGGGCAAACATATCAGGTGTAATTTTCCCCTGATATTCTGCTACCTGTTCCATCGTCTCAAGATCAATCACTTGACAGACGCTATAGTCACTCCCATCACCACGAGCAACATCGGCAATTGCTAGATACTGACGTCCATCCTCGGGCTTTTTCCATATCCAATAATTACGATCAAAGCCGGTTCGATAGGCTGGGTCTTGAACATTCTCTAAGATTCGCTTAAGATCGTCACCATGAACTACGGTCTCACCTGAAGCATTGAAATTGCACTCAAGCTCTTGGGCAATTTCTCTCTTTGACATATTGCGAGTCTCTTTTTTAAACCACTCGCCATCACGATCAGGGTGAACGTCCCAGGGTAACTTAACGGGGTTAAAATCGTTCTTTCCCTCTTCTGCTTCAATATAATTCTTGTGGAACCAGTTTCCAACACCATAAGGAGTACTTAGAGCAATACAAGTACCACCTGTAGATAAGGTAGGATAAAGTCCTGCCCACATCTCATCCAAGCCTTCAACAATAGCCGCCTCGTCAACGACCAATAGCGAGAGAGCTTCTGACCGCCCAGCGTCGCCAGATGTTGAAGAGGCTTTGACCTGAGACCCATTCGAAAGTTCAAACGAGTTTCGATTATCAATGGCTATTGTAGCTATTCGCAGCCACGGGGGCAAGTTCTTATAAATAGCTTTAGCTTTTTTAACTAAATTTGCAGCGGTGCTAAGTTTTGTGGCTACCACCAATATATTCTTATCTCTGTGAAACAACATAAGCCAACAAACATAAGAAGCTACGGTCGTAGAAATTCCCAATTGGCGAGCCTTGAGAATTATATTAAAGCGATGTTTCTTAAAGTCTCTTATTACATCCTCCTGGAACTTATACATTTCAAATGGTATAAGCCCATGCAGGGGATGTGAAATTTTAGCGTAAGTGTTGGAGAAGTATACCGGGTCTTTGCCTGCTCGCAAGACCTCTGCCATCATCTCTTTTTTGGTGCTAGACATTTACCCTCTTGGCAGACTATTGCTTTTTACGAGTGTCATTTGGCGGGCGCTTGTCAGAAGATAGATCCATAAATTTGCGAATTCCATCTTCTAGGCTGTCTTCGGATGCTTTGCCGAGACTCTCTGTGTCATTAGCACCGCCAATTTTATATTGTTTTACGGCATTCACAAATGTTCTAATTCTAGAAGTTGACTGAACCATAATATCAGCATCCCCTGTTTCGCTCAGGGTGACACTCTCCCCAGTCACTTTTTTATATTCTTTTTTCAGAAATTTAGCGATATCTTTAAATCGTCTTTCTATTTCATTTTCGAATTCTGATCGGGGGTGAAGTTCTCTCACAAGGATATCACTTTGGTATGATAAGATCATTTTATCGCCTGCAAAGCGAACGTTGAATCCATCCATCAGGCGACTATCCACGATGGGATTGCCCTCTTCACGGCGGAGACCTATCTTGTCGTCCATGGTTTGATACCCATCATAAGCATTGGATGCCGCCTGGTTCAATCCTTTTACAATATCTAATATGCTAGCCACTATTTTGGTCTCCTTTTAATATAGTATGAAACTATTTCCTCTGTGGGGCGCTCACCTTGTTTCCACTTCTCTTCGTCAGGTGCTACAAAATCCACATAACATCGGTAACAGCACTCATACCTATTCATATATAGATCGTCCCGCCCGGAAAATGAATATGTTTTACAAACAGGGCAACTTCTTTCTGATTTATATCTGTTGCTCCTTTTGGGAACAATGGTGTTCTGGTCTATGGTCTCGACTTCTTTAGGTCTTTTGTTGTTTCTCTTTCGAGAGGCAGTCCTGAGTTGTCTAAGGTATTCTTGTTCGAGCAATGGCGACCAGCGGTGACGAAAATTATTAGTCGCCTCTTTCCCATATTTCTCACTTATAGCTTTCTCTACAGCCGCAATATAGTTCAAATCTTTTTTCATTTTTGATACACCGCATGAACAATACCAATAGAGACGCCTGTGCCAATTACCAAACCCGTGAAAAGACCGAGGGTTCCCCGATTTCTGTCAAACCATGAGTTGTTTTTCTTTAGTTGATCTTCTAGTTTTATAATGGAAGATTGATATATTTTCTCGGCTTTGTCACAGACTTGTTTGTCTACTGAACACTCTGATAGCTTGGCGTTGGTGTCAATTTTCTTTTCCAGTATTTTGCGAAAGTCTTCTTCGCTCAACAGAATTCCAACATAAGTCTTGCTTTCCTGATCAACGACCGCTGGGCGAGGTTCGAACTTTGTAACCTCTGCCGCAGCGGCGTTGAACGAAAAGAACATTATTAATGCAACTACTTTTCTCATGCTACTTCAGAAACTTCTTTAGTCCCTCGATGCGCTTAGATGGGCGCTTGAGCCCGCTAACCAAAGTGTAAGTGACTAGTTTATCTTTCTTATCATCTTCGTAGATACCTCGATGAACCATTGCACCACCAGTCAAGGCAGCCAAAGTATCGAAACCGAACTCAATGTTGTCCATCAAGCCAGCAGTCTCTTCAAAAATTTCTTCGCTTCCGACAACGATACAAGCAGCGCCAGTTGCAGATGTCAAATCAAAACCTTCAGCGAGAAGTGTCTTCTCTAGGTTCTTCTTGAGAGCACTTGAGACAGCAGTTTCGTTCTCAAGATTCTTGACGCTGGTAACACCCATAATCATACAGCCGGGCTGGCGCATAATACTATCATAATCAGTAGCATCAAAGGTTGTGTACTCTGAGTCTTTGTTGGCGAGAACATTGAAAACATGGAACAACCCAGCTACAGTGTTGTTAATGGTTGTCCAAAATTTCTTGACCGTCAGTTTGGGGTAAAGCTTTTTAATCTTCTCGTTATCCACCATAATGAGAGGAGCGATCTTGCCCTTCTCCGCCAGACTGCAAAGCTGGGTCATACGAGCATGAGCATTCTTTGCTACGGTGGGGGAAGCAGATTCGCCAGCCGTTGGCAATGAAGCTACCACACCAACTCGCTCATCCACATCTTCTACTCCAATATAAGTAAAATACTTCTTAGCTACTTTTATAAGCGTATTTACGGTTCCACCACCGGAACCGCCTGATACACCCAGGCAGATCAAGATACGATCTACATTAGTTCCAAATACTTCCCGGAACTTATTAAATACTTCTTGCTCCTTGCGCTCAATAGCCGCCTGAGCTTTAGCCTGATCTTTACCAGCGCCTTGCTCGCCGTGCTCGTCCACTAAGAACTTTTGTTCTTCTGGAATATCCAGTCCATTAAGATCTGAGCGTGCAGTATTTACTGCTACTGTTTTAGTATAACCCATATCATAAAATGCCTTAGCCATTCTCCCGCCGCCTTGACCAGCACCAACAATAGCATAAGTAAGAGCGCCGCCGGACTTATCTTCAATAGTCTCCTGCTCTTCGTTTAGGTCGGGATCATAATCCTCAATATCTAGTGTAGGAATATCTACCATTTTTTATCTCCTTAAATGTCCAATTCCTTGTGAAGTCTGATCAATGCTTTCAATCGTTCTTCTCGGTCGTCTATTTTCTTTGTATCCTCAAGACGGCTCTCAAAGACTCCTTTGATCGCTCCAATCTTATCTTTTTGTAGTCTACCACGCAACTCATTTTCCTTTAAGGCTGCTGTAGCTTCTATTTTTATTGTCTCTAAATACTCTACCCTATCATCCGCTGGCTTGAGTAAACGATAAAAATAAATCAACAGGCTCGCCAAAACGACAAACCCCAATACAAGCTTCCACCAACCAGATTTCACCTTGTACCATAACAGTTTCATTTTCCATGTTTCCATGTGGCTGCAATATCAGCCGCACCAGTTAATCCTATATAAGCTAGTGAAATAGCAACCCAGTCGCTACTTGTAACTGATCCAGCCGCCAAAAAAGCGGTGGATGTCCCCCACACTATTAGTTTTCGTGAAGCCCATTTGCCGAGCCATTTGTCTAATTTTTCCTGCATACCTACAGCACCTCCTCTGTAGGTATAAATAGTTCTTTCTATTTTATTTAATCAACTTTTGCCAGCTAGAGCGAAGACTTTCGGGAATAAGCTGGTCATCTTTACGATTGGCGGCGGCGGTCGCTTGGTCGGGTTCGCCAGCAGCAGGATCGTTCCAATCAACCTCTCCATCAGAAAGAGCCTTGACAGCAATCTCTAGTGCATCCTTTACTTTTTTAGGATCGATGACAGGCATATCTGGTCGCTCAGGAGCGCCAGAAGGAACGTCGAATTTTAAATTGCCAAGGTTCTTTACAAACTTTGCAATCGCTGCCTCTTTGGCTGAGTCACCTTGTTGACCGCTGAACTTCTCAATGGCTTGTTGGACCCATTCGGCTGTCTTCGGAAATTCTCCGGGTATACCATCTTTTAGATAAGCCTCAAGCTGTTTACGGATGGGCACTTCTTGAAATTGTTCAAAACCACCGGTTCCTGCCTTACCCTTGTTTATTCCCAGAGCGCCCACGGTTATTGCATTAAGTATCTTGATCAAAGGGAGTCCCTCCATTCCTACCAAAAAACCACCCACTTCCTTAGAAGGGTCCACCATTGCCGTAGCGACCCACCTATGGTGTCCATCCATGATATGTCCGTCCGAACTGATAAAAGCACCTAGGTCGCCCCCAGTTGGCATATCTCCTGCCACCATAGCCAATGCCTGAGCAAGAGCTTTTCCAATGTTCATACTAGATTGTGATGGTTTTAACTTAGCTACAGGAAAAGTCTTTCCTCCGGCGACACTAATTTTATCGTCCTCTGCATCGCCATCTTGTTGACCCATTTTTACTCTAGCTTGAGCGCCTTTGGCGTCTCGTGCAACTTGAGATAAGTTTACAGGCATATCATCCAAAGGCTTTTCTAGAAGAATACGACGGACAGCTTCGCTAATAATTCTTTTGGTAGTGTTCATATTTAGGGACTCCAGTAAGTTATCTTTAAATAGTACAAGCTATCTTCTTTTTGCCTGTTTATGTATTTGCACATCATTGGCTTGTATTCTATATTGTTTGCCTTCGTATAGTATTTGTGCAATTTTCATCCAGGGTTTATATTCGACTAACAATCCTATTTTCCAGTCTGTGTATTTTTTAGGATCTACATGCCATGTACATTCCCTAAATCTTACTAAGTCACCGGCTCTCATAAATCCCAGTCCTCATTCCAAAGACTATCATCTTTTTCTAATGGTTTTTTAAATTCCCTTAGGCTCCACACGATTGCCAAGCCTGATGGAAGTCCCAGCACAACAGAATATATTATTCCGCTTACTATTGGGTACTCTAAAAAGAACCATATCACCTACTCTTCTATTTGGCACTGGAAGCGCAGGTCAACTCCTCGTAGAATTGGTGTGGCTTCTCGGTCAGTAGAGACTAAAAAGATTTCTATTTCCGCAAAGCGATGAGGAGGCAGAGCATTTAGGTCTGCTGGCAATTCGTTTTGCCCATCAGCCGAACTTACCCAAGGACCAAAGACAGCGATTGCTGGGTCAGCCAGTTCATCTCTGGTCTCCGCTACCTTGATTCTGAATTCTACTCTAGTGTCTGGTGGCAAAGTCGTAGAAGCGTCTAGAGTCATCCAGTCGGTGTCAAGCTTCTCGCAGCCTTCGACGATCATCTTGTAGCCGCCACGAGGAGCCGTGAAGTTTCTTAGTCCGAAGCCTGTGAAGTCTGAATAAGTGTAAGGTCCTGAACCTACGGTTACTCTTCTTACGTCGTTCGGATTATTTGGGTCTATTCTTCCCGTGTATCCGCCAGAAGCAACACCCCAAATGAAGCCATTGAAGTCAACGCCAGCACCTGTTGTGCCTCCGCCGATACTGAACTGACCGATGAGTTGCATTGTGTTAACTCGGTAGCCAATCATTCCTGTTGTGTTGTCAGCAAACCAGATGCGCCCTTCGGCATCAGCACCTGCTCCTCGCATATAGCAGCGATTAACACCGCAAGAAGAATGACGCCAAGCGCCACCACCAGCCAGTGGGTCTTGGATGGGATTACCATTAGCATCACGATAGGGGTCATAGCGATTGACGCCACTATTTTGAGCGCCGACCCACAGGCGGTTTTCTCCATCCATAGTGAAACCATAAGAACGGGCAGGCACTCCTTGGGGTCGGATTACACCAGATGCCCTACCAGTACGGGAATCAAAACCAGCGATGGTGCCACCACTTAGTGTACCTGACCAAACATAGCCGTTAGAATCTACCACCGCACCATAAGGTGAGTGACCAATACTGATTGGGTTTTGAAGACCTGGGCGTCTGATAAGTGTGCCGTCAGTTCCCTGGATACCATAGAACTCTCTGTGAATATACATTCCAACCCACACATTTCCGTAGGGGTTCTGAGCATCGCCTGCATCAATTGCTAAGGCTCTGGCTGTACCGCCGTTTCTTCCTACGGCTTCCGTCCATGCATAACACTCATCGTTCTGACCTAAGAACTCATTTGGGTTGCCTCTGTCAATAACATTATTTCCATTAAGGTCTTGTGATGTCTCTACACGACCATTGCCGTTTCTGTCTGCGCAGTCTCTATTATATATTTTTGTTACCGAAGGTTGACGACCAAAGGCTCGGTTGGCTACGAACATATCGCCATTCAAGTCAATGCCTGTTCGGCTTGGGCTGTTTTGGCTGCCTGGTGCGATTCCGTCATTGTTCGGTCCAACCGAATCAAAGCGGGCTGCCTCACGCAGTTCACGAGTATCTACCTTTGAGATGGTGCCTTCGCCAGCATTTGCTACCCAAAGATACTCAAACCTTACCTCGTTCCTGTTGAGAATAAGATTGCCGTCTTCATCCAAGCCAACGCCTGAGCCATTGTCATCATTGGGTTCATCAAAGGCTTGTCCTGTGCTTGGTCCCTGTCCTGTGTTGTAGCAGTGAGGATTACAATTACCGCAAGAACTTAAGACACCCTCGTCTACTCGTCCGTCGCAGTTGTCGTCTAACCCGTTACACCGCTCAGTTGCCCTGGGTAGTTGCTGCTCTTCACAGCGACTCCAAACATAATACTGGGAGCCTTCTGTGTATTCAATACAATAGCGGGAGCCTGCATGGCAAATGCCCACGCCCATAGACTCTCGTGAACCATCATAGCAATCAATAGGTTCTTCGGTAGAAGCACAGGGACAGCCAGGAGCACGGGAGCCTGGCTCGCAATGGTCGGGCGGCGTGATGACTGGTCCAGTATCTCTGGCTCCTGCATCTGTTCCAACATCTCGCACATCGGTGCCAGCGTCAATTGTTGCGGGCAATGGCTTTGCAACTGGGTCAGTGCAAGCGCCAAAGGCAAATAAGATTAATAATAGATTGTTTTTCATAATAAAACCCCTCATCTTAAATAGGACTGGATTCTCCGAAGAAACACTTCCCTGTTCTTTTCGTTCCGCATAGAACTGATTTCTGTGGTTGGGCAGTCAAGGCTTTGGTGCATCGGTGCTTTAATTGTTGAACCTAAGTCTTTTACACCAGTAGATAGACCACAAGAAGGAGAATTAGATATTCCAATGAACCCAACTGCTTCTTTGTGTCTTTCGGAGATTTCTTGGCACTTATCTTTTAGTTGTCCATAGACTTCATCTTTGCCGGCAAAACCTTTTATCTCGCCGTCAACCGCTCGCAAGCGGATGGCTTTTCTGGGTGTGCCGAACAATTCGTTCTCTGGGCACACTGGAACTAATTCAAAGCCGTTGGTTTCTGCCCACACTTTGATGTCGTCTTCACGGCGGTTGGTGCCGTTCCACCTTACATCGTTTCCATATACACAAGAACTGATTAGTATTTTCATTTTATGTTTAGATACTTTTTATAGGTTGCCGGCATTTTGTCATAGTAGTTTGTGTTCTGTAGGGCACGATGTGATTTAGACAGGTGATCTTTGTAAGCCATGTTAATTAGAAAACACGGGGCTTTAGAGCGTGGGTTGTATCCCTCTATCTCCAGATCATCATTTGGGTTGAAACACAAAGCAAGAACATTATCGTTAAGACTTTCCTCTAAAACCATATTTATAAACTTTTGATACTCTTTTGTTTCAGTGCCCTTGACATCCTCGTTAGGTTGTGCTATCAATGCGCTGCGCTTACCAGAGCGGGTAAACCTGAATACTACGTCTAACAAACTCTCCTGAGTATTATCAAAGATGTCTAAGTGGAGTTGGTCGCTAATCCTGTCAGCCTTTACAAAAGGACAGACTGCGAAACCTGAGAACTCGGGTCGCTTTTCCTCTAGGACGTTGATGACATAATCAGTCATCTGTTTTATTAGTTGTTCCCTTTGGTTTTTCATATCTCGCAATCACATTCTTTTATTTTGTTCCGACGATTTCTGACCCTGCACAAAGGGCACCGAATATAAGGCGACTCAAAGAACATAGACCAAAGCCTTGAACTCTTCAATGCTATTCTCCATGGACCAAGGAACCATAAAATACAACACCGAGGAATATTAGAATGTCTTCCGCATTTCCAGTGGTATTTTATTTTACTGAGATACGAAAGCATAACCATCTTGACGCTCAATGTCAATGGTCATAGTCTTAACATCATAACCACCATATCTTGTTTTTTCTTTTGTTGCCGCAAAAGTAACGAGGGCTAGTGGTTGAGGAAGTCCGTGAATAGCACCACCAAATTTGGGGCGTCCAATCACAAACAAAATCTCGGCTGCGTTCATACAGAACTGACCCCACCACGCTGTGTTGGTTCGGGCTGGAATAAGCATCGTCACAGAACAACTACCATCACGGCTTTCGTTATAGGCTTTCTCAACCCACTTAGCCAAGCGGTTCGCACCCTTGCTTCCGTATGGTGGGTTGAGCCAGCACCTACCCTTCCAATCTTGGGTCAGGGCGTCATCTTCTGCTGAAAAGTAGTTGTCGCATTTGTGGTTGGTTTCGTCGGCAGCCAAATCAAAATCAAATTGGTAATGATTATTTAGGGCATCAAACATTTCTGGTGGAGTAGCCCACTCTTGTTTTGCTGACGAGAATCTGTTACTATCAAATAGAGCCATGGCTCCTCCTATTGTGAAACATAAGCATAACCATCTTGACGCTCAATGTCAATGGTCATATCGGCAATATCTTTGAGACTATCCAAGTGAGTAATCAAAAGCACAGTCTTGTAGTAGCCCTTAATCATTTCCATCACTCGCATAAAGCCTTCAAGGTTTTCGGCGTCCAACGCTGTGCCTGGCTCATCCATAATCATAATGTCTGATTTTGGTAGGGTTGACACATTGGTTAGGGCAATGCGAATGGCAATCGCTGCTAGCGTCTTCTCTGCTCCAGAAGCCATCTCTAAAGGTCGTGCTTCGTACTTGGGATGCTTGATGAAGATGTCTAGTTTATTCTTTTCTGCCTCAAAGAAAATATCAAAGTCGGTGACATTGGCTAATACCGTGCTAATTTCCTCGTTAATGAGGGGAAGCATACGCTTCACGACATCATAACTAATTCCGTTAGGGTGAGTGCATCGCATGAACAAATCGTAAGCCGCATACTCTGTCCGCAGGTCTTCCAGTTCTTGTTGCTTATCTTTAATGTTCGCAATCTGAGTTTCAATACCACCATGTTGTTTTACTAAGTCAAGAACCTTTGCCTCACAAATAGCAATGTCGCTCTCTGCTTTGATAGACTTTTCCTTGAGTTCATCTTGTTCTTGAATGAGTCCCTCTCGGTTCTCGATTGCTTCTTTGTTAAGTTCGTAAACTTCAATTCTAGTCTCTATACCAGCGATCTCGTTACTAAGCAAGTGGATTTTATTTTTTGTCTTCGCCAAAAGTAGGTCAAGGTTGGTCGCCTCGGTGGAGAGGTCGGCATATTCCTTGTCCCGTTGCTTGTAGAGTTTTTTGTCTGCTTCCAGAGTTTCAACATCCATCTCTTCTAGCTTGCCAGTGAGTTGATTGTGGCGGCGGCGAAGAACCATCAAAGTCTTGCGAGTCTCTTCAAGTAATTTCTGAGAGTCATAGGCATCCTTGATAAACTTGCAGTGAGAGAACTCAGACCCACAAGGAACTTCCCCTAGAATATTAACCTTCTTCTCGTAGGTTTCTTTGTTCTTTTCCTCCAACGTCAACTGAGTCTCTAGGGTGCTTAGTTCTTTTTGAAGATCATCACAGCGAGTAATCTGAGCACGAAGAGAGTCTACGTCGGTTTCGTCCAGGATCTTCTTTAGGATTCCCGCTTGCGCCAGAACATCTTTCTTTTGCTTTTTGGTCTGGGCTGATTTGAGGTGGAGGTCTGAGGATTCCTGCTTTGCTGCCGCAAATCTTGCCGTCTCTTTTCCAATATTAATAAGTTCAACAGGGGCAGATGCGAAAAGTCCATCAATCTCTCTCACTCGTTCGGAAATGGTTTCTAACTGTGTAGTTAGTTTCTTGCATTTCTTTTCTTGTTTAGATCGGTCCTTTTCATTATCGGACATTTGTCCGACAAGTTGTGTAATATCTTCATCAAAATTATTATCTTCCAGTTTTTTGAGAAGAGCACGGGTTTCAATGCTGTCATTCTTGGAGGCTCGGAACTTCTTTTCAAACTGGTCAAGATCTAAGAATTTGGCTAGGATTTCCTTGCGCTTGGTTGAACCCTCATTGATGAAGGTCATCGCACCCATTTGACTGGACATGCTCGTAAGCAAGAAGTCGTCAATGGTTCCGAAGATTTTACGGATCTCTTTATCGGTGCCGTTGCGGTCAAGCGAGTTCAGGCTTGTCTCTTCCCCAGTCGCTGGGTCAATCATAGAGAACTCTACATCGGTCTTTGCTTCGTCGGTTTCTTCGCCATGAAGTTTCTTTTTGTACTTCTCCGACTTTCTCTCAATGATGTAGGCTTTGCCGTCAATATCAATCTCAACACGACCGCAGCCTGCCTGCTTGTTCTGGTTAATGATATTCAGGTTCTTGCGGTTGTTCTTGCTGATAGAGTTGTAAATCGTATACAGCGCACTATCAATCACGGAACTCTTGCCTGAGTAGTTCTTGCCAAAGACACCCACAACGCCGTTCAGTTTCTCAAAGTTGATGGTGTTGTTCTCTCCGTAATTGAAGAGGTTGTCCCACTCCATCTTCTTGAGTGACCACTCCACGTTTCGTAGAGAGGCGTCTTCGCCGTTGACCCGAGCATCGTAGCGTGAGTTTAATTGGAAAACTCGTTCTAGGGTTTTGGCGTCAGGTTCATATTCTTTTAAGTATTCCCGAATAAGTCGCTCTTGGACTTGTTGGTCCCGCAAATTCTCTGTGTTGCCCAGGTCATCAACATCTACACTGGAACGCTTGAGTCCAGCCTTGTTGACGAAAGATAGGCTCTCAGGCTTGAAGCGGCTCTTGGCAATATCCATTACCCGACGAATCTTATCAAGGGAGACTTTGTGATGAGTCACCACACGAAGTCGTGCTCCTTCTGGAATGTCTAGGTTTCTAGGCATGTTCCCCTTGGAAGTCAACTCAATTGTCATGAAGGGTTTGACATTCTTGACGAGGTGATGCTTGACATCAAACTCAGTCTTGCTTTTAATATCCCAAATCAAAAAGCCCTTGTCGTTTGTCTCGCCGTGATTCTGCTGGATAGTAGAACCACAATAGCGGATAGTCCCACTCTCGTTGAGTACCTGATTGGTCTTGTGGATATCGCCCAACATAGCGTAATCAAACTTATCGAAAACTTTGATGTCGTGGTCGCCATGATCCATGATCCAACCCATATCTGTTTTACTATTATTAATTGCTCCGTGATAAAGAGCGATGTTGATAGCCTCCGGGTCAGTTGGGTCTTGCCAGTTGGTCTCGTCAAAGATTGACAAAACGTTAATAGTCAAGTCGTCTTCCAATTGAACCTCACCAGAATACTTATGAAGGATAAGACTTGCGTGGTCAAGAGCGTCAACGATTGGAGTGATGGCATCTTGGCGGCTGCTATTCCGCAGGTTGCCGTCATGGTTACCAAGAATGATATGGGTCTCGGCGATGTCTGCCAAGTTCTTTAGGAAGTCTGTGGCTAGTTCAAAATACTCTGGTGAGAGTTGTGTTTTTGTGTGAGCCAAATCGCCAGTGTGGACGATATAGTCTACGTTCTGCTCTCGCAGGGTTTGGTAAATTTCCTCAAATGCCTGACGATACTCGTAATGGTATTTCAGATTTTTGATGTGGGTATCCCCAAAATGTGCAATCCGCACCATAAGCGCACTCCTTCTGTAAGCGTGTCTTATTGTACCAGATGTTTTTTAGGGTGTTTAGGGTCTTGCGGACCTACGGCTCATACGACCGGTCAACTTATTGAAACGAGGGTTTCTTTGAGCACGTCGGCTGTTGACATACTTTTGTATAATTGGCTCAACAAGTATTTCTGTTGAGAAGTTTTGAGACAGGTCTTCTCTGCCTATCTCGTCAAACATTTCGTCAAGATGTTTTTTGATAATCATTTCTGCCCGCATAATATCTTCCATAGGGATGGCGGCACGTTCTTTCAAATTAGCCTCGCCCAGTTGCTCCGGGCTGGTAACACCAACCTCAACAAACTCGGGCATCGCTAAAATATCTTCTACGGGCTTTCCCATATCAACCAAGATGTCAAATAATTGTTTTAGTTGCCCCAAAGGAACTGGACCGCTGTCTACAGGGTCAGGGTCTAGCGGGGCTGCCCCACCTGTAAAGCGACCAAATTGAGCCTCTTTCACATTAGACTCTGCCTTGACGCAGTTTCTATACTGCTTGCCGAACATCTTTTTGGTCTTCCGCTTTTCGTGGGTCTTGTAGCCCTTTTGGCAACGTTCGTCAAGTTGCCTCTTTACCATCTCACGGATTTGTTTTCTGGTGATTTTCACGAAGCGACTATCTCACCATCGGGGCTTGTGAGGCGGGATATGAAAAAGTTCCCCTTCATCCTCTTGACTCTCTCGCTTGCCTTTTGAAGGGCTTCTTCATCGGAGTCCGCATAAATATCAACTAAGCCAGACTCCCCACCCTTATCTCTGTAATCAAGTGTGTAAGACCTTGCTGTTTCTCTAAGAATTTCTTCTTTGATAATTTGTCGTAGTTGTGATTTTGTGATTTTCATTTTACTTCATCATCTTGAATGCGATGTCAGCCATTCGGTCAACAGGTAGCTCCAAGAGTTTCTCCTTGTTAGTTTCGTTAACAGCATCCAAGACAGACACAATAGCGGAAGCAGTAAACAAATCAACCATTACGCCTTCTACGTTGCCTCTTTGTTTGTCTGAAACAATTTGACGAAGCATCGCTTCTTTAGGATCTTCTGGTCCATAGCCAGCAGGGGTGACATCTTTGATTTCGGGTCCATGAACCGAAGAGCCATCCTTACGAAAATGCTTCTGTAGGTGAGGAGGCAATACCTCTTTGAGTATCTCTTCTTTAATAATCTTTCTTAGTTGGGTTTTGGTGATTTTCATTTTAGATATCGTAGCCCTTCATCATATCAAGTTGAGCCTTGGTCATACGCTTTCCACTCTTGCCTTTGAGTGGCTCTCTGGGCGGGTCACGGTAATCACTTTCGTAATCTTCCATATCGGCTGATGGTCCGCTTCCTTCTGGTCCGTCGGAAATGCCACCAGTCACACCCTTTTCCAGAATACCATAGATGTCCGAAGCCAAAGCTCTGGCTTCTGCGGGCATGGACTGGTCTGGTGTAATCATGTCGGACAGCATTTTTGCCATCTTCAACGCTCTTCTTGCGTCTTTATCGCTCATCAAAGAACGGCTTGTTCCCAAAGGGCGGTCGTCTTCGGTGGCGTACTTATCTTCGCTAAGTTCTGCCTCCATCTCTTCTTTGATGATTTGTTGTAGTTGTGTTTTTGTGATTTTCATTTTGTTTCCTCACATGTCAATATATTGGTCGGCAAGTCTATCCTCGCCCGCTTTGAACCCTTTCATAAGAGCCTCAGAGGATTTTGGATATTGCTCTGCTAAAAGAGCGGAGATTTCTCTGGCGAGCGGTGGACTAGCTGAAAGTGAGTTTCCAAGTGCATATGCATACTCCTCCATATATTCATCGTGTTCATCATAAATACTGCTAGCCTCTCTGAGGAGTTCTTCTTTGATTATCTTTCGTAGTTGTGTTTTTGTGATTTTCATTTTGTTCAGCCCCTTGTTATCACTCTGAGCATATCTTCGGCTCGGTATGCTTGTTTGGCTGAACGGGCGTCGGTGGATGTTTGTCGGATATCTGTCAAGATGTTATCAAGTTCTTCCATGGCTTCCTCGGCGGACATTGCATCCAGCCCTTGTTCTGCGTCATACATAGCCAGCATATCTTTGCCGGAGATGCGGTCGCCCATCTCTTCTTCGATGGCTTCTCTAATGACTTGTTGTAGTTGTGATTTTGTTACTCTCATTTTATTTTCTAAAGGTAGTTCTGTTTGTGCTTCAGGTTCGCCGACCATGCCGGTGCTGCTGAAAACTTTGTCGTTGACGAACTGAAGTACGCCCTTCATGCTCGGGATAGTAATATCAATCGGTTCAAATGCTGGGTCTGTATCCATCGCTGAAACTTGGGCAGACACATTGACGTCATAGCGTCCCATCGCCCCTTTCGGGTTAATAGTAACATCTACGCTGCGATTGTTAAAAACAAGTTCGCCACGGTTATAATATGCTTCGGCTTCCCAAAAAAGTCCCATCTCATTCATAAGAGGTTCTACGAGTCTTTGTACCATAAGTCCAAGCTCGTGTTTGGTGTCGTCGTTGGGTTCTTGTAAATAGGCTTGGCGGGCTGCTTCTAGAGGAGCAAACTCTGCTTCGCCCTGGGTTTCTTCTTTGATTATTTGAAGAAGTTCTGTTTTTGTAATTCTCATTTACATTGTCCTTCGCAGTCAGAGCATCCACAGCAGCCGCAGCAGCAGCAACAATGGTTATTATTAAAAACATTTACAAGTTTGTGGAAAAAGTTTTTCATGAGTCTGAGTGTACCTTTCCGTAACCGGCTAACCCCATGGCATCACTTACAGCATCATCATGGAGACCCATACGGTCCGCAAGGCGGCGTAGTTCTTTTTCGCTTGGTTTTGCGCCCGGATGCTTAGAATAAAACTTACGAAGAAGCTGTTCGCCCTCAAGATGACGATCCATCTCTTCTTTGATAATCTTGCGTAAATGTGTTTTAGTGATTTTCATGTTATTTCTTTCCCTTCATGCCATCAAGTTCTCTCTTGAGATTACGGACCATCGCCCATAAATCATCTATGTTATGGTCCTCACGATGATCAGCAGATTCATCATCTCGGTTAAATCCAGGAAAACGTTTTTTCTCATATGAGCCGCCCATACGAGCGCCCATTCCCGATCGTCCTGCACGGGCGTTCCTTTCTCTTTCTCTCTCCCGAGCATCGTAGTCATAACTTTTCTGACGTCTTTCTTCGTCTCGTGAGCGATCCAAAGCGTCCATGTAGCCTTCTTCAAGCTCACGCTTAATTTCCTCTCGAATAATGGTCTGTATTTCCTGTTTGCTAATTTTCATGATCATCTCTCCATTGGATTATTATAAATAGGTGCTAAAGTCCGGCAAGGCGTAGAATGTCGGAGGATATAGCCAAAGCAAAGATACCGAACACTAAAACCGCACCAATAATATTTAGTACGTTTCGTGTCTTTACAGCCAATTTTTTACGTCTTATTCCTTCTACCACAGAAATGCCGATATGTCCACCATCTAATACTGGGATTGGTAGGAGATTTATAACGCCGAGATTGATGGAGAAAAAGGCTATCCAGTCTATTAGGAATCCCCAGTCTCCTGTGTCTACGCTCCGCTTTCTTGCTTGTTCCGTGAATTCATAGACGGCTACTGGTCCGCCAACTTCTTTAATAGACATAGGTTCTTTTCTGGGCATTGTCGCTGCTTCCCAAATACTACTATACATTTTGCGAGCAATCCTGTCAGAATATACAGCCGCCTCGACTACGCCAATTCGTCCTGCTTGTGCCCCTTCCGGAACCATAACGTCAGGATAGGGTTGTCCGACCAACAACATGAAGTACAAAGGCCAGGGCAACAGCAAATTAAAGACCGGACCCATCACGGCGATGAAGGCTCGTCTCCAAGGGGATGCTGCCCAGAACGATTGAGTGTCGTTCTTTACATTATTATAATCATTCTCTCCCCGAGGTTTGATATAGCCACCGAAAGGTATCAGCGACAAACGCCATTCAGTTCCCCATAGTTCCTTTTTAAGGAGGACTTTGCCGAACCCTATTGAAAAACTATCAACCGCTACACCACAAGCACGGGCTGCGGCATAATGTCCCAATTCGTGGACAAAGATTACTAAAACAATTATTCCAAGAAAGGTAAGCATAGTTTTTCTCCATGGCTAAGTTTTCTGAGGGATGGTAGTGCCCGCCCCCTGATTATAATGTCTGGACCTGTATTGAATAAGTCATCGGCTGTTGGTGGCTTTTGCCTGTCCTCATATCGCTGTCGTAAGCGTTGAGTGTCCATTGGGGTCCATAGCTGTAGGTATCTGTGTATCTTTTTATTTTCTTCCTTCAGAGCAGATATCTCTTTGCTTTGGAGTTGGATGGTTTGTTCCAAATTCATTACAGCCTGGCTAACAGCCCGAGACAAAGTTTCTTCTACGTTGCTCTCATTGTAAAGATAGAGGAGGAAGCCTGAAAATACACCGCACACCAATACGGCTACGATGGTCGTCCATACGGTTGCTGTAATATAGTTTGGTTTGGGCGTGGGTGTAGCATCATACACCTCGGCATAATGATAATCAGATGTGGCGTTGTCTTTTATATTCTGCCACGCTTCCCTTTCTCTATCCATATATTAAATAGTTTGGGAAGATTCTTTTTATTCTTGCCCTAGTTCCAAAAATTGCCCTGATGCTTCCAGCGCATCCATCGTTGGAGTTCCGCTTACTCTATATAGATAGGCTGTGGGTTGGGCTGACCATCCCCACTTAGGGTCGCTATTAGTATCTCGGGCATATTTCACAGAAATAGCCTGCTCGCAGTCATCGCTTTCATCGTCAGGAGTAATTTTCTCGTAGCCTCTATTTCTAATATCTAGTGGGATTGATTCCACATCTGGGCGTTTCTCTAAATAATACTCCCATACCCGAAAAGCATCTCTCGATACGCTACCCCTATCAGAAGTAAGTCCGCCACCATTTCTTGAAGCCCACTCCATCGCCACATCGTAAAGCAACGGACCCCAGCCCGATGCTGTATCAGAATGGTCAATCCCATAAGCATCGGAACAATCACCCT
>WLWH01000849.1_pt1 | contig 23688 bp, 39 predicted proteins | sample 6712741 | NCBI WGS metagenome assembly WLWH01 (sample SAMN12718694, study PRJNA515312) | sponge metagenome | isolation source: marine sponge | host: Mycale hentscheli | place: New Zealand: South Island, Marlborough, Capsize Point | collected 2003-05-01
TAAGTAATTATTTAGAATTAGGAACAAGTGGAGGGGATTCTGTAATAAATGCAATAGGTGTTGCAGGCACAAATGGTAGTTTAGTATTTAATCGGTCAACAACAACTACTACTACTGAATCAATGCGTATTGACAGCGCAGGAAATGTTTTAGTTGGTAAAACATCTAATTTAGTATCTCAAGATGGTGTTCAAGCGGAACAATCAGGTTTATTTGCTGCAACAAGAGATGGGAATAATGTTGCTTATTTTAATAGAAGAACATCAGATGGTAGTGTTATAGAACTAAGAAAAGATAATACTGCAGTAGGTGTTATTGGTACTGAAAAATGGGGAATTGGAACTTCATCTCCGAGTGCAACTTTAAACGTTGTTAATAATTCAGGTGGTTGGAGTACTTATATAAATAATGATGTTGGTTCTGGAACACAATCTGGTTTATTATTAGATGCAGGTTCAAATTCGTCAGATTTTGCAATGTATGTTAGAAATGCAGCAGCTACAAGTGATTTATTTGCAATTAAAGGTAATGGCAGCGTGGGAATTGGGACTGACACACCTTCTTCTTTATTAGAAATTCAAACTTCAAGTACATCTGGTAGTGCAGATTTTCAAATATTTAGCAGAGGAGAAAGTCCTAATTATGAAGTTTTAAAAATATCAAGGTCAGCAGGAGATGCAGAAATTTTATCTAATCAAAATTTAACTTTAAGTGCTGATTATGATAATAACCATACTGGAGCTAATTCTAATATTAAATTTAAAACTGACAACACCGAAAGAATGCGCATTGACAGCGCAGGGAACTTGGGAATCGGCACAGGAGCTGCGGTTGATGCAAACTTGCACGTAGTTGGTACAGATATTAAATTACAAGGTATTGGAATTGCTGGAGATTTAACTTTTGCTTATAATGCAGGAAATAATTCTACTACAGTTGCTGACGTTAATTATGCAAATATTAATGCTACAGTAACAAGCGGAAGTACAGGCTCTGAGAGTGGTAAATTATCTTTTCAAACAAGAAATGCTGGGACTGTTGCTGATAGAATGACTATTGATAGCTCAGGGGAAGTTAAAATAAATAAAAGCATACATCTTGGTTCTGATTCAGGTGTTGTTACTCCTCAAGATAATCATATGTTAATTGAATCACCATCAGGAGGCACTACACAATTAGGTATGTATGTTCATAATGCAAGTTTTTTCAGTATTAAGTCTGATGGAACAACTGCAAATATTGGTTGGGGTAGTAGTCAATCTAGAGAAATTAATTTTCAGAATACAGGAACTGGAGATATTAAAATCGGTATTGGTACTGTTAGTCCTGCTAGAATTTTGCACATTGAAAGCAGTACTACTGCTGCCATACAGTTAGAAAACACAAGTGAAGCAGATTCATTTATTGATTTTCAAAATCCATCAAGAACATTTAGAGTTGGATATGATGATTCAACAGATTTATTTAAGATAGCGGTAACAAACTTTAATGATAATTCTCTTGTAGTAGATAGCGCAGGGCGAGTTGGAATTGGGACTTCTAGTCCTGCTGAATTGCTTAATGTAAATAAAGAAAATGCAGAAAGTGTTGTTTTAATATCAAGAGGGGGAAATAACGTGAGTACTTCAACTGATATAGGTAAAATTAAATTTTCCGCAGATTATGATGGTAGTATAGTAGAATACGGAAATATAAAAACATATTCAAATAGTCTTTCGGCTGTCAGAAGTTCTATGGATTTTAATGTAAAATCTACTGCTGGAAATATAATAACTGGAATGACTGTTTATGGAACAAGTTCAGGTGTTAATGTGGGAATTGGAACTTCATCTCCGAGTGCTAAAATAAATATTGCAAATTCAACTAACCAAAATGGTGGTACGATTGAAAATTCAAGTGCTTCTTTTGACCAAACAGGACTTTTAGTAAACAATACATCATCAACATCAGGTGAATTATTTAGATTACGTTCATCAGGTTCAAATAAATTTGTTGTTACAGGCTCAGGGATTGTTCAGGTTACAGGAGATTTTGCAGGAACAGGGCAAAACCCAACTATTCAACTATATAATACAGATACTTCTTTAGGAGAAAATCAAATAATTGGAGACCTTGACTGGTACCAATCAGACCCAAGTGGTGGTGGTGTAGGTGTTGTTAGTAAAATAAGAAGTGTAAATAGTAGCAGTTTTCAAGGAGAAGCAGGATTGGCGTTTCACACAGGAACATCAACAGGACTTGCTGAAAGAATGCGTATTACTAGCTCAGGTCAGGTTTTAATTGGAGCAACTGATAATGCTATTGGAAACGTAGGTTTTAAATTTTCAAATAATGGGTTTGCAAGAACTGAAAGGGCAGGAACATCTACACAATCTCATATAGCTTTTACTAATGGGAATGGAGATGTTGGAAGTATATCCACAAGCGGTTCTGCAACTACTTACAACACATCTTCAGACTACAGACTAAAAGAGAACGTAGTAGAGATGACAGGAGCATTAGACAGAGTTGCTCAGTTAAAGCCTAGCAGATTCAACTTCATTGCAGATTCAGACACAACAGTAGATGGATTCTTAGCACACGAAGTTCAGTCAGTAGTACCTGAGGCTATCACAGGCACAAAGGATGCGGTAGATGAAGAAGGTAATCCTGAATATCAAGGTATTGACCAGTCTAAACTTGTTCCTTTATTAGTAGGTGCAATTCAAGAGCTTAGAGCAGAGATTGAACTTTTGAAAAACAAATAGTATATATTTGTAATTCACATTAAATTATATAATTATGAATATTGAAAAAAGCGAATTAGAAAAGCTCCAAGAGCAAGAAAAAAAGAAAGGTGCAATCCTTCACGACATCGGATTATTGTCTACTCAGATTCATTCTCTACAACATATGTATGGAGAACTTATGTCTGAGCAAGCAAAGATGAAAGATGAGCTTGAAGAAAAGTATGGTCAAATCAATGTGAATCTAAATGATGGTTCATATGAAGTAATACCTGAAGAAGATGAAAAAGAAGAAGATAAGTAAGCACATTTCTTATGCAGAAGCTACAAAATCAGCAACCGCAAAAAGACTTGGAATTAAAAACATACCCAACAAAGACCAACTGGAAAATATGGAGTTGGTGGCTGAAAAGGTATTTGAGCCTTTAAGAGAGTTTGCAGGGCATCCTATAGGAGTTAATAGCTTCTATAGGTCTGCTGAACTTAATAAGGCTATTGGAGGAAGCAAAACAAGTACCCATATGAGCAACAGGGGTTCTGCTATTGACTTAAATTCATTGGGAGAAAAAACAAACAAAGAGCTTTTTGACTTTATAGTCGAGAATCTTGACTTTGACCAATGTATTTGGGAATATGGTAGCAATTTAAATCCCAAATGGATACATTGTAGCTATGTAAGTGAGAAAGATAATCGAAAAGAAGTCCTAAAAATTACTAATAATCAACGACCTAATATCTATATAAAAATAAAATGACCGAGAAACAATCTTCTAACTTCCAAGAATGGTTAAACGAAATAGAACAAATTAAAACAGATACTTGCTCAATAGATAATCCCGACTGCGAAGCCTGCGGTTCATAAAAAAATAACGATGCCAATACCTAAACCTAAATCAGGAGAAAAGCAATCTCAATTTATGTTGAGATGTGTGCCTATACTTAGTAAAGAGTATGGAAAGAAACAGGCTATTGCTATATGTTATAAATCATTTAAAGGCTCTGAACAAGTCAAATTAGAAACTTATAATGATTATCCTCAAAGTGCAGTAAACAACGCTAAGAAGGTTTTAAAATGGGTTGAAAAAAATGGTTGGGGTTCTTGTGGAGAAGCAACTGGAAAAAAAAGAGCTAACATGATAGCATCAAAAACCAAGATAAGTAGGGAAACTATAGCTAGGATGGCATCATTTATGAGGCATCAACAACATAAAGACGTTCCATACTCTGAAGGTTGTGGAGGCTTAATGTGGGATGCTTGGGGAGGTACTTCAGGAATAAAATGGGCAATTAATAAATTAAAAACAATAGACAATAGATGAGCAAAAATAGGTCAGCAATAGATAAGTTTGATGAATTTAGTGAAGGAACTGTAATAGGTCTTTCCATTAAAACTTTAATAGCAGTAGGGATGACTATTGCTACGATGGTTTCAATGTATATGACACTTCAGGCAGATATCTCTGTAGCTATGGAGCAGCCAAAAAGTGAAGTCAGTAGAACTGAATTTGACTTACAAACAAAGATGATGGACAAGGCTATAATTTCCACACAAGAGGACATATCTGAGATAAAGGAATCAATTGATAAGTTAGACCGCAGATTATTCCAGTCAAGATGAAAAAGATACTAGAATTTTTATCAGGCAACGTAATCAAAGATGTAGGTAATGTCTTAGATGATTTATTTACAAACGAAGAAGAACGTATTAATGCAAAGAACAAAGTCATTACAGTTCTTAAAGAAAAGGAGCTAGAGCTACAGAAAATGCAGACAAGCATAATACTAGCAGAATCAAAAGGTAACTTTCTACAGAGAAGTTGGAGACCTATATTGATGTTGGCATTTGGATTTATTGTAATGTACACAAAATTCCTTGCACCAGCTTTTAGTTTGCCAAACGCAGAACTAGAACACGAGTTTTGGACTCTATTGGAACTGGGTATTGGTGGATATGTTGTTGGTCGTTCAGCAGAAAAGATTGCAGAGAAAGTTGTAATACAGAAAAAATAGATTAAGTTTGCCAAAACAGATGTAGTCCTGTCTAACCTACTAAACTTGCAAAACACCATTGCTTGGTTCAGATAAGTATTGAAATTTGTTTTTCTTGGGGGGACTTTTTCTTTCTTTTTCTTTTTCCCTTTTTTCTTTTTCTTTCTTTTTTATTTAAAAAAAATATAACTTAGTGAAATGAAATACGATGAAAAAACAATAAATAAATCTATAAACTGTACTTGTAAATCAAAAAAATACAGAATAGATATGTTACTAGAAATGGATGCAATACAATATTGTAATCTAGGAAAAGATAGTACAAACGATGAAAAATTAAAAGTCAAAAAAAGAAGTAAAAACATTTATAAAGCAATTTCCAAAATTGATTCTATTTTGGGAAAATCATTACTTCAATTACAAGACAAGTGAAAAAAAAACTAAGCAGAAGCAAAATTGTAAAAAAATTGGATTCTGTATTTAGTAAATATATAAGACAAAGAAATGCTATTAATGGTGTAGCAGAATGTTATACTTGTGGCAAAAAAGATAATTGGAAAAAATTACAATGTGGTCATTTCCAGTCAAGAAGATTTTATGCTACAAGATGGGATGAAACTAATTGCCAAGTTCAATGTGCAGGATGTAATGTTTTTAGATATGGAGAACAATTTAAATTTTCAATACACCTAGACCAAGAATATGGTCAAAACACATCATCAAGATTAGAAACAAAAGCCAAAGAAATTTTAAAAATATCAGTACCTGAATTAGAAGATATGATAAAAAAATACCAAAACTTGTGTAACGAGCTAAATTAATCACTATATTTGGTACTTCTGTACTGTTTGTCTTTGTTTAAAAGGGGGTAGATTTATTTTTATCCTCTTTTTTTTGTCCAATACACTTGGTTTTAAAATTTTTTGTTTATATTTACATCATAATACTAACCAAAACAATTATTAAAATGAAAACAATTATTAAAAGACAAACAAGAAAAGTAGGAGTAGCAGGAGGAATTATTAATCAAATTGAAGGTAATAATTCAACATTGCCTGTTGTTGGTGAAGGAGCTACAGAATTACATTATTCCGACAGAAGTCCTTATGAAGTTTTATGGGTATCTGAAGATGGGATGAGTTGTAAGATTCGCAGAATGAATTCCAAAAGAACTGATAATAATGGAATATCAGAATCTCAATCTTATGAATACACAAGTAATAAAGAAGCCAATATTGAATTAATTGAATGGAACAATAAAAAACAATGTTGGGGTAAGATTACTTATTCAGTTGAAATTATTAAAGCATTATGGAAAAAGGCTTTAAAAACAAATGATATTTACGACAAAGGATTTGATGATAAAAAACTTTTTAATGGTCATTCATATAATGATGTAACATATAGGAAAAATAAAAATGATTTTCGTAAATCAGTTAAATTGGTTGATGGTGTTACCAAGATGTACAAAAACTTTCATAGCATTTCTATATTATTTGGAACAATGGAAGAATATATAGACCCTTGTTTCTAAAAACAAACAGGGAGAGGGTAACACCTTTCCCTTTTTTTTATTAATTTTAAACAACAAACAAATGACAAATCAGAAATTTATGACTGCGATGGAGGAAGAACATCAATACAATCAGTATGCAGTTGTTGCACTTCGTAAAGAAGTTGCTAAATTAGAAACTAGAATAAAATATCTAGATAAACTTTTAGATGAATGTATAACAGAAAAAACCCTTTAAAATGGAACAGAAACTAAATCACAAGTTGGCAATAATTCAAACAGAATTAAAAGCTAAAAAATCAAGATTCAATTCTTTTGGCAAATACAAATTTAGAAGTGCTGAAGATATACTTGAAGCCATAAAACCTTTTTTAGTAAAATATGGTGTAAGTGTAAGACTTAATGAAAAATTAGTTGATACTAATATAATTGAATCAACTGCCATAATTTATGATGGCTTAGAAGAAATAACTGCATCAGCTTTAGTTGGTGTAGATACAGAACAAAAAGGTATGCAAATGCCACAAAGATTTGGTTCAGCATCTTCTTATGGGAAAAAATATTCATTAGGAAATTTATTTTTAATTGATGACACACAGGATTCAGATGCCACAAACAACCACGGAAAACAAAAGCATACTAATCCTAATACAAAACCAATAATAGTACCATTGACTATGGAAAAAGTTCCTTTAGCAATTGATTACCTAAAAAAAGGAAATACACTGGAACAACTTAAACAATCATATTCATTAACCAACGAGGTGGAAACCTCACTTTTAAATCAAATCAAATGAGTTCATTAATAAATGTAAGCATCAGGGTAGACAAACTGCCCAAAGAAAAGTTCATCAAAGGAAAAGATGGAGCAGTATATTGTAATCTTACGTTATCAGTAAATGATGACACAAGATATGGTAATAATGTGGCGGTTATGGACCCACAAACCAAAGAAGAAAGAGAAGCAAAAAGACCAAAGACTTTCTTAGGCAATGGAAAAGTCTTTTGGACTAATGGCACAATTGCACTTGCAGAAAAGGAAGAGCCGAAGCTCGCACCGCAAGAAGCGATTGAAGATTTACCATTTTAATTAGGGGGGTTTAATTACCCCCTTTTTTTATATATTTATTGCCAAACAAAGACAATGCAACTAAGACTTACTGACCAAGAACAAACGGAATATGTATTAATGCACGCTTTATCTGATGAGTGCAAAATAGATACATCAGAAACCCTTGAATATCCGCCTGTGGCAATATCAATGGGAGAAAAATTAATCAAATCATTTAAAGGAGATTCTCTTTTACCTATACCAATTTGCACATACTCTAATATTAGCTTGGTACAAGCACCCCCAAAAACCAAAAAGACATTTTTTGTTTCACTCTTGGCATCCGCCTATTTAAGTGGCTCAAATAATTTTTCAGGAAACATCAAAGGTCATCGTAATAGTAAATGTATTATTCACGTTGACACCGAACAAGGTAAATGGCACGCACAAAAGGTATTTAAACGCACTATTGATATGAGTGGTATGAAAAATGCAGACAACTATCATACATACGCATTAAGAACTTTAAGCCATAAAGAAAGAATAAAAATCATTGACTTTTTTTTACAACATAAATACGAAAATATTGGATTTGTTTTTATCGATGGAATTGCCGACCTTGTGTCAGATGTTAACAATTTGGAAGAATGTAATGCTTGTATTCAAAAACTAATGGAATGGTCAGCAAAATATGATTGTCACATTATGGCAGTAATACATTCTAATTATGGAAGTGATAAGCCAACTGGACATCTTGGTAGCTTACTGGAGAAGAAGGCGGAGAGCCAAATACAGTTAGAAGCCAATACCGTTAATGATGGTATGGTTACAGTTAAATGCAAGAGAAGTAGAAACTTTCCTTTTGAAACATTTAGCTTTAAGATAAATGATTTTGGTTACCCTGAAATAGTTGGCGATTTGTATGACCCTTTAAAATAATGGAAGAAACCATAAAAAAACTATACTTAAAGCACGACACTTGGGTGGATATAGTTTCTTCTTTTGGTTGTAATAAAGTAACTGCAGAAGATTTGGTTCAAGAAATGTACATAAAGTTGCAAATTAAATTAGAAAAAGGATTAGATATTAATTACATTGATGATGAAATTAATTACTATTATGTTTTTAAAACTTTAAGAACTTTATTTTTAGATTTAAAACGTAAAGAAAAAAACATAAAATATCAAGAAATTGATGATTCAGAATTTGTATCTCACGATGCAAACTATGATTCTACATACATAGACATACAAGAGGAGCTAGATAAACAATATTGGTATGATAAAAAAATATTTGAAATTATCAATGAGGGAATGAGTGTTGCATCTTTGTCACGAAAGACAGGCATACAATATTATTCTTTGTACAACACATATACAAAAGTAAAAGAAAAACTAAAAAAACTATTATGAGGCTAGGAGATTTAATTTATTACATAACAAAATACACAGGAATAAAATATCTTGTGGACAAATATCACGAGCATCAAGGAACCAAATGCAAGTGTGAGGATAGAAGAAAACAATTAAATAAAATAAAAATAACAAGAAAATGATTCAGTTTGATGAAGATGATTATAAAAAATGGGAGCTATTTCGAAAGTCAAAGCGTAAGTCATTGCTTACCCGAGAATTTGAAATGGTGTGCCAGCTACACGCAATCTACCAAAAACATAGTTATTATAAACCCTGTACTTGCAACCCAAAAACCATAGTAAGGTGGATAAAAGACCTTAATGAGATTTGGAAAAATGGGATTGCAGGAAATAAATAAATTAGAACAGGCGGTTGTAGCTACTCTAAATATAGATGGTTGGAATTTAGAATGGACAGGTAAGGGGTATCTATCCTATGATGCTAAGGGTTACACACCCAAAGGAAAAGATTGTGTCATAGAGATGAAATTTCGCACTAAATACTATGAAGATAAAATGCTTGAAAAAGACAAGTATGAATCATTAATGAATCTTGATAATAACATTCTAAAGTTTTATTTTGTTAATGACCCTAAAGGAAACTTTATGTATTGGCTAAATACTCTTAAGCTTCCTGAAAGCACTAAAATGTATTGCCCTGACACAACTATGTGGACCAAAAAAAAAGTTTTAAAAGATGTTTATTTATTGACCGAAAATCAAGCAACAATAATTAATGTAAACAAATTAAATTAGGGGTTTTAAAATTTTTTGTTTATATTTGATATATGGAAAACAAAAACATAGTAACCTTATATCTTAACGCTTACGATTATTACACACTTAGAATGTCTCCTGAATCTTGGAATTTTACAATTACCGAAGATTACGGAAGCATAGGTAGTAAAAGCTCTGATGAGTTCGAAGTAGATGGATATTTTAATTCATAAAAAATGACAAAAAAAGACGAAGAAGCAGAAAATTACATTGATGATTTACATAAAAAAATTGATGATTTAGAAAAAAAACTAGACCAAGCTTTACAACATACATACGTTTATGACATTCACACCTTGCATTGTGCAAATAATGAGCTTTATATTGGTTATGGAACAGACAGAAGTTTAGTAATTGATATAAATACTATCTATAATGATTTACCTTTTCTTATTTCTCAAGTATGTAAAGAACAGAAAAAAAATCAAGAAGAAACCTTAGATAGAATTAAAGAATCATTAAAGGAATTATAATGGATTATTTTGAAGGAGTTTTATTTGGAGTAGGAATGTCTCTAATTATATTCGTTTGGATTGTAGATTATACAGAAAGAAAAAAATGATTTTACTTGTAGACGCAGACTCTTTAATATTTGCTAGTTGTTTAAAAAACAAGGAAAAAATAATTGACCAAAAATTTTATACTTACATAGAAGAATGTAAAAACAAATTTGACCAGCAGTTTATGAAAATAGTAAACGATTTGGAAGAATTATATGACATACAAAAAGTATTATTATTTAATGGGAGCAAAGGTAATTTCAGAAAAATAATTACACCTAAATACAAAGCCAATAGAAAAAAAATAGAAATACCGCCTTTATTAAATGATATGCACGAATATGTATTTAACAATTATAATGGTATACAGGCTTTTGGTATAGAGACAGATGACTTGGTTGCTAAATATTGGTATGAAATTTCTAAAGAAGTTGGTAGAGATAACGTAATGATAGTATCAATAGACAAAGACTATAAACAATTTCCAGCATTGATATATAATTACCATTATAATCATAGACAAGTTTTAGACATAACAGAAGAACAAGCTATGTATAATTTTTATGAGCAAATGATAGTTGGTGATGTTGCAGACAATGTTCAGTATATGAAAGGAAAAGGAGTTGCTTTTTCAAAAAAGTATTATAAAGGATGCAAAACAAAATATCAATATACAAGAAAATTATACGAATTATTTCAAAAAGAATACAAAGGCAAGGCAAGGCAGAAATACACAGAATGTTATCACTTACTAAAATTAAGAACACAATGAACGTAAATTTAAAGCCAATACAGTTAGCCAATAAGATTAAAGAAATCACAGGGATAAACGTATTTGAAAACACAAGAAGAAGAAGTGTAATAGAAGTAAGGTCTTTACTATGTTATATGATGAGAGTAAAGCTAAAAATGAGATGGACAAGTATTGCTAACTTCTTTCAAGAGAATGGTAAACATATTACTCACGCAACTGTAATTAACGCAGTCAATTCTTATTCTACAAATAAACGATACAATAAAGAACTTGCAGAAACAGAAGATTACTTTATATTTAAAGAAGATGCAGGAATCGATGAGATTAATAAAATGAAATACTTAGAGGATAAGTGTGAAAAGCTACAACAGAAATTAGACCTTCCATTGGTTAAATTGGTAAGTAGAATACCAAAACACAGAGAAGAAGAAGCATTAAGCTTTGTCAGGAATGTTGTGAAAAGTTTTGAATGGAAATACAACGACAAAGAAATTGTTTAAATAGTTACGTTATATAGTTATGATTGAGAAAATTAGTGTTAGCAAAATATTTAGCAATCCTGTAAACCCAAGATTGATAAAAGAACATAAGTTTAAAAAATTAGTAAAAAGCATTAAAGAATTTCCTGAGATGTTAAAACTTAGACCAATTGTTGTAAATAAAGAATATGGAATCCTAGGTGGCAATATGAGATACAAAGCTTGTTTAGAATTAGGTCTTAAAGATGTATGGATAATAAAAGCTGAAAATCTTACTAAAGAACAGATGGAGCAATTTGTTATAAAAGATAACGCTTCGTTTGGAGATTGGGATTGGGATGTTTTGGCTAATATGTGGGAGGTAGAACAACTTACAGATTGGGGAGTAAATATTTATGATTTTAATAATCAGTCAGTATCTGAAATAAATAAAGGAGATGAAGATTCGGAATGGGTAGGAATGCCTGAATTTGAGGCATCTGATAAAGAATTAAAATTAATTATTTCTTTTGATGATGAAGAAAAAAGGGAAGAATATATATCCAAAAATAATATTGAAATATCATCTAAAACTAGATTAACTTGGTCAGCACACTATCCAGCTAGAGAAAAAAATGATTTTAGTAAAATAAAATATGAATAAATATCCAATTTATATAGTATCAAAAGGTAGATGGGAAAACCCTATTACTGCAAAGTGCTTTATAAAAGATGGTTTGGATTTTAAGGTTTTAGTAGAACCACAAGAATATGATAATTATTGTAAATCTTTAGGAGAAAAGTATATTTTAAAACTTCCATTTTCTAACCTAGGTGTAGGTAGCTACCCAGCAAGAAACTATGGTTGGGAAGATTCTATTAAAAATGGACACAACCGACATTGGATGTTTGATGATAATATACATAAACTAAGAAGAATAGTAAAGGGTAAAAAAATACCTTGTAATGCAGGATTGGCCATAAAAGTTGCTGAAGATTTTACAGATAGATATTTAAACATTGGGATTTCAGGATTTAACTACAGTATGTTTGTTGTTAGAGGAAGCAGTGATAATAAACCTTTTCGATTAAATGCTCACGTTTATAGTGCTATGCTAATGAATAATAATATGCCATTTCGTTGGAGACTTAAATATAATGAAGATGTTGATTTATGCTTACAAGTATTACATAATAAAATGTGTACTGTATTGTTTTCAGCATTTAGCGTAGATAAAGTAAGCACGGTTGCAAAAATGAAAGGCGGAAATCAAACAGAATTATATCAAGGAAACGCATTTGAAAAGAAAGTCTTAAAAGCAAAATCTTTAGAAGAAATATGGCCGCAATATGCAGAAACCAAAATTCGTTTTAATAGACCACATCACGTTGTGGAATGGAAAAAACATTTTAAACAAGGATTAAAAAGAAATCCTTTTTTTGATTGGGCATCTTTAAAAAAGGTAGATGAATATGGTATGAAATTAAATAAAATAAAAAAATAATGGTCAAAAGTAGACACATAAAAAAAGAATCGATGTTGCAAGCTTTAGAACAAAGTTTAGGGGTTGTAACTGTTGCTTGTAAAAAAGCAGAAATACCAAGAAGTACATTTTATAAATGGATAAACGAAGATCAAGAATTTGCAAAGCAAGTAAAAGAAATTGAAAACATAGCTTTAGACTTTGCAGAAAGCCAACTTCATAAACAAATCTCAGAAAATTCTACCGCAGCCACCATCTTTTACCTAAAGACAAAAGGAAAGAAAAGGGGATACATAGAAAGGCAAGAAATAACAGGAGCAGAAGGTATGCCTACTAATTTCCAAATTGAGATAATTGACAAAACCGAAGATACAGACTAACATTGTCTACAAGCACTTAGTTAATAGTGATAAAAAGATTATCGTTGAACAAGGTGGTACTCGTTCAGGTAAGACTTATAATATATTACTATACATAATATTTAAGTACTGCACCAGCCATCAAGGTAAGATTATAACAATATGCAGAAAAACATTCCCTAGCCTTCGCTCAACAGTTCTAAGGGACTTTATAACAATTTTAAGGGATTACAATATATACAGAGAAGAATATCATAACAAGTCAAATTCCGAATACAACTTATTTGGTAATCTAATAGAATTTACATCACTTGACCAATCCCAAAAAATAAGAGGAAGAAAAAGAGATTTGCTTTTTATAAACGAGGGTAATGAATTGTATTGGGAAGATTGGCAACAATTAATCTTTAGAACACAAGAAAGAATTATATTAGACTTTAACCCATCGGATGAATACCATTGGATATATGACAAAGTAATATCAAGAAATGATTGCGATTTTTTTAAAACAACCTATTTAGACAATCCGTTTTTAGAGGATTCTATAAAATTGGAAATAGAAAGATTAAAATATACGGATGAACAATATTGGCAAATATATGGATTAGGAGAAAGGTCAGCTAGTAAAAGCACAATATTTACATACACAGAATACAACGCATTGCCACCGACTGCAAACTTAGTTGCTTATGGAATGGACTTTGGGTACACAAACGACCCTACAACATTGGTTTCTATTTATATTGACCAATATGACTTATTTGTAAAGGAACATTTATATAGAACACAAATGACCACTTTGGACATACACAAGTTTTTAATAAACGAAAGGTTAGAAAGGAAACCTATATATGCAGACTCAGCAGAGCCAAGACTTATTGACGAGCTTAGAAGAATGGGACATACAATCCACCCAAGTTTAAAAGGTAAAGATTCTGTAAACGCTGGTATTGATTTGTTAAAAAGGTATAAGATTCACATATTATCTTCTTCAGAAAATGCTATTGCAGAATTTAGAAATTACAAATGGCAAGAAGATAGGTCAGGCAAATTAATTAATGTTCCTGAAGATAAAAACAACCACATCATTGACCCTTGTAGGTATGCAACTTATTCGATTTTATCAAGACCTAATTTTGGTAAATACACCATTAAATAAAAAGTTTTAAAATTTTTTGTTAATTATTCAAATATTATTGTTATATTTACACTATGAAAAACAAACAAACATTACAACACTACATTGCTTATTTTGTAGCATTGGTTTTAATGACCGCAGTATTTTTATTACCATTTGCAGGAACTGCCCTGATTAAATACCTTTTTAATTTATGATACACTTAGACAGATACAAACAGAACCTACACATTAAGGATAATAATGTATATAGCTATAATACAAACGTAGCTACAATAGTAAATGGCAAACTTATCGTTTTAGGTTGGTGGTCAGTTACAACTTCAAAACATATTAATTATGTTGCAAGAGAATTAGACCTTGATATAGTTCGTTCGTAATTATTATATTTAAAGAATGGACAAAAAAGACAGATTAATATGCGACACTCACATTGATGTCGTTATGCAAATACTCGATGAATGGAGTAAAGGCAAAAAAGCAAATAAAAAACTTAATCAAGTCATAGAATCATTCTGGCAGATTTCGTTTTATATTAGCAAACTAACCAATGGCTTGCTCGATGCTCAGCTAGAAGCATCAGATTTAAAATATGAACACAACATTCTCAAGTTAAAATACAGAGAGCTAGAGAATAAATTAAAATCGTTACAAGATGAATTACATTGATATAGGAAATCCATACCTCGTAGATTACGGAGGTGAATGTTCAGAATGTGGAACAGAAATAGATGAGGGTCAAAGCGTTTGCTCTAGTGCTTGTCGTGAATCTGCTGACCGATGAAAAAGTCACCTGATTATTATATGGGCAAGTATATGAAGATTGAAGCCAAAAACGTGGTTTGGGATTTTCAAGATAATAACTACAATTTAGGAACTGCACTTACATATATTATGAGAGCCGGTAAGAAACCAAACAACCCAATTACTCAGGATATAGCAAAAGCTATACATCATTTAGAGATGGAATTGGAAAACCAAACATACATTGAAGGTTTAAAGAACAGATAAGTTTAGTTGCTTTTGGTTAGGCAATTTGGGTGGGCAGAAATGTCCGCCCTTTTTTATTAAATTAGGGTTTAGAAAATATGTCCAAAAAATACGTTATATAGTTATGAAGATTAAGGTCGAAATACCAACCTCCCTTGCTGACATCAAATTATCTCAGTATAAGAAATATCTAAACATCCAGTTAAATAATGATGATGAGAGATTTTTACAGGCTAAGATGATAGAGATATTCTGTGACATACCTCTGAAGGATGTGATGCAGTTAAAATACAACGATACACAGGAGATACAAAATATTCTAACAAATATGTTTGATGAGAAACCTAAGCTAGTTCAGAAGTTTAAAGTAAATGGAGTTGAATATGGTTTTCATCCAAACCTTGATGACTTGTCTTTAGGAGAATATATTGACCTAGACACATATATCGGAGACTGGGAAAATATAGAGAGAGCAATGAACGTATTATACAGACCCATAGAAAACAAATTCAGAGAGAAGTATTCTATTCAAGAATATAAAGTAGACAACTATACAAACGCTTTAGATGTTCCAATGGATGCAGTATTAAGCTCGATTTTTTTTTTGTGGAATTTAGGACTGGACTTGTCGCAAACTATGATGAGCTATTTGGAAACGGAACAGAACGTGGACTTGACAGAGTATCTAACTTCTCAACTAAATGGGGATGGTATCAATCATTATATGGACTCTCTCAGGGAGATATTACAAGATTTAAACATATCACAGAATTGAATGTACACGAATGTTTTATGATGCTATCATTTATGAAAGACAAAAACGAACTAGAAGCAGAGCAAATAAAAAGTAAAATGAAATGAGCAATAACGACAACCAAGCAGTCAGAGGCTTTTACAAACTAACCGAAACAATCAAAAGTCAGTTATTAGGTGACCCTAATGTGAACACAGTCACGACAGGAGAGTTGTCAGATGTTAATCTAAACAAGCAAGACATATTTCCAATGTGTCACATAATCATCAACAACGTAACAGATGAAGAACAAGTTCTGAGGTTTAACATAACAGTTTTAGCTATGGATATTGTTGACCAGTCTAAGGATGAGACATACGATATATTCACAGGCAATGATAACCACCAAGACATTTTAAATACACAACTAACTGTTTTAAACAAGCTCATACAAGTGTTAAGAATGGGTCAGTTATTTACAGACAAATATCAACTTGATGGCAATCCTACTTGTGAGCCTTTTTACGATAGGTTTGAAAACGAACTAGCTGGTTGGGGTGCTACAATGGATGTAATGATTTATAATGATATATATATCTGTTAATGGCAACGAATAAATATATCAATCTAAAAAAGGCTTTAAACGCATACGGAAAATATGTTGTCCAACAATCTAAGTCAAACTTAACTAAACTAAAGAAGGGTGGTGGCCCTTTGTACAATTCTATTTCTTATGAGTTAGAGTCTGAGAAAGGTTTTTTCTTTTTGGAGTTCTTAATGGAAGAATATGGAGAATTTCAAGACAAAGGAGTCAGGGGTGCAGGAGGTACTAGAAAAACCACAAGTAAATACAACAGAAAGAACAACAAGGGAAAGATATGGAAACAAAAGGGTGGCAAAAGTCCGTATAGTTTTAAACAAGGAAGAAAGCCATCAGTAAAACATTTTAAAGACTGGTCTAAATCCAAAGGTCTTAATGCCTATGCAGTTAGGGAATCAGTATTTCGTCAAGGACTAACACCTTCATTATTCTTTTCTAAACCATTTAATAAGGGCATAGAGAAATATTCAGATGAGATTTTTAATGGCTTTGTCTTAGATATAGAGAACAAAATATTATTCGGAGAATCAAAATAAAACACGATGTCACAGAAAGCACTTAGAAGTCCACAATTTGTAAATGTAGCAGCAGTAGCAGGGTCTTTATCTACAGAACTTGTAATATCTATAGATGGAACTATAAGGTATCGAATAGTAAAAAACACTACCCCAAATCAACTTGTTCAATATGAGTGGGCAGAATTAGCAAGGGATTATCTTGACATTTCATTTGATGGCACATATACAGTTCAACAAATAACTGTAAATCTTATAGTTCAAGGATATTCAGGGATTAATGGAACAGGAAATCCACTTACTCCTTCTATTCTTGATACAACAGTACAAGGTGTAGATGGGTTTGGTACATTTATGGAGGGTTCTAATCCTGCAATACCATTCCCATCACGAACTGCTCCTGCTTGGCTAGTTTGTGTACAGTCAGATGCTGCAGACTCGGATTCTGAAATATTTGTACCTATAGGAGTTGAAGGAAAAGTTCCTTATATGAAAGGAGCTGGTGATGATTATGAGTTAACTTATGAAAATTATAGTACGACAGAAGTAGCAATAGGCGGAGAAGCTCCGATTACTCAGGTGCTAAAAATAAACAGAGTTGATTGCACTAAGTATGGTCAAGGAACTAAATTTACTTTTATCAATAAGTATGGAATGTTGCAAGATATATGGTTTTTCTTAAAACATATTAAAAGGCTCAATAGAACTACGGAGAGCTTTCAAAGAAACACATTAAGCAATGTATTTCAAATAGGCGAAAACAATTATTATGATGTAAACGAAGCACCTAAAAAACACTTTAACACAGAAGGAACACAAAGCAATGTATTTAATTCAGGATATTACCCTGAAGCTGCTAATTGTATGTTTGAAGAATTGTTATTATCGAATTATGTATGGATGACAAGACCAAGTACATCAGGTGCAGGGGAAGAAGTTGTTCCTGTAATGGTTAAGAGTTCTGATTTGGTTTATAAAACCTCCTTAAATGAAAAGCTAGTAGAATATACAGTAGAATTTGAGGATGCGTTTGACTATATAAATAATGTCAGATAATGCAGAAGCTACAACTGTACATAGGAGGTGAAAGGTTAGACTTGTTTGATGATGAAACTGTGTCAATGACACAATCTATTCAGAACATAAAAGACATAGAGAAAGTATTTACAGAGTTCACACAACCATTTACTGTTCCAGCTAGTAGTACAAACAACAAGATATTCAAGCACTATTATAATTTTGACATATCTAATGGATATGATGCAAGACAAAAATCATCAGCATCTATTGAGTTAAACTTTATACCTTTTAAGACTGGTTATGTTCAGCTTAATGGAGTAGAGTTAAAAAAGAACCTCCCATACGCTTACAAGATTACGTTTTACGGAAACACAATAAATCTAAAAGATGTTCTTGGAGACTCTGAATTGTCATCATTGACATTTCCTAATAGTTTAAATAGAGAGTATAAATATGGGACTACAAGTCCTAATGTTGGAATTAAAGGTGCAATGACTAATGGTTTGCAAAGTATAATAGCTCCATTAATAACACATACACAAAGGCTATTTTATGATTCACATTCTAATCAGCATAATACTGCTGGTAATTTATACTATCATAGTAACAATGCAACAAATGGAGTTCTATGGTCAGACCTAAAATATGCTATTCGCTTATATGAAATAATACAAGCTATAGAAACGACATATCCATCAATAGACTTTTCTACTGATTTCTTTAGCACTACAAATCCTACGTTCTATAATTTGTATATGTGGCTTCACAGGAAAAGTGGAGCAGTTGCACCTGAAGAACAAACAACAACAAACTGGGTATTAGTTGATACTTGGACACAACAAAATACAGGAACTGCTATAGTAACGAAAAGTGGTGCAAACATAATTGTAGACACAACTTTAGCTTTCAAAGGATTAGTTGATTGTTCTGTAAGTATAAGTCCTGATGACCCAAGTGTAAAATATGACATTAGAATATTAAGAAACGGACAAACTTATTTTGAGAAATTTAATCAAGAAGATGTATTTAATTTAAGTCAATTATTTCCAAGCGGAACATACACAATACAATTAAATTCAGCACAAAGTTTAGAATTTACACAAGGAAATATAGAATTTACTTTTACAGGAGAAACAGACACAATTCCTTCAGTACCTTTTACAAACGTATTAACAAATAGCAATCTTATAGATTCATTAAGTTCAGAATTATACTTTGTTATAGCTCAACAAATACCTGAGATGAAGATTATAGATTTTCTCACAGGCTTATTTAAGATGTTTAATCTTACTGCTTATGTAGATGGAGCAGGAACAATCGTTGTCAGGACTTTAGATAGCTACTATGCGGATAGAGTAAACAATTCTAGTGGAGGTAATTTTGACATTAACAAATACCTAGACATAACCAAAAGCACAGTAGATGTTGCTTTACCATTTAGGCAAGTAAACTTTAAGTACAAAAGCACAAAGACTTTTCTAGCTAATCAATACACAGAATCAAATGGCATAGGTTGGGGTGAGTTAAGATATACACAAGATGGTCAACACTTTGATGCACCAAATACTGAATACAATCTAGAAGCTCCATTTGAACATATGATGTTTGAAAGGTTATCAGACCAAAATCCATCTTTAGCTCCAGCTACATTTGGTTCTACTACTATTCAATATGGTTTTTTTGTAGACAGTAATCAGCAACCTTATTTTGGTGAGCCTTTAATTTTCTATGCAGTTAACGCTTCAGCAACACCTCCAAATCTTGTTACTCCTATATATTTAAAATCAGCTTCTAATTCAGGAGCTTCAGAAAGTGCATATATTATTCCATCTAATTCATTAGCTATTGAATCAAGCACAAGTACAAAGAATTTAAACTATTCTTTAGAGATTAATGAGTACACAGGAGATTCTACATTTACAGGCACTCTATTTGAGGAAGAATACAAGACATATATAAGCGATGTATTTAGTACAAGAAGGAGAATTACTAATGTGTCTGCTTTTATGCCCTTAAAAGTCCTCTATGACCTTCAGATGAATGATTTTATGACCATAGGACAACAGTCATACAAGATAAATAGCATCACAACAGATTTAACTAATGGAAAAAGCTCTCTTGAACTTCTAAACAATGTACAATGATTAAGGATATAATGAACTTGCTAAAAATAGCCAAAGGCGAAACTGAGAACATCAGAATTGCACAAGGAAAATACAACCTACCAAAAACAATAAAATCAACATATCAAAAGATTAAAAACGAATCCAAATGGCAACAGTAAGAGAATTTGAATTAGACGTAAATACTGGCGATGCAGAAAAGAATGTCGATGACTTAGCAAAAAGTATTGACAAGTTAGCTGAATCTATTTCTGAAAGTAATAAAGAAACCGCAGAGGGGTTAAAAAATGTAGAGAAAGCATCTAAGGAAACTGCTGGTGGTGTTAGAAAGATAGGAGGTGCATTAAAAGCTGCTGGTATTGGTTTAGCTATTGCTGCATTTGCACAACTTAAAGAGGTGTTTGAACAGAATCAGAAAGTAGCTGATGCTTTTAGTACAGTATTTGAATTTTTAAGTATAGCATTTAATGACTTCTTCAAGTTTATTGAGAGTAATATTAGTGTATTGAATGGATTTTTTAAATCAGCCTTTGATGACCCTAAGCAATTAGTAATAGATTTTGGTGTTGCTATTAAAAATAATCTTATTGAAAGATTTAATTCGTTGCTTGACACATTAGGATTTTTAGGTAGTGCATTAGTCAAAGTATTTAGTGGAGATTTTAAAGGAGCTTTAGAAGATGTTAATTCTGCATCTGCTGAATTGTTTGATGTTGTTACTGGTGTAGATGATAGTTTTAACAAAGTAATTGAAACGACTAAGGATGTTGTGGCAGGAGTTGTTGAATACACAAAGGCAACAGTAGATTCTGCTGCTGAGAATGTACAATTAGCAAGAACTGCTGAGTTGGCTGCGGTGGCTAATCAAGGACTTATAGAAAAGTATGACTTACAAGCTGAAACACTAAGACAAGTAAGAGACGAAGAAAGAAATACTATTGAAGATAGAAAGAAAGCCAATGATGAGTTAAGTGCAGTTTTAGATGAGCAAGAAAAGGCGATGATGGCAAACGCTAATGCTATCCTTGCAGCAGCACAAGCTCAGTTTGATAAAAACAATAATGATGAAAACGCTATTGCATTACAAGAAGCCAAAAATGAATTGGCAGCAGTAGAGGCTCAGATAGCTGGATTTAGGTCAGAACAAAAAGCCAATGACCTAGCATTAGACAGAGAACAATTAGAATTGAACGAATCTCTTAGTGCTGGAATAGCTGAGAGAAGTAAAGCTGAAAATGACTTTACCGCAGAGCAGATAGATAATGATGTGTTAAGATTACAAACACAATTAGCAAATGCTGAAAAAGAAAAAGAAATAGAAACAAAAAGATTAGAGACAAAAAGAGATTTATACAAAGAAGGAACACAGGCTTATGTCGATGCAAATAATGAACTGTTAGCTTTTCAACAAGAGAATGGCAATGCTCAATTACAAATAGAAAAAGAGTTAAATGTGGCAAAAGCGGAAGTTATATCTTCTGCTCTTTCAGGTATTGCAGAGCTTGTTGGTAAGGACTCAAAGTATGGTAAGGCTATAGCTATTGTACAAGCGATTAGAGACACTTTCGCAGGAGCAACTAAGGCATTAGCTCAAGGAGGTATATTTGGAGCAATAGGAGCAGCAGGAATAGTTGCATCAGGTATTGCGAATGTCAGAAGCATAACTGCTACACCTGACCCTGAGCCTCCTGCTGGACTCGGTGGTGGTGGTAGTGCTAGTGTTCCTATCCCAGCAATCCCAGCACCTCCATCTTTTAACATTGTAGGTCAGACAGGAACAAATCAGTTGGCTGATGCAATCGCAGGACAAGCACAAAGTCCTGTAAAAGCCTTTGTCGTATCTAGTGATGTCACTACTGCACAAAGCCTAGATAGAAATATTATAAAAGGTGCAAGTTTATAAATGCAAAAAAACAAATTAAAATCGTTATATAGTTATGAGAATAGTTGAATTAATATTAGATGAAGCTCAAGAGATGATGGGAATAGATGCCATCTCTATTGTAGAAAGCCCAGCAATACAAGAAGATTTTGTAGCATTAAATTCAGAAGAAATTAAACTGGCTGAAGTATCTAAGGAAAAGAAAATACTAATGGGTGCTTTGCTTGTACCAAACAAACCCATCTACCGAAAGAACGGAGATGATGAGTATTATATATATTTCTCAAAGGACACAATAGCAAAGGCATCTCAGTTATATCTAAAAAATGGCTATCAAGGTAATTCTACTTTAGAACACGCAAACGCTTTACAAGGTCTGACGTTGGTTGAGAGTTGGTTAGTAGAAGATGAGGTCAATGACAAGTCAAGAAAGTATGGAATGAACGTGCCTGTCGGAACTTGGATGGGTGCAGTAAAAGTAGACAACGATGAAGTATGGAATGAATATGTTAAGACAAATAAAGTTAGGGGTTTTTCTATTGAGGGTTATTTTGCAGACAAGATGGAACAATCTGATAAGTCGAATAAGGCAGATATGGAAGAAATAGAAGCTGCACAGTTGCTTAGTGCTATCGAGAAGATAGTCAGAGGCGAGAAGGTTGAGTTGGGAATTATGAAAGATTTACAAAAAGCAACTAATAAATACATAAAAGAAAAAAAATCTTTTGATAATATTACTGATGCTTGGTATACAGATTTATTTAAAATACGAGATAAGTTTTCAAAAATAGAGGCTGGTTATAAATCCTTTAAATCTAATTTATCTGATGTAGAAAAATATGTAAAAGAAGCGGAAAAAATGGCAAAAGATTTAGGTATTAAATTTAATGCTATTGAAGGTTATAATGAAGCAAAAGCATTAATTAAGTCAAGTGATGATTTTAATGATGTTTATAGAGAAGCTAAAAAACTTAAAAATAAAATTGGATAAATTAAATTAAAATGAAAACACCACAAGAGTTAGATAAAATTTATAACAGATTACCAAAGGAAAAGACTGAGTTGAAATCTTTAAAAGTCAAATTGTCTTTAATGGATGATATTGAAGAATTTTTAAGTCAAGGTTTTGGACTACAAGAATTTGCACAAGATGCTATTGATGAAGCTCAAGTACAAACTACTAAAGCTCGTGATATTATTAGATTTGATATGGGCGATGCTATTACACAAGCTGAAGGTCTTATAAATGATGCAGAACAACAATTAAAAGAGTTAGGTGCAGATAGTCCACAACTAGATAGCTTTAAAAAACAACTTGCAGATTTAGAAGGCATACAAAAAGACCTTTTGCGTGAATCTGATAACATCTAAAAATGCCAAAAAACACTAACTACATACCTAGTCGTTCATCACCTAGAGGTGCATCAAGAGGATGTCTGTGTAGAGACAAAAACATCTACTCAAGGAAGTGTTGCAATGGAGATATAATAGCACAAGGCATAGGCAACATTACAAGAACCAGTTATTAGAAAACGCTGAAAATGCAAAATTTAATTTAAACATCGTTATATAATTATGAAATCAAGTGAAATGATAAATAATATCAAAACGCTTCTTAACATCGAGGTCAAACTTGAGGAAATGAAGCTCGAAAATGGCACA
>WLWH01000853.1_pt1 | contig 23525 bp, 20 predicted proteins | sample 6712741 | NCBI WGS metagenome assembly WLWH01 (sample SAMN12718694, study PRJNA515312) | sponge metagenome | isolation source: marine sponge | host: Mycale hentscheli | place: New Zealand: South Island, Marlborough, Capsize Point | collected 2003-05-01
GAGATTATAATTCAAGAGCAAGTCAAGGTAAAACAACTCTTCAAGTTAAAGTAAATAATAGAAATATTTTCGTTAATGCTTTGGATATGGACGCTAAACTTTGGAATGAATTAAGTCAAGTTTATGGAACACCAGTCAAATCAAATATTGGTTTAACCTCATTTGTTGGTCAAGTTGGAGGTGCTAATTTTGCCTTAGATGCTAATCAGTGTGCTTTCCCAACTGATAAATTATATGCCGGACACAATGAAAGTTCTCTTTGTGGTTCTCTTGGTTATCTTGGTGTTAATCTTTCTAGAACTTATGATAATATTGTATCAGCAGGTATAGCAGTTGGAAAAAGCCCAGTTGAAATCGATTTAACATATCAAAGAACCGCAGAAAACTTTGAAAAAGTCAGACTGTTACTCTGGACAGAAAACGAAAGAGTTATGTTAATTAGAAACGGAACTATATTTGTTACTGGTTCTTAAAAATAAGAATATATTTAAATATTTAATTAAAATTAAAAATATAAATTTTAATTAACTATTTATTTTATATCCTATAAGTATATATATGAATGATAATAAAACTTACCCAAATACACAAACTTTTTTAATTGAAGCTTCAAGGGGAGATAGTTTAATTGATAATAAAGATAATAATGATTTTAATAGTAAATGGACAACAGAAACAAATTTTAATTTAAAAAGGGGTGATACTGTTTCGGTCGAAATGGTGGCATTGAATGCCCAGAATGCCGGATCTTCTGCTTCAATTGAATTTAGTGGTGAAAATGTTATAGTTGATGGAGAACAAAAAGAATATTGTGATAATAAAGTTCTGTTGGAAGTTTTTTTTTATTTAAATAATAATAATACTTATTCTGTGGGGTTACCCCTTAAAAATCCAAATGGTAGTTTTGATGATACAACATTTGCTCAACAAAGGTATCAGCCAATAACTGGTGGTCATAATGGTGTTTTTGGTATAGCAAAAGATAATGTTCGTGGTATAATTGGAACACCTAATACGATGTCATATGCGACGTTAGACACAACAACAGGATTACCTTTAAAATTTACATTTGACAATTTACTTTGTCATTATATTGTAGCTTGGCAAAAAACTGATAATACTTGGGTCACTGCCTTACCATCAGCAACAAAAATTAAAGCTTTTGTTTTAGGAAATGCCACTGACAATACTGCGGGATTTAATCCGCAGGCAGCTAGATCATGCTCATATACAGATTGGGAAAGAGGCAAAACAGGACCTAATTCTACTTGTAATTTACTTGAAGGGCAAGAATTAATAACCGAAGATACAGGAGGTATATTAATCCCAGATCTAAATAGAGTTATGCTTGGTATTATTCAACAACCAGCAGCTATACCAACCTTAACTGGGACTGATAGATTACAAATTTCTGTAAATCCAGAAGTTGATTTTACATCTGTTTTAGGATGTGTTCAAGGGGCATTTTTTGCGGCTATACCTTTTTCAGATAATTACGGAACTAGTGAAATAGGTCTAATAAATTTTGATAATATAGACCCAGCTTCTTATGCCACGCAACCAACTATGGCAGTAAAAAATAGAAATCTTTCAAATTATATGGAAAATATTGGTCGTCATTTTCTACCAGCCTCAGACAGATTTAAAATATTTAATAATGCTCTTTATGGTGTAGCAGCTAATCCAGATGAAATATCAGTAGCCCAATCAAAATTCGATCCAATAAATACACAGGCAGGAGATCCAGGATTTAGGTGTCAAAATCCAAGAATGGAAAATAATGGAAAACCTTATATTTTAACCAGAAATGATTGGTGCGGACAAGGTAGAAGACAACAAAATAATTGTAAGAAATTTTTACCTAAACTAGAACCATTATCAGCTTTTATTTTATTAGAGGCAGATGAATTATTTACTGATGTGAATTCACTTGCCCAGAAGATAAATGATAAATTACACGAAACATTAAATTTATTTGATACAGATATTCAAGAACAAGATAATTATTTGAGTAATGCTATACAATATGAAAACATAACGGCTAAGGCTTCATCAGTGTTACCACTAAGTCAAACGGCAGGTTACATTGACCCAGTATTACTACCTACGGCTAACACAGAAAATTTTGCTTTTTATGATACAATTGTGCCTATTAAAAGCGGTGGATGTGTGAAAATTCAACCAGCAAATTTTGATAGTGGTATTAATTATTATGCTAGTGGTTCAAGAGCTAATGTTGATACAATGACTGAATATTTTAATCAAACAACTTATATTAATAAATGTGAAAATATGTCACAAAATCCTGAGAAAATAGAAAATCCTATTTATGGTAATTGTGGTTATCTAAATTTCTTTAAAGCACAAATGGGTGATAGATGGGCAAGATTACCGATGTGTGACATGAACTCGGTCGAAAGAAGGACAGGGGAACCAGTTGGGGCAGGACTTAGATATATTTCTAAACCAGTAATTTTAAATAATAAATTAAAATATGTATCTGTTGATGTTGAATCAACCGCTACTGTGACTACTGTTGCTACTGAACTCGAAAAATACCAATTAATTTTTACTAATATTTATTACCCAACAATTCAAATTGATAAAGATGCCCAAGCAGTAGAAGAAGGGAAATGGAAGGATTACGCAAAAGAAATAAGAAAATATGAATTATATAGTAATAATACTGAAACAGCAGTTAGAAATTATGATTTACAAGATGAAACAATAGATTGGGTAATTGATATGGATCTTGGTATAACTAATGATAATAAAACAGCATTTTTAGAATCAGCACCAGTAGCAACAAGTAGATTTGAACCAATACAATTTGATTGGACAACACAATATCCAGAAGAAGCAGATTTAACAGCAGATCCAACAAACGGAACAGCAGCAGATTTAACAGGTTCAACAAGACCATTAATAAACCCTATATTTTCAAATCAGGCATTTGGAACAACAAATATTTTTGATTATAATAATCAATATGGAGCATATAGACCATTGGGTAATATAATAATTGAAAGTAGATTTGATAAAAAATATGTCTCTACGTCTAAAACAATAACAGACCAAGATCCAACAGTAGTTGATACTTTATGTAAATTAATAGATACTAGTGACCCAAATATTAGTAGTGACCCATTAAATTCAGATTTAATTGAAAGATTAAATTTGGGTATTTATCCTTATGAATACACTGACCAAGATGGAAATAAAAAAATATTAGTTGCTATTAGAACAGGTAAAGAATATAAACCAGAATTAGCACAAGGTGGTGATTATTTAGAATTACAATTAGCATCAATTACGTGGGGCTTACCAATTGGTGTAAGTCCGGCAGCATTAGATAATCATATGATAGCCCCTATGAACCCTGATTTTAGAAAAATGGATTTAGCAACACCAAATAGAGGATTAATTTATAATAGAATAAATCAAATTTGGGTAGGAGCAAATAATCCAACATTTCAATTTAATTCAGATAAAAATAGATATGAATTTTTAAATTTACAAACTGACCAATTATTATCATCATTTAATTCTGTAAGTGGAGCAGCACCCGCAACGGCAACCCCAGCAGTGCCTTCACAATTAGGTCAAAAAGTAGGAATTATTAATCGTGACCCATTGGATGCTAAATTTTCAAGTGGTGGAAAGAAATCTAAAATTAAAGGAATTCGTGATTCAGTATGTGGTGTAGGTATATATAATGTTTGGTTATGTAAGCCAGATTATATACCACCAAGTTCAATATCACTTTCGAATTATTGGGATAATTCTACAACAAATAAAACACAAGAAAATCATGATCTAATCACTGCGGATTGTATTGAAGCTTCTCGTGAAAATTGGGAAGGTTGTCTATTAGATAGATGTGGATTTGATTATTTTTCATTATTTCCAAAATATGGAAGACAATATAATAGATTTGACCCAGTAACATATAATAATGATAACCCAAGATTAATTGGAACAGGAACTAAACCTTTATTATTAAATAATAGATTAAACAATGCTAATAATCCTTCATTGTCATTATATTATTCACCAACAACACCAGGAGCAACAGACCCAGCACTAGGACAACCTAATTTCGGTTTGTCATTTCCAAGTAATCAACCTGTATTAATAGAAAATGATAGTGAGCCATTAACAGCTACTAGTTCGCCAATATTAACAACAAGCCCTTTTTATATTGTTTATTCAGATATTGTTGGTGAAAGAAATTATCAATCTGGATCTACGCCATTACCAGCTTTATTTTATTGTATGAGAAATTATTCAAATTCAGGTTTCTTTTATGGTTATGGTTCAACTTTCCAAATTATGATAAATCAAGATAGGGTTTTAAGTTTAATAAATACAGAAATTAGAAATCCAAATGGAGAATTAGCAAAATTAAGTAAAAATTCAACTATTATGTATAAAATTCAAAGACAATCAATTGTAGCCGCACCAACTATTGATGTATTTGGTCAAATCGAAAATCAACAACAACCAGATCCAAATCAAGAAGAATTATTACAAATATTAAAAAATACAAATCAAATATCATCATCAATAGCAGGTGGTAGTGGTAGTAGATATAAAAAAGGTAGTGGTTCAAATCCATCAGGAAATATAGTAAAAATACCTTCACGTGGAGTTGCTCAGAATGCGGCTTTACCAACTGTTACACCTCAAAGTCTTGGAACTATAACTCAGGCAGGAGCATTAGCAAATACTGATGTAGCAGAAGGAGTAGAACAAATTGGTATATCAACAGCAACAGGTGAGCAAACTGTAACACCAGAAACACTTGGTATAAGTGAGTTAGATAGAAAATTAGTTGATGTTATCTTACGTTCTATTTTAATTAAATTACCTTCAACGTGGAGAAAAACCGCAAATGTCCCTGAGAATTTAGGAGAAGATAATGAGCCTTGGTTTCCGGTATCAAGTAAAAAAACTGGTAAAATTACATCTAATTTCGTTAAATCAATTAGACAAGTATTTGATAAATTAAATTTAGATCAACTGTTATTAACAGCTAATAATTCACCAGACCAATTAATAGAAAGTCTTTTCGCCCCAGCCAATCCAGAAACAGGACAATTTGCGGGATTATTAGCAGGATTAAAAATAAATACAAATGGACAGGTAACATATAATAATAAAGAGGAAAGTCCGCAAGATAATCAAAACCTTGATTTTATTTTTAATGTTATACCTACACAATTTTCAAGGAGTTATCAAAAATTAATAGATTTCATTATTGGACAACAGGGCAGAAATTTTACAAAACAAGATCTTACAGATATGAAAAAGAAGGTAGAAGAATTAATTATAGATGGTGATTTGATAGCAGAATATACAGCCCCAGATGGTCAAAGATATATATATGATAAATTAGATGAATTTGAAAATCCAAGTCAATATGGATTGGAGGGCATAAATCCCCAAGCAATACCAGAGGATGACGCAGCATATGTTGCTTTACCTATTAGTCAAAGCATTGATGAATTAAAAGAATTAGATTTTATTTTTCAAAGTGAAAGTGGTGTAGTCCCACCATTAGACCAACTTTTAGATAATTTAAATCAAAATATTCAACCAAGAACAAATAGACCACGAGAACCAAAACCACCAGAACAAGCTCAGGGTCAGGGTCAGGAAATGACACCAGAACAAGAAATAGCATTGAGAGCAGAATTAAATAGGCAAGATATGGAGGGAAGAAAATCGAGTGACCAACCACAGGGTGAAACTAAATCAGGAGGGCAACCACCACCTCAACCACCAAAGGGTGGAGGAGGTTCAGGAGGAGGAACTGACCCACAAGGAAAACCAAAAGATCAAAAGAAATAAATATTAATTTAAATTTTATTATCTTAATTAATATATATAATGGAATACCATAATTGTCGTTGTTGTGATTGTAAGTATGAAGAACATCCAAAAGATAAAATTAGTAGAAATACAGAAAGATATAATCATTATCTAGGTATATGTTCAGACCACTGTAAAAATAAATTAACTGATGATGGATTGAAGAAATTAAATCTTCATGCTTTCTTGTATGGTGATTCAAGAAAACGTAATAAAGTTAAAATACCAAAAGATTATTATAAATAAATATATATTTACTTAAAAAAATAATATAGTATATATATATAAATGAGTTATACAAAAAAATGTATTCAAGCTTTTGCCGTTAATGATGTCCATATTACAATTAAATGCCCACATCATAAAAAGAAAACATTTCATCGTCACGGTTCTTGTGGTGACCTTTCAAATAGAGAAGAAGATAGATGTTCTCATTGTGATAAATGTGATTACAATACTGTTGTCATTAATGATGAAACATTAAGGTGTGATTTAGGAAGATCCAATCAACCATTAAAAAAGAGTTTCAAAAAATACTTAAATTATTAATTAAATTATTTTAAATTAATTAATATTTTTTAAAGGGTTAAATGTTTAATTTCTTTCCCTTGGTCTTCAAAACTTAATTTATATATTGGTCTTTCCATTATATATTTTAACCAATTTTTCCAAGCTATTTCATCTTCTTTTGTAAATAGACGGTAATCCTCTGAGAACATTACTTCTACAATTAGGTTACTTGATATATGAACATCTTCATAACATTTATATAATTGATAAGCAAAATCTTTTTCAAATTTATTTAATATAGTATTTAATCCAGTATATTTCATTATATATATACTATATCTTATTGTTTGTATAGGTTTCTTTATATAGCATATAACTAATATATATAAGGCTTAAAGAATATAACTAAATATATATACTTAAAGGCATATAATAATTATTATATTCTCTAAGTCCTTTTAATTAAGCATATAACTAAGTCTTTTATATAAATAGCTTAAAGATAAGCATATAACAAGCTCTTTAATATATATATATTATATATATAACAACTTAAAAGAACTTGTTTTCATATAAAAATAAAATGTTATTATATAATGTAAGAAAAATTCTGTAAGAAAAAGAGTATTACCCCTAAGTTGTTTTACTGCGGCACGCATTTTTTATTTAATTTACCCATATAAGATTATTTTTTTTAAATATTATCTATTTAAAAAATATATTTAGTTATATTATATATATAATGGAAAAACTAAAAGAAGTTTTAACAGAACACCGCAATGTAAGACCATCAACTATTAAGATCTATGAAAGACATTTGAATAAATTGTCTAATAAAATTAATAATTCTGACTATAAAAGCAATGACTTTTTAAAGACAAAAAAGAAAGAAATTACAAAATTTCTTAATGAACAAACTAGTAGCACAAGAAAGAATTATTTAGCTTCAATACTAGTAGCTTTATCACCAAAAGCTAGAAAAGAACCAGAACAAAAGTTCAAATCGACTTATGAAGATTACTCTAATACATTATTAGATGAGCATTCAAAATACACAAACAGTTTAAAAGATAATGAAAAGAATATTAAGGAAAGTGAAAACTGGTTGGATTGGGAAGATGTTCAAAAGATTAGAATTAATTTGGGTAAAAAGATTAAAAAAATGGGCTATAAACAGAATGACCATGAACTAAAAAATAAAAAAGATTTGGAAATACTACAACAATATTTAGTATTATCACTATATACACTTCATGCCCCGAGAAGATTAGAATATGCGGATACAAAAGTTATATCTTTTAGAGAATTTAAAAAACTTTCAGACAAAGATTTAGATGATAATATATATTTAGTTGTTGTTTCTCGTAATAAAAAGTTTTTTAGCTTTGGTAAAAATGCCGTTAAATCAGAAACCCCCGATAATTTAAAGATACCATTAGACAGGGGATTGAATAGTGTTGTGAATTTGTGGTTAAATGTTACTAATAATACAGATGATTATTTATTAAAAGATAGTAGAGGTAATAAAATGACCAAAAATGGTCTATCAAAGTTTCTTTCAAAGATATTTAAACCGAAGAAGATTTCTGCTTCAATGCTTAGAAAGATTTTTCTCTCAAATCAATTTCAACCAGAAAATGATAAGAAAAAAGATTTAGCTAAAAAGATGAATCATTCTGTGAAAACACAACAGAATGTTTATGTTAAAGAGAATTAATATAAAAATTAATTTATATTAAAAATTTTATATATAACTTATTATATATAAAATGGTTAATGCTTGGATTGAACACGTTCAAAAATACGCTAAAAAAAACAAGATTTCTTACAAAGAGGCTATCTCAAAAGCAAGAGCTTCATATAAACCCTCAGGAAAGAAACCTATGAAAAAACAAACTTCATCTGATAAAACAAATGAAAAACAGGGTATGGAGATTAAAGGGTTAAAAGATGCTAAAAAGAAAAGGGGGAGACCTTCAAAAACACAAACTGTTGAATTAGGTGGTGAAAAAGTTAAATTTAAAAAAGGTGGATTAAGGAAGTCTTTGAAAGCACCAGAGGATCACAAATTTAGAAAAGGTAATTTGAAGAAATTACTAAAAGTTCCAGTAGGGGATAGTTTTGATTTTTTGAGTAGAAAGCATAAAATGTCTGCTAAGATTAAAAAACAAATTAATCTAGCCCTTAACTTAATGAAATAAATTTTAAGTATATATATATAATTATTTAAAAATATATATATATATATATATATATGAGTAGCAATCAAATCGACTATGATGATGATAATAATCTATTAATAAAGATCCAAAATTTAGATAAAGAAAAATTGATTGAACAATTACAACAATATACTATAAAAGAAGAGGAAAAGAAAGCTAGGAGAAAAATAGCACAAAAAAAGTATAGACAAAGCGATAAAGGCAAAATAGCTAATAAAAAAGCTCAAAAGAAAGCTTATAAACCAACAGGAAGACCAAAGGGGAGACCTAGAAAAGTTATAAAAAAAGAAGAATAATTTTATTTATCTATCATAAATATATAAATAAAATGGTATCAATATTAAAATATTTACACGAATTTTATCTAAATCCATTTAATACTAATAAATCAGATACAATAATATGTGTTAATTCATTTGCCAAAACTGATAAAAGATACAACTATATAACCGAGAAAGCCGAGCATGATGACGATGAAGAGCGGATTATAGAAACAGATATAGGTGATTATTATGAGAATTTTAATAAATAGTATATATGTATTAGGGCATACGAAGGAAACGAAGGAAAAACGGCTTTTTTTTTTAAAACAGTTTTTTTTTGTTTTTGTTTTTTTATTTTTTTTTTTCTGAAAATATTTTTTTTCTATAATTCCTTCGTTTCCTTCGTAGAGTAAATAAAGATGAATTAATTAATAAAGAATTATTAGTTTGTTACCTATTACCTTCATAATATGTCTGGGTAAAGGATTTAATGATGTAACAATTTTTCAATAATTTCAGATTTTCACAAATGTCAGCCTTCGGATTTAGGGATATTTAAGCCCGATTTGAACTATTTAAGGGAAATCATTAAAATATAAGGCTAAAAACAGTATAAATTAAAGTGGGAAAACTTAAAAATGCCCAAAAAAAATACAAAAAAACCTCTAAAAATGAAAAAAATGTATAGAAATATTCATTTTTTTAATTAAAAACTAATTTAAAATTGAAAATAATTTATACTTAAAAATAAAATATATAGTATATATATATAGAAATGTTTAGCAAAACAAATTATTGGAAAATAAAACCCAACACATCAAAAATGTTTGATTTCGACAACAAAATTAAAGAAAAAATTAATACTGAGAATTTAGATCTTATTATTAAATCAGGATACAATAAAACATATACTTGCTCTGAGTGGTTAGAACAATTTCATTGTCCATTTAATGATGTAAAAAAACATTTATTAAAAATTAAAAAAAATATTAGAAATGGTTTTCTAGTAAGTAAAGCACAAGTTAATGAATATGGAAGAGCATCATACAAAGGTCAAGTAAGTATGGCTTTATTACCAAATGAAATTAGACAAGCACTTAGTATTGATACAACAAAAGATTATGATATTAAAAATTGCCAACCCCAACTTTTATATCAAATTTGTAAAAAAATGAATATCCCAAAAAAAGAATACAAACAAATTAAATATTATTGTAATAAGAGAGATGAATTTATTAAGTCATTAAGAAAAACTTATAAAAAGAAATTCGAAACTTTTAAAGATGCTAAGAAATTTTATAAAGTGATGATAATAGCAACAGCTTTTTTTGGTGGTTCAATTAAAAAACATAAAAGAGAAAATGGTATTGATGAAGACAGAACATCTAAAAAATTAATGATTCTAAAACAAGAGGTAAATCATATTATTACAAATTATATTATGAAAAATAATGCTCAAATATATGCGAATATTACAAGTGAAATAGATAAACAATATGAAAAAGATATGAAATTTTTTGAAAAAGGAAAGACAACAATTAAACCATACAAGAAAAAACCAGAAGCAAGATTATCAAGTTTATTTTTACAAAATTGGGAAAGAATACTTATTGAAACAATAATCACAAAATTAACAGAACAAGAAAAAATGGTAAAAAATAGATTTATTTATACATTTGATGGATTTCAAGAAGATGGAGATTTTACTTGTGAAGATCTAAATAAGATTGTTAAAGATGAAATTGATATGGATGTTATTTTTGAAATTAAGGGGACAGAAGAAGGAGAAGAATTAATGGAACAAGTTCATGAACTCATTGAAGAAGATATGAAAGATAAAGAACACCCTGTAAAGATGTTAGAAGAATTTGATTTAGAATATTTTGAAGGATTAAAATATGATTACAATATGATGGTTGATTACTGGGAAAAGTTTGTTTGTTTTACAGTAGAAGATGGTAATTATTGGTTTCAAGATATTAAAAAACTAAAAGATCCAGAAACAGGAAGAATTAAAAAAAATAGAACAACAAAACCTTATAAATGGTCGGCATTAAATGAAAGTTTTGGTCATTATAAAGTAATGGTAAAAACAGAAAAAATACATCCTAAAACAGGAGAAATTATAATTATTTCAAAAGAAGTTGATTTTATCACAGAATGGAAAAAACAGGGCATGAGGTCTTATAAATTAATGGATTTCTTTCCAGAAAATAAACCATTAAAAGATAGATTAGATGCTAAATATTTTAATGTATTTGGTGGATATCCTGATTTTGTATTTGAGAAATCAGAAAAAACAAATTATGATAAATATAAAAAGATTTGGGAAGGATTACTAACAAATTTATTAGGTGACAAACAAGCAATGGAACATTTTAATAATATTGTAAGTTATAAAATTAAATATCCAGCAAGAAAAAAACCATTTGGTATTATTATTAAGGGCAAACAGGGAGAAGGTAAAAATTTTATATTATCAAGAATTGCGAAAGTAATTGGTGAAAGTCATTATCTCACAACATCAAATGTTAAAGACGTAATAGGCGACTATGCTATGGGATTATTTCACAAATTAATTGTAAATTTGAATGAAATGGATCTAACTTCAACAAAATCATTAACAAATAGATTTAAATCAATAGTATCTGAAAATGAAATTACATTTAATCCAAAACATTCAAATCAGTTTGAAGCAATTAATTATGCCTTAATGGTTATTACAACAAATGAAATGATACCGATTGTTTTAGATGTAATGACAGGTGAAAGAAGATGGTTTATATTTGAAGGAAATGGTGAAAATTGTAAAATTAAACAATCAAAATGGACAGATATATATAAACTAACTGATACAGATGAATTCACTAAATTCTTATATGATTATTACAATGAAATAAAATGTGAAGATTTTGATTATAAGAAAGCAAAAAGAGAAAATGCCAAAACAGAAGCATATAATAATGTTGCTAGTTTATTTATCCCATATGAAATGTTATTTTTAAAAGATTGGATTTTAGACAGGGAATACGAAGATGTAGATAGTGATGACGAAAAAAATGATCCACTTGATACAGGTATATTTAAAGAAAAAGAAGAAAATAAAATAAAACCATATTATGAATTAGATAGTTTTTATAAACCTTATACAATTGAAATTAAAGAATTATTACATCAATTTTGGAATTGGTCACAACAGAATAGAATTTCATTGGGAGAAAAGAAAAATGAGAAAAGTTTTAAAGGTAAAATAATGTCATTTAACTTCAAAGATTTAATAACAGGTTCTCATTCAGTAACAAGAAGAGCAACAATTGAATTTAGACCGTGTGATATACTCAGACAATTAATTGAAAAATCAGCATATGATGATGATATATCAAAATGGAAACAATTAAATAAATTAGGTGCTTTTGAAAAGAAAGAAACAAAAAATCTTGACTTTCTTGATTTCTTATAAATATATAAAAAAAATATTAATTTTAACAAAAAATGTTATTAAAATTAATTTTTAACTTCAACAATGATTTCATCATCATCTATGGTTTTTTGAACTTGTTCTTTAACTTTCTTAATCATACATTCAGAACCATTTAATAAACATAATAGACTATGTAATAATCCATTACCTTTTGTTTTTTTTGTAAATGCTAATAGTTCAGATAATAGTAATAAACCTATTACAGACCCACCTAAATAATCATTCATATTATAATAAAATAAGATAATTATTTTTTCTTTTTCTTATTTTTAGATACTTTTGTAGCCTTTTTTGTAAAATTACAAAATACACATTCAGGTTTATATTTTAATTTCTCTTTTGCCTCTAATTTCAAATCAGCTTTTAAGATATTATCTAAATGAAGCTTAGACTTCATGCCCTTTTTTTTAGGTATAGTAAATGACGGGTGACAATTCATATATAAATATTAAAGAGAAAAAAAAAAATATTAATTATTATATATATAAATGTCATTAATAGTTTTAGATAGCAAAGGACAAGACCCAGCCGAATTTGAAAATCATTTCGGGAAAGGGATTAAATTGCCACCAAATGCCGAAGTATGTTTAGTAGGATCTAATTTAAACTATAAGCATAATAGTGAGGATGCTCATACAATAAGTGAAGGAAATGATACATTCACAGTTCAATATGGTAATGTTGTAACACCAGGAGAAAATGAAACAGGAGCTTTTACATTTAAATTAGAACACGGAACATTTACATCACAAAATATCGCAAATTTAATCGATTTAGCTTTTAGAGACAGTGGAATACCAGGATTTGAAGCAGGAATTAAACCAGGTCCAACTATTTTCGCAAATCAACCAGTTTCACCATTAAGAGAAGCATTGACGTGTGTATTGGATTTAGGAACAAAAAAACTTAATTTAGGTTGTGAAAGAAGGTTAGTATCTCAGATAGGTCAGAATGGATATGTAGATGATAAAGATGCTCAACAATCTTTCTATACTTCAAATGGTAAATATGGTGCTAGAATTGTAGGAAGTGATAATCAATTAACAGGTGGTGTATTACCACCAGCTAGAATAACCAGATTAGGTTTTGATGATACATATGCTAATTGGTTACCAGTTAATGAAGAAGAATTTAATGATGGTGGAAAAAAAGATTGTTTAGCACTTCTAAATAAATACCCTATATGGACACACTCAACAGGAGGTCCGCCACTCTTGCCAGTAGGTGGGGCATGGGGTGGATCACCACGTATTAATCCAACATATTTAATGGGTAATCATTGGTTATTTGACCCAGTATTATCTTTTGCTTCAACAAGGGATAAACTTACAATATATATGGGTGGTATTGTATCAGGTAAAAGAGTAGGTGTAATCGGATGGGGACCTAGTCAAACATCAGCGGTAAATAATGTAATTAACCGTCAGTCTTTTGATGACTGGGCAAATGGTGGTGTCAAATATGATATTTGGTGGGAGATTGAAGCCAATATTATTTCAAGTAACTGGAAGGTCAAATTTTATTATCATCCAATGAACAAAGAATGGAAATATGAAAATCGAATTCAGTTTGGTGAAGGAGCATTAGAAGAAAATGGAGCTAATCAAATTTCTTTAATACCTAAGAACGGAACATGCGGAACAGATCCAAATGCCCCAAAAGTGCCTGTCCCAGCAGACGAAGATAAATTTATTTGGGAAGCAAGAGTAGCGTATTCTACCACCGTAACAGCATCCACACCAAATTCTTCTAGTCCGGCAACAAATGCCGGTTTCCCAGGTTATGTTGTGGTAACAGATGGTGGTGATTTTGATATATATAAACATTTACCATTATTTCAAGGAACAAATTTAAAAACAAATGGCAGACCAATGTTACCAGGCGTAGATGTAGGAGTAAATATTTCAACTTTAAGACACGGAAATATAGGCACGGAAAATATGAGTGTTTTGAATGGTGATGCTCAGGCAGTTGTAGGATCAGTAGGAATAGCAGTAATTGATGGAAATCAAACACAATTTAGAGATATTAATTTTGGATTTAGTCCAGTAAGGGAAATAAGTCCAGAAATTGTAAATTATATAAATCATAGTTTTAGAAATATGACAGATAGATATAGTAATATAGCAAGATCAATTGGATTTCAAGAAGGCAAACTTCATACTATACCAGCTAATTCAGCGGTAACGTTAGATGGAGATTTTGCTAGTATTGAATGGAATGAATCAACCGGTGTTGCTATAATCCAAATACCAAATTTACCAATTGATGGAAGTTTAGGAGGTGGTTCAGATGTATGGGGTGGTTCTAATTCAGCATGTATTTTAGGAGTATCACCAATAAAAGTAAATAATACTACTGATAGTTCATTATATAATGAACCCTCTAATGAGAATTGGATAAAAATGAAAAATTTATGTATGGACAGTTTAAATCAGTTGAAAGTATTGATAACAGATTCAACAGGAAGAAAATTAATTAATTTAAGTCCTAATAGCACAGTATGGTTAAAAATAAGACAAGGAAGCGGAGATAGAACATTAAAATCAGGTGATGGTGCTAGATCAACGAGAATATCCGCACAAAGTTATTATAATAGTTCTACATAATTTAAATTAGTATAAAAAAAATTATATTTTTAATAGATTATTATTACAAAAAATATAATTTTTATTACAAAAATAAAAATCTTTATTATATATATATAAAAAATGGCTTTTGACGAAAGTATTTCAGGATTACCAGAATTTAACGTAGAGGAAACAAAATCAGAACAGGCAAATGAACTTGATTTGATAATCGACCTACCAATTGAAGAACCAGAAGAAAAAATATCTAGTGGTGTAAATGATATTTTTATTATGGGAAATAAAAAAAATATTAAGATTAAAGAACCATCTATTCAATTAAAGGTAGAACCAATAGAAGATAAACGAGATGTAGGGGTATCCCTTGAAAATAATAAAACAAATATTGAGGTCCCGAAAGAGAAGAAAGAAAAATATAAAAATATAGGAAAAAGAGGTAGAGATAAAAAACCTAGAAAGAAAAGAACATTAAGTGAAGCACAAAAGATTAAATTAGCAGAAGCAAGAAAGAAATCATTAGAGGTTAGAAGAGCCAAAGCTAGGGAAAAATATGCTCAGAAAAAATTAGCAAAAAAACCAGTTGAACAATTAGAAATACCTAAACAACAACAAGATGCGACAATATTTAATCCAGCAGATAATTTTAACCAATTTTGTGAATTTATGGATAGATATGAAGCAAGAAAATTAAAACAAGTTAGTGTTTCACAAGATCCACATCCAAATAAAATAATACCAACAAATCATAAACCAAGACCACCAATTATTAAAAGAGAACAGCCACCACGATATGTTGAAAATCATGTCCCAAAGAAAACATTGCCTAAACCAGCAGCTATAACCAAACCAATCCCAATTATAGAAAATCGAAATTTAAGACCAACACCACAAGTAATACCTTCAAGACCAGAACCAACATCAATGATGGAAAGATTTAATGCTATAAGAAGTAATAATAGAGGTGGTTACGGTTTTAATCATTGGTAATTAATCAAATCTTACGATTATTTTTCCAGTTTTAGGACATCTATCATAATCACGTTTATAAATATCTAATTTAGTTTTATGCCTTATATTATCTGATTTATTTCTATTAGATTTTTTAATAATACATTTTGGGAGATCAGATTTTAATGTAAAATAATAATCAAAATATGGGTCTTTTTGTGACATAATTGACATTAAATACATTGTATTTTTTTTATAATTTAATGTTGAACTAACCTCAAAATCATAATCTAAATCTTCAACTAATGTTTTCTTTTTATTTTTATAATAATAAAACCTTACCCAATCTTCTGGATCTGTATTCTTATGTTTATATTTTTTAATTAAATCTTTGTTCATATAGATTCTCAAATCATTTAGTGATTTTTTATCAGAACTATTCATTATATAATATAATGAGAAAATAATTAAAAATAAAATAAAAAAAAATAAAATCTAAATTAATATTAATTATAATGAGTAATATACCAACAGATCCAAAGTTATATTTAAGAATCAAAAATAAAATCTTTAAAAAGAACCCTAAAAATTCAGCATATAGGAGCGGTTTAGTGGTTAAAGAATATAAATCTAAAATGAAAGAAAAAGGTAAAAAACCATACACAGGGAAAAAGACAACAAAAGGACTTGATAGATGGTTTAAAGAAGATTGGAAAAATCAAAGGGGACAAAAGGGATACCAAGCAAAAGGAGATATTTACAGACCAACTAAGAAAATATCAAAAAAAACACCAGCAACTTTTAAAGAATTATCAAAAAAAGATATTAAAAAGGCACAAAAAGAAAAAGCAAAAACTGGAAGAGTTAAAAAATTTAAAAAAGATAGCAAATAATAAGAATTTAAATAATATATAAAATATTTTAATATATAATATAATATATACATAATGGATAAAAACCTAGATATATTACCTATACAACCTATTGATAATGAGGGTAAGCCAAAAAAAAAGATACATCCTAATTTACCTGATATTTATAAATCGCAATTAATAGTGGTAGCAGCACCAATTCGTAGTGGTAAATCAGTAATGTGGAATAATATGCTTTTAAATCCTAATTTTTATGCCGACTGTTTTCAAGATTGTCATATTATCTCAAATACGATCTTTAATGATGCCACATCCAGGTTCGCCGCCGAGAAATGGAAAAATACCTGTTATGAGATGTATTCTGATGAAGTAATTACAAATATAATTAAACATCAGAAACAAAAAAAAGAGAGGGAAGGGGATACTAGTTTTGCTTTAATTTTAGATGATATATGTGGTGATTTAAATAAACACGGAAGAAAGGGAGGAAAAGCAATTCATTTCGCAACTAGATTTAGACATTCAGTTAATAGAGGTGATGCCTGCTTGATGTTATATTCAAATCAAAAATATAATGACATATCAACTATTATTCGAAATAATGCCACTGGGATGTTAATAAGTGGAAATATTAAATCTCGTAAAGAAATTCAAACCATAAAAGATGATATAGCAGATACGTTTGGCGGTAGTGAAGAATTTGAAAGAATGTTCAAAAAAGCACAACAAAAGCCTTATAGTTGGTTATATTTTCGTCTTGATTCAACACCACCAGAAGTATATTTAGATTTTAAAGAAAAACTATATCCAAATAAATTCTTAAAACCAGAAAATTTATAATTTAAAAATAAATATTATTAAAATTATTTTATATTTAATAATATATATATATGAATAACGCCTTTAATTATCAAAATGATTTAACCGGATTTAGAAGCCAATTATCAGAAATTACCAAAAACCATGATAACGCCGTTGCTAATGCCGCAGCAGTAGCCATTGGAACTAAATCACGATTAATACAAAAAGCAAAAGATTTAAAAGAAGCGGGTGACAGTCTTGTTAAGCAAGGGTTAGAAGCCGAAATTGTCCCAACCGCCGGAGCAGCCATTTACAAAGGTGGTAGAGCTTTATATGGAAAAGTTGCCCAAAAACTAGGTGGAGCAGCAGACGAAGTTGCGGAATCTGGTGGGAATTCGATTGAATCTATTTCATCATCCGCAGGAAATGAAGGAGCATCAGCAGTATCACAAGGTGGTGAAGTAGAACTTAATACATTATCTTCAAATGTCCCAACAGAACCATCTTATTCAGCAGTTGCTAGACCATCAAATCCAAATGTTAATTCTGAATTTCGATCTGGACAAGGGAGAGATATGGAACAGTTTAGATCTCAACCAACTGAGGGAGCAGCTAATAATACAGGAGCAGATGCCGCACAAACTGATACTGACGGTAGTAACATTCGTTCTCGTGTTGGTCAAGCAGAAGGTGAAACAAAAGAAGCAGATATGGGAGATCTAGGCGGAGATGTTGAAGGGGTCGCAGGAGATGCCGAAAATGCTTTATCCTCAGCAGTAAGTGGGGCTAGTGATGCCGCAGAAGCCGCATCATCCGCAGCATCATCCGCAGCCTCAGCAGCAGCCTCAGGAGCTTCTGATTTAGCAGGAGCAGCAGCCTCAGGAGCTTCTGATTTAGCTTCTGGACTTTCCGGAGCGGCATCAGGTCTTGAAGAAGCCGCCGCCGCTACTAGTTGGATACCATTCGTAGGTGAGATTATGGGAGGTGTAGCCGCCGCAGCCGCCTTAGGAGCAGCAGGATATGGTGCCTATGAAGAAATTAAGGGAGCTATTCAAGAAGGTCAAGCAGAAGGGACCAAAATCATGCCAAAACCAGTTGCCCCAGCAGACGTTGCCGGTTCTTTTATAGCACCACAACAGTCTAGTCAAGAATCTTAATCTAGTTATAATACAAATAATTTAATTTAAATTTATTTAAAAAATAAACTCAAATTAAATTTTCTATTTAATAATATATATAATGACTACGAGAACAATCGCAAAGAGTATAATTACTGATCGCAATTCAGAATATAAAGCTTCTGATGTTATCGAATTATTTATAGCACCCGAAGTTGTGCCGATGCTAAACCCAGCAGAAACATATCTAAAATTTATTGTTGATGTTAAGAATACAAATTTATGTGTTCAACCAGATGAAAGAGCAGGAGCCGCCAGTTTAATTTCTGAAATTCAGGTGTTTGATGGTCAAAACCAAACTTTACTAGAACAACTTGAAGATTTTAATAGTTGGACAGCATCATATAACCACTATAATCAAACTAGTGGTTTAAGAAATATGAGAGCTTTAATGGAAGGTCAATCTAGATCTCAGGACGGATTTGTAACCAGTTTATATTATACCCCACAGCTTATTACTGGTAATGTTTATAGACCAGTTGAAGTATGTCTTCCCCTTCATATGAGTGGTATATTTTCCCCTAAATCTTCTGTCTTCCCCGTTTTATTGACAAATGGTATAAGATTGAGAATTTCTATGGAACAAGATGTTAAAGCTATGAGATTAGTCACAACCGCAGGTGTTACCACAGTGGCAGCACCAGCCGTTGGAGCTTTAACTGTCCCAACCTATGTTAATGTGCCAACAACTTCTGATAATCCCCAAGGATTAGTTTTTCAAATTGATACCCCTATTGTAGCAGCCGCAGCCATCACACAAATAACTGTATTGAAAACAGCAACAGGAACAGGACAAGTTGATTGTAATTCAAATACATGCCCTTTTAGAGTTGGTATGTCAATCGGTTATAAAGATACAGCCGGAAGACTTTGTAATTTAGGAGAAATTTTAACAATTGTTGATGGTGCTACAAATGTAACTTTTACTTTTGCTAACGTTGCCCCAACCACAGGAGGAGGAGCAGGAGCAGCCGTTTTTGTATTTTCTAATACAATGGTAAATAATACCACTGGCACACCCGAATATGTTGTAAGAAATGTTGAAATGGTTTGTTCAGTTGTTGAAGCTAAACAAGAAGTTGTTAATAAAATGATACAGCAAGTAAATTCTGGAAGTGTTAAAATCGATTATACTTCTTTTAATATTTATAGAAATAATTTAAATGCGGGTGTTAATAGACCAAATATTTTATTTGGAACAACTGAGCATAGAGCAATGTCTTTACTTTCTTACCCAATGAAAACACAAAATAGCTTTATAGAATCAGATCTTCAAAGTATAGGTGATGGGATGGTAAATTATCAATATAATATCGCCAACAGACTTACCCCAAATCGTAGAGTCGATGTAAATAGAGTAGCATCTAGGACAGTTAATTTACAGTGGAATGCTATCCATCAGCATGAACTGAAAAAAGCCTTAGCAAGGGGAAAAATCGCACCAAGATTTTTATGTAATAATAAATCAATGTTTGGTATAGGTAGAGAATTAGCCAAAAAAGGTAAATCATTCGACGCAAATAATCAAGAAATTAGATTAGATATGGAATATTCAACAGCAGCAACAGATAACCAAGTTGAAAAATTACTTACTTCTTGGATGTATCACATCAGAACACTAGTAATTTCTCAAAATAGTTTAGCAGTAGTATATTAAATCAGTTACGAAGGATACGAAGGAATTATTAATTTATTTTAAAATAAAAAAAAATATAATAAAAAAATATAATTTAATTTTTTATTGTATAATTATTTTTATCGCTTTTTCCTTCGTTTCCTTCGACTGGGTATTTACATATATATGTCTATATTTATAATCTAACTATATTTATAATGAGTAAATATATAATATCTAACTATTCAAAAAACAGAGCAAAAGCACTTGGTGTTCAAATTAAACCATCATCAAATGCTAAAAAAAAAATAGATGTTTTTAAAGATAAAAAGAAAATAGCAAGTATCGGAGCTTATGGTTATATGGACTATGCCTTATATAAAAAAAAATTAGGAAAGAAAGAAGCAGATAAAAAAAGAAAAGCTTATAAAGCACGTCACGAGAAAGATAGAAAAGTTAAGGGTAGTAATGGATATTATGCCGATCAAATTTTATGGTAACACAAATTAATTTAAAAATTACATATTTTCAAATTTATTTTATTTAATATAATATATATGTCAAGAGTTCAAATTGATTCAGTTCAAAAATTTGAAATAGCACCCGCTAATCAATCAAGTGGTGATGCTACATTTTCTTATGTTTCGGGAAATCCTTTAATCTCGTTTTCTTTAACAGCATCTGATTTATATTTAATGACCGATAAATTAAGACTTAATTTTAGACTTCAATTATTTGATGGTGCCGATGCTAGACCAAATAATAATGACCAAACCGGAGCAGGTTTAAAAGAAGTATTACTTAATAATAGAATTGGAGCAGCGTCCGTAATCGAAAACATCACAGTCAGCAATTTACAAAATAATGTCATAGAATATTGCCGTTCATATGGTAGAATGTTAAATAGTCTTGTATCTTCTGGTGCCGGATTTGGTGATTACACTTCTTATTTAGGTCAGCAATTTGGAGCAACCTCTAATAAAGAAGCCCAAGGTAGAATTTGTAACACCGCAGGTAATATAGCAGGTGGCACAAATAGAAGTTTTATTGAAGTGAGCATGCCTCTTATGTGTGGTGTATTTATCCAAAATCAACCTATCCCCCTTTCTTATGATGCGGGAACTGGTGGTTTGAAAATTAATTTACAATTAACACCATCTATACAGGCTTTATTTGGTGATACAGCCCTATCAGCTTCAACTGTTAATTCATCATATAAATTAAGTAATGTATCTCTTTCTGGTGAATTCGGTGTCCCACCTGGTGGCAGATTACCCCCAATTAAAAGTTTGCCTTTTACAGCATTTCAATCATTTTATAGTGTTATTAATAATGGTGATAATACTCAGCAAATTAGTCCAGCTCTTTCAGCAGTTGTATCCCAATTTAGTAATTTTATCCCAACTGAACAAATTTCATCATATTCTTCTGATGGTTTTAAGACTACCCCCTTGCTAAATAAGGCTTCCGGAGCAGGAAATCCACAAGTTAATAAAGCACCAATTACAGGTATTGATTTTATTAAATCCGGAGTAAAATTTCCCCTTCAATTTAAAATAAATGAAGAACCAGTTTTACAGCGTGTAGCTACTGTTGATGACCAATATGCCGATACTCAGTTTGAAGCCCAGAGACAATATTATTATCAATCAGCCTTAAAATCAATTAGAGATGCCGTTCAATCGCTTCCCGGAGCAAATTCAGAAGGCTTATCAATTGCTAATGGAGATGTAAATCATAATAGTGTAACAGGTGTAGGTAGCAATGGTTTCCAAAATGCTTATGGTGTTGGATGCCGATATGATGCCGTTGGAAATGGTTCAACAACCAGTTTCAGAGGTCAGCCATTTAGTATGAGAGTTCAATCGAAATTAGATGGTAATTCACCTATGTCGGCTTATACCTACTTTCTTCACAGGGGCATGATTAATTTCGACCAGAATGGAATTGTAACTATTTCAACTTAAAAATTGTATAAAAAATCAAATAATTTAAAAAATAATTTATAATATTAAAATCTATTTAATATTATATATAATGACAGATTTAACAAAACTTGTTGGTATGACTTCACTAGAAGCACAAGATCAAAGAGTAGAAACTGAGGTAATTGAACCTACTGCCGTTTCTCAAAGTCAATGTAAATTTTTACTACCTCAAAAGGGATTATTATCCTCAGATGTATTTTTAACATTTAAAGCTACTGGGGCTATACCAGAATCAGATTTTCCATTGATGGCAGGAGGATTATCTTTTATCAGGCGTATTTCGATTTATTATGGTAATGTTCTACTAGCAGATTGTGACCAGTTGGCACATCTCTTACAGCTAAAAAATACTTACGTAGATCAGGATATTAGAAATCAAGTTTATCAAACTGAATTTTGTCACTTTTCAGGTTTAAAGGTTGATGAAAATGATGCCGGTAAAAAAGGTATGTATAGTGTTGATGCCGCAAATGATGGCACTGGTGTAGTTGGTTTAACTTCTAATGCCCTTAATAATTCTTTTAATAAAGATCCCGCATTTAGATTACAAACAACTGCGGACGCAACACCAGAAATTAGTGTGCCACTTAAAGCATGCTTTCCCTTCTTAACTCAAACAAATCTTCCACTTGGACTTTTGAACGAAAGACTTACAGTTGTAGTCGATTGGTCAGATGACTTACCAGGAGTAAGAACAATTTCAAATATGCCTTCCGCAGCACCTATTGTAAATTGGGTAGCAGGAAATAATATTGATACTACATCTTGTAAATTACTATTAGATCTTGTTTATTACGATGATAAGCCTAATCAACCTTCACCTATGGCTAGAATAGAAGCTCAATTACAAAAGGGCATAGAAATGGTTTATACTGATTATGTTCATTTAGAAGAATTTTTACCAGAATTAGGAGCAGGAGCAGCAACACCACTTGACCAAAATAAAATAATTAGGTTAGGTTTAGATTCTCAAATCGTAAGAAATATTTTAATTGCTACACCTAAACAAGGAGATTATTCATCAGCAATACCATCAGCTATGAGTAATTTAATTTTAGGAGATTATAATTCAAGAGCAAGTCAAGGTAAAACAACTCTTCAAGTTAAAGTAAATAATAGAAATATTTTCGTTAATGCTTTGGATATGGACGCTAAACTTTGGAATGAATTAAGTCAAGTTTATGG
>WLWH01000855.1_pt1 | contig 23505 bp, 22 predicted proteins | sample 6712741 | NCBI WGS metagenome assembly WLWH01 (sample SAMN12718694, study PRJNA515312) | sponge metagenome | isolation source: marine sponge | host: Mycale hentscheli | place: New Zealand: South Island, Marlborough, Capsize Point | collected 2003-05-01
CCAATCATAACATAAGGCATATACCTTTGTGGAGCTACAGCATCATAAGAAGTTCCCTCTGGATATACTGGGGAAGCTTCAGTAGAACCAGATTTAGGTATATATGGACTGGAAGGGTCAGTCTTCATAGTATTAACAATTTTACTCCAAGAATTATCACTACAAGAAGTAGAAATACCAAATAGTTCTCCCTGCATAGGTAAAGGTATTTTAGATTTAGGTTGTCCAGCATAATCCCCAATACCTATGGCTGAAGCATTAATAAAAGCAAAGAAAGGAACATCTATCATAGTTTCCCAAGGTTCTTTACCTGCTTTATAATATACGGCTACTAATGCTGGAAAATCTTTATTTGAAGAATCCCAATTATACGGAGCTATTCCTAAATCTTTTATTGGAAAAAAATATCCTTTACTATTTCTAAAAGAAAAATTACTATCACTTGGTAATGTAAGAGCAAAATTAGGAGAACTGGGGTCAAACTCTTCTCTCATATTACAAAAACATTCTACTTGGTAAGAAGAATTATAATTATTTCTTATATCATCACTTCCAGCATTAGATATAGGATTTTGAATTAATCTGGGCATAGTAGCCCAAGGAACATTAGCAGGGAGATTTCCATAATTAGCCCAAGGAAATACTTTATACCCATTAGGTAAAGTTCCCAAATCCCCTGGGTCTGGAGCTGATGGAGGATTATTTTGTGGGACTCCAGTATAATAAGTAATAACTCTGGGATTAATTAAATTAATATTTTTTTTAGCTTGTCCAATTGAATATTGGTCATCAGCTCTTCCAATTTGAAACTTACATCTTTGATTATTCCATACTAAATTAGCATTATAATAAGAAGTTGGTGATGGATTTAATACTGGTGGGCCAGTCTGGAAGGGAGCTTCTACACTTGTAGAGGTTTGATATGCTTGTTTAAACATAGCACTTCTCAACAATACTAAATTATTATATGAAACTGGGATATTTGTTGTAATAATTTCACCAACATTAAGATTCAATAATTCTGGGTCGTCAAGAGGAGTTAGACCAGATATAGTCCCATTAGTAGTCCAATTACTATAAGGGAATGGGTCAGTATCAACTATTTTATCGTGATTATCCAACATAACAACCTCACTACCATATTCTCCATACAATCCTCCAATAATATAATTAGCACCAGAGAAAGTAGAAGCTTCATCTAAATTACTTTCAGCACCAGCAAAAAAAATAGAAGGTTTTGGGTTATGTTTTAATTTTTGAAAATATGTTAAAGCTTCTAATTTTTTTACTTCACCAGTTAAAAGATTATTCCAAAACATTTTCCTACCTTGTTCCTCTTGATAATTTGTTCCTTCTGGGACTGCAGTTCCAGCAGGGTCTTTTTCACCTTCAAAAGCAGAGTTCCATGTTCCTCTTGTTCTTCCTTCAAATAATTGACCAGTAGAGGTGTTAGTAGTAAAAAAAGTTTCATCAGTTATAGTAGCACGAGGGGAAAACTGAAGATTTCCAGTAGCATTTATACCCCATATACCACCATTTACTTCCGTTTGATTCCATCCATCAGCATTACCTTGACGATTATGAAATTGTGAAGTTAAAAACTCACCTATAGTAGCTGGGCTATTAAATCCTTCTGGAACATTTAAAGGTAAATATTTTTTGGTAATTACCTCATTATCAGCATCTTCCAAATCAATTCCTTCCCAAAAACGAGAACATTTATAAAGTCTTTGTGGCCCAGCTATACTCATATCTATACGAGCATTTTGAATGGATGGTCTTAAATTAGCAGCTATAATAGCGGATGTTGGAGGGTTTTTTGTGGGGTCAATTGTAAATCCTTCTAAAGCTTGGTAAGGATAATTATTAGCAAAATTGATAAAGTTTTCAGTAGGTAATCCAGTTAAATCTTGTAAAAGATTTCTTTTAGCAACATCTCCCCATGCTAATTGTCCATAATAAGATAATAAATATCTTGTATCAATAGTAGAATTATATTTAGGTAGATTCATATTAAATTGGTGTCTATTCACGATATATGGGGAATATTCCAAAGTAGCAATATTATCAACTAACGGATTATTACCAACTTTATTTTTACCACCAGAAAACTCTTGGGTTTCTTCTGGACTTCCTTTTGTGTTAATCATAGAAGCTTCAACTGAAATCTCATCCCCAACATCTATGGGTATTCCATTTTCTATGTAGGTTGTCCATTCGTGTGAAGGATATTCTTGTTGTGTAGCTGTGTCTGGGGTGTTTATGGAGGAATTGAGTTCTGCTTCAATTGTAGCTCTATAAGCTATTTGTCTATTACTTTCTATGATAATAGTTTCACTCATCTTTTAATATAACTATAGATTTTATTTTTTAGTTTTATTCTAAAAAATAAGAAATATTAATCTAACCAAAATAGTCATCATAAGGGTGTGGCTCTGGTTTTGGTTTCAATAATGGTGTGGCTTTTACTGGTTTTGGTTTGGGAATTGGAATAGGTTTGGATGCAGGAGGTTTTGGTTTGGGTTTTGATTTTTCATATTCATTTCTTAAAGTTTGGTATTTTTCCATGTTTCCCATAAATCTCATAAAACTCATTTTTTCATCTTCTAATTTTTTCTGTAATACTTCTTCATCTGTAGGTCTTAAATGTTTGTTAAACTCTGGGTCAAGTTTTTCTGGTTCTGGTGGTTTTTCAACTTCTTTTTTTACTTTAATTGTTTTTTGTTTATATTCCTTCTGTGCTTCCCTTTCTTCTTTTTTAGCTTTCTGTTTTTGATATTTAGTTGGTAATTTTTCTTCTACTTCTTTCAAAGCATCTTTTTTAGCTTGAGCTTTAGCTTTCTTTTTCTCTTGAGCTAATGCTCTTATTTTGTCTAAATGTGCTCTTTGTTTTTCACTAATTTCTCTCTTTTTCTTTTTTGGTTTTTCTATTTCTTTATTAGTGGGTTTATTGATAAATGGGTCATCTGGGTCTTCCTTAATTTCCATTTGGATTCCATCATCTACATCTTCTTCCATAAGAATCTCCAAATCTTCTTCATTCATTAGTTCTGGTAATGATATATCAGCCATCGTTTTATTATATATAGATATTTTATTTTTCTATAAAAAACTTAATATATTTTTTTCTATTTTGAAAAGAATAAATCTAAAAAAAACTGGACTAAATTGGCAAAAATATTATCTATATATAATCACCAAAAGTGTCCAGATATATAGATGAAAAAAATTAGTGTTCTTGTTCAAATATTTCCTCCTCACTATCAGTATCCTCTTTGTATTGTGAAACATTAATGAGATTCTTACCTTTATAAATTAATTCAGTAAAGTTTTTAAAAGCTTCACTTGGATTGGATTGGAGGGGACAATACATAAAATTATATCTTTCCTTTGTGCAGTATCTATAAAGAGCTTTGAAGTTTTCTTGTCCTCCATAAATATCTCCATATTCTTCAGCTATTTTATTTACTTCTTTCTCGTTTGGATTTGGCCCACCAAAAATAGCAAATGTAGCATTTTGTCTGGCTACACTTGGTAATCCACGGAACAACTGACTGGCCATAAGTAAAAGCCCACAATTATAATGTCTAAATCTCGTAAGAAAACTAAAGATGGAAGCTCCCTTCTTAATTCCCAAAAAATCATCTAAAATAATTGCTATGAATGGTTGTTTATCTTTTGGGAAAGATTCTTGATATTTAACTATATTATCAATAACACTATCCTTATATTCACTAAATATAGTATCTGGAAAAGCTTTCTTTAAAAATCTTGAAGTCCTATCATTATGAATGGTATTTGAAATGATATAAACTATATCAAATTGGTCTTTAAAATAGTTGGGATTTAGCAATAAATTGCTCAAAATCGTAGATTTTCCAGTTTTTACTGGACTTATAATTACCCCCATTTGTCCAGTAGCTATGTTGGGTAAGTTTGGATGTATTGGTTTTTTTAGTTTCTTTTCAGTCCCATCTTCTTTTACTGGTAAAATTGTTAAATCAAAGCCTTTATCACTCATCTTTTATATAATATAGATATTTTATTTTTCTATAAAAAACTAAAATATAATTTATCAAAAAAAATATCTTAACTAAATATAAAATGGAGCATGAAGATACAGAATTAGTAGTAAAAAGAACCAGTCTAATACTTCGTATATTGAAGAAGATAAAATGTAAGTTTGTATGTTGTAGCCATAGTAGTTGCAGTATTAATGAAGAAAAAGATGAGAATTAAATAATTAATTAATTAATATATTAATTAATTGTTTAACAAAAAAACATTTAAAAAAAAAATCTTTTTATATATAAAATGGTGAAAGTAAAATGTTTATATATAGATAATGTCCATATTGCTTATGAATGTCCATTCTGCTGGAAAGTAGGAAAAAATGTTAAGGGTTCTCCTTTTATGAAAAATGGGAAACTATACAAAACCGCTAAACCAAATATCCATAGGCATGGGTCTTGTGAAGGAAAAGTATTTGGAATAGAACACCGCTCATCCCACTGCCTTTTTAATAAAGAAAGTGTAGAAATTGAAATAACTGATGAAACCCCAAGGGAAACCCCTTATGACCCTTTAGTTATTCATTTTGAATAATTACCACAAATACTTATGAGAAAAGTATTTAGGTGAATCTTTTTTAGCTTCTTTTCCGTGTCTGGAATAATAAGCATCTCTCCTTTTTTTATCTCCGTGGTCTAAATGTTTATAATGTTTTAATTTAGTAGTATCTTTATACTGGCCATAACGAGAATCTCCAAAAGATACTTTTTTATAACCTTTTTTGTTGTCTGCTTTAACATAGACATCATATTTTTTGTTTTTAACTTTACTTACGAAAGGTTCATATAGTTTAACCATTTTAATAATAGAAGAGATTTTATTATTAAAATTATTCATTTAAATGTTGTGTAAAATCCTCTACTAACTTTTTAGGAATCCTATATCTTTCTAATCTACTACTACCTCCACCAATACACTTTTGTTTTTTATCTTTTGAACCAAAACAAGCTATATGTTTTTTTCTTATCTTTTTTTCTCCTTTTTCTCCTTTATATTTATCCCTCAAAGCTTTTGTGTTCATTAACACATTTTTACCATCATGCTCTTCCCAACCATTAGCCAAAATAATATTATGATGTTTTTTACCAGAATCTTCTTTCACAATATTTTCACAATCCATCTTACATAATTTTGGTTTAAAATCTTTCATATTAGTCCAAAATCTTGTCCTTTTCTTATAACCCCAATTTGAATATTTACAATAATCAACATCATAAAAAGTATTATATGTTGGGTATTTTTCAGCTATATAATTTCGCATCCTTCCAGTTTGGGGGTTTTCAATCCACCAAGTTTTTGGTTTAAAATAGTCAAGGATTTCAAATACTTTATCTACCATAGGTTTTCCAAATCTTTCAATATCAGCATCCAAGATTTCTTTAGTAATTACTTCAGTAGGATGTATTGATTTACATTTTCTATTAATCCAAGAATATCTTAAATTAGACCACCATAAACAAACTGGAGATGCAGTAATTAAATCAAAATCTCCTTGTTTATAATCTTTTTTATAATCCCATGTAAGTATATCACATTTGATATGATTTTCACTAACATAATCACCAAAAGGAGTATCAGCTCCCAAATCCCTATCTAAACTAACAATATCCCAACCTTTTTCTTTAAGGACTTGGCCTATACTATGAGTTCCACTAAACAATTCCAAACACTTCATCTTTTATTATAATAACTATATATTTTATTTTTTATTTTTTTGCTCAAATTAGGCAAATAAATAAATGGACAAAATTGGTAATTATTATCTCAATATATATTACCAAAAGTGTCCAGATGTGAAAAGAGAGCCAACCTTATAATTTAATAACCTTCCTCCTATTCATCTCAACTCTTGGTCTTAATTCATACTTTTTTGTCTTTTCATTATAGACACAATCATATTTAAGTTTGTCTAATTCTTTTTTTAAATCAGCTTTGGACATTTTCCAAACACCTACAATTTTATCCTCTTTGTTCATCTTACTCGCTAATTTTCTCAAGTGAGATACTGCAACTTCTTTAGCCATTTTATAATTACTAAAGATTTTATTTCTTATCTTTACTTCTTAAATTAGATTCAATCTTTTCTTTTTCCTTGGTTATTTCTTGTTTTTCTTTATTATTCATTCCTTCCTCGTTTCTAACTAATACATGTTCCAAGACTTCATTAAATCTATCACCATATATCTTTTTTAGGTGTTTAAGCCTCCTACATTTTTCACATAGGTATGTAGCCAAAGCATATTCTTCCTCACAGAAAACACAACTAAACATCTTTATAATTACTAAAGAAATTATTTACAAAAACATTTTTTCCAAATACAATTATATCCAATATCAAATATCATATAAGACATTCCAAGACAACAAAAAAATAATATAATATCCATCTTTGATATTATATTATAAATTAAATGTAAAAATCATAAAAATTAAATTAAGCTGATATAACTGAAGGTGTATTTAAAACTCTTTCATATTTGTAAATTGGAATGGGAGGAGTCAATTTTTCAATATGATACTCTTTATATTTCTTGATTCTTGTAGAATCTGGATTAACTATAAAATAAATAGCTGAACGATTAAGTCCGTATTTATCTTTTATCTCTTGTTGAGTTGTAAAATAATTACTTTCAATTAAATTAGTTTTTTCATCATCTTCATACAAGCTGACCTTGTAATGATAATTGTTGATATTCTTACTTCCGTTTTTTCTGGGCATCCTTTTATATATATAAAGATTTTTTTTTAAATCAATTTTTTATTAATAAAAAGATTATTCTTTATATAAGTAATTTTTTTAAACATTTTTAAGCTGAAACACGAACTTGACCACCTTGGAGAACCATTTGTCTTTCAACAACCGCCCAATAACTATTAAATCTTTCAGCATTATTTTCAGCAGTTCTGTAAATAGTTCTATCTATACTAATTGGTTTCTGGCCAACTTCAGTTCCTACACCCATAACATTATAAGGTGATGTGGTAAGGTCAATACCAAAGAAATGCTGGTGTCCTTCCATTTCTCCACGAATAGTAAGTCCTTCTATAGTAGCATCAGTAATCATTTGATTAGCTATTGGATGGTTTGCAGCTTGTTTATTTGTAAGCTGGTCAGTAGAAAACTCACAATTAAGAACATTTAAATCAGTATTAAATACTTGAGATAATTGAGATTGTTTGTAAGCTTCTCTTTCAACTGCTCTATTATATTTAAGTTTATCATTAATTCTAACATTATAAGAATCAGCTACATTATATCCGTGTGAAGAATATTTACCTAAAACAACATTATTCTGGGTTTTAGAATCCATACCTACAATACTTCTAACAACTTTACCAGACAAACCTAATTCACGACTAACATTCTGGGTAAAAACTTGTGCTCCAGCTGGGGCTGGGTTCAAAGAAGGATGGGAAGTAGATGTAAGGATAAGGTCTTCATAAGGCATAACCATTCCAGTATCACTCATAACAAGTTTAGCAGTTTCTTCCATTCTATCATCTGTATAAGTAAGATAATCAGCAAGAAACTTAACATTTGTAGTTCCTATAGAAATAGAAGTATCACCAGCATAACCATCCTGGAAACAAGCAATATTACCAACATCTCCAACAACATTTCCTTGACGACTCCATGTAAGTTCAATAGAAACTGGTTCGTGAATCAAATAAAGGGGAAGCATAACATTTCTCATCATAGGGAATAATTCGCTTAATTTAATTGTAAATACTGGACATTCTACTTCACTTGTTCGTAATTTAATTAGTGAAGGAACTACCCCAACTTTAGCCCCACCAGACCAATCTATATTACAAGGTTGATAAAATCCATCAGCAGAATTATCACCCTCCATACCATCTATAGTTCCTTTAGTGGTAAAATCCTTGAGCTGTTTTTCTTCATTTGTCTTAAATTGTCTTTTAATTGTGTGATATTTCCCAAACTCATCACTCGTGGCCACGGCTGTAGTTCCTATACGGAGAACCGCTCTGGAAATAGCAGCAGAAATCCCAGTCCTAAAAGGAAGGAAGCATTTATCATCTCCAGCTGCAACTGGATGGACTGAAAGCTGAACAGCTGAACCAACATCCAGAATACCTTTTCTTTCTAAAACAAATCGGCAACTTTGCTGGGTAATTGTAATTGGGTCTAATATAGATGTTTCTATATTCATGGTTGAAATCGTTGGGAGGGGAGCAACTTTTAAAGCACTTGGTAAAGCTTGATTACTTGAACTCATCTTTTATAATTACATAAGATTTTTTTTTTGGAAAAAAATTATTAATAATCTTAATAATAATTTTTGAACTTTAAATAAAATAAAAAAATGGACTAAATTGGTAAAATATTCTTATATATAAATATTTCCAAAAGTGTCCTTATGAAGAAACCATAATACCTTGAGGAGAATATTGGAGAGTATTTTGGGCTAATACATAACTAAATACTGAATTAGGACTCTGTCCATCCAATTCACTCTTAATACGGAGTGAGTAATTAGTCTGTGAATAATCAACACCAACCTTATATGGGTCAGTAGAAACACCAACACCGAAAACTGGGGCTGGGTCAGCTTGAGTTCCAGCATAAGCATCATCACCATCAACATCTAAATCAGTAGAAAGTTTATTCTGTGTATTTAATGAAATAAGTGAATGATTCATAAGTTTATAAGGTTTAATTGAATTAATGAAATTAGTTTCTAATTCTGCTAAAGGTCTGTCTTCATTCTGTCTGGAAGGAAACTCTACATCTACCATATTTTCAATTGGGAATAAAATACCTCCTTTACTGAATGAAACTTCTTTAATTTCAGCATCAGCATCGTAAGTTCCCCCATTAGAATTACGGAGTCCAGGAGTGGTAAAACCATCTTCATTATAATTATTAATGTGAGTAGTTGGAAGGAAATTATGGAAAACACTTAAAGTTTTAGAAGTTCCTAAATTGAGATTCTGTGTTTGGTCGCTTGAGTTAATAACTGAATAAAGATGTGAAACTGCATTATAAGTCATGCTTCCAGAAGCAGCAGTCCCCATCTGGGCTACACCCTCGGCATCTGGAACAAGAAGGTCATAAGAAAGTGTTAAATCTCTTAACTGGTAAAAAGCTCCAGTCCCAGTTCCAGCATCATTATTTTTAGTAGCTACACCAGCATCATCATAAGAATACCATGGGCCTAATACATTTGAATCTGGGGCTAATTCTAACTGAACAATTAAACCTCTAACTCCATTCTGGCCAAGAGGAATAGGATTCCCACCAGATAAAAGGCCAGTCCTTAAAGGAACTGAAAATCCTACATCTTCATTCATACCAACAGCTCCTAAATTACCACGAGAAGCGGTAAGGGACTGCTGGGCTACACAAGTATCTAAATCTTCAGCAGAATGGGTAATACTCTGGGCAGATGCTATATATCTACCATATTGTCTAACTACTTCTAAAGTTTGATTAGTTTGTGAAGAAATTGTAATTTGGTTAATACATGCTGAAACACCAACACGAGAATTAATAGCAGCATTATAAGCTCCACCACCTTTACGATTATCATTATCAACTAAAGCTGGGGCAGCTTCAGTAGAAGTATCTTTATTAAGTCTTAAAGTTCCATTAAGGCGGAGGGAAGAACCTACAAGCATTTTATCTTGTGAAGCTATAAGGAACTGAACAATTGGGAAACCTTGTCTAAATGAATAACTTTGGAAGGCTGGAGGATTGAGTGGGTTTATTTCAACCTTTTCAACATCAACAATAGTAGTTTGATTACTTGAACTCATCTTTTATAATTACATAAGATTTTTTTTTTGGAAAAAAATTATTAATATTAGATAATTTTATTAATAATTCTTAATATAAATAAATTGGAATTAAATTAATTTTTTTAGATATTTTAACTCATTACTACAACTCCTTGAGATGAGATATTTACCCTACGAAGATGATTTACAAAATGTTCATACATTTTAGCTTTAGCAGCTCCTTGGTATTCAACACGAAGGGATAAATCAGCAGCATCAAGATTGAAAACTTGACCATATTTGGATAAACCACGACCAATTAAAAATCTATCTGGAACTCTCTGTAAATCTCTAACACCATATCCAGCATTAGTTAAAGCTTTTTCCAATTCTATAATATGGAGTGCATCTGTTCTGGCTGGAGTTTGTGTGTATCTTTCTAAATCTACTCTGCGGTCTGGGACTAAACTTCCACCAAAAACATATTGATAATTTCTACATCCATCAGTCAATCCTTTAAAAGAACTTTCTTCTATACTTCCTTGTCCATCTTGGTCAAGAGGAACTGAAAGAATACTATAAGCTCTATGTTGTGTAGCAGGAATAAACTGGTTAGTAAGTCCATTAAGAGAAGTAAGATTAAACCTATATAATGTATCAGTTCTATAATCCATAGAAAGTCCTTTATCACTTGAAATCTGTTTCATCATTCTTTCTACATAACTTTGTGGGGGCTGGACTTGAGCTACAAGCAATTCTAAATCACTAATAGTCCATGATACTGGAGGCCATGGCCCAGCAAGAGGGACACCAACTTCAGCATAAGTAGCAACTCTCATCCTATCAATTTGTTCAAAATAAACAAGAGAATCTGCTGGATAATCATTAGCAGCAATAGAAGTTCCTATAGCTCTATCTGGAATAACCTTAATAACTAAATCATCAGCTCCATCTTTGGTAAAACCAGCTACAACACCTAATCTGGTTGTATCACTTCCATCAGCTTGACTAATGTAAAGACTATCTCCAATAAATAAAGGATTATCACCACCAGCTGCAGCTCTTTTAATAATATTTCCAACACCAGTTCCTTTAATGGCTACATCAAACTGGTCATCAATAGCAACTTTAGTCATTTTAGCTAATGGATTAGCACCAGTAGCTCCTAAAATAGGAGTTTTTAAAAGAAGACCATTTCCTTCACCCATACCAAGACTGGAAGCTACAACTGAACTTCTTTCAATAGTATCTAAAGTCATCTGGACACGAAGACCTTGAGTAGCTACAAGTGGGAAAACTTTTGCTGACTGACCAAGAATACCAGACTGAAGACTTTGCTGAATCTGGACATTTTTGGCTACTGGAGAAGTAGTAATAACACCAGCATCCCAATCACCAGTAGCTCCCCAAAATAGCTGGTCATCTAAACCAGAATTACTTGATTTTCCTTCAAAAAGTTCTCTTTTATGGTCAATAGATTTATTAGCAGTATATCCCCAGTTCTGGGCACAACTAACATTATAATCTTGGAGCATTTCTAATTCTGCTTTACCAGTTCCATCTTGTATTCTAATATCACGAAATAAACTATTAACTCCAGCACGGCCATCTGGTCTGGTCTGGCCTCTACCAGAAAAAGTTAAATTATACTTTAAATAAAGTGTGGATGGGTCAATAAACCCTAAATATTGGGGGAGAAGCCAACGGATTTGATTAACTTGTGGGGTATAATCTATCTGGGCTTCTGGCTTGATGGAAACAACTTTAGTTGCTACAAATGCAGTATCTTGATTAGCTTTGAACATCTTTTATATAATAGAGAAATATTTTATTTTTAAAAAAAAAACATAATATTAAATATTTTTAAATACTTAATATTTTGATTAAATACATGATAAATTAAAAAATTATAAATCTGGACAAAATTGGCTAAATCTTATATATAAAATAATTACCAAAAGTGTCCATTATTAGAAAGCTCCTTGAGAAGCTGGAGTATCAACAGCAGAATCAAAAGAAGGTAATGTAAGTTCTCCTCTTGTAGAGGAAACAATTGGAGGAGGAGGGGCTTTGGGAGGGGGAGGGTCTTTATGATGATGGAAAAGTTCATATAATCCAATTCCTATACCAGCTAATATTCCAATAGGCCCAAGAGCTTCAGCTCCTATAGCTGCTGCTCCAAGGGCAGCATCTCCCACCGCTCCAGCAGCACCAGCAATAGCACTACCAGCAGTAGAAGCAGCATCAGCAGCAGCAGAAGCAAAACCAGCTGCTACATCTCCGCCAGTTTCAGCTGCCGTAGTTCCCACTTCAGCCCCTACATCCGCACCCTCCGCTCCTAATCCAGCTACATCTCCTTCTGGGTCAGCATCTAAAATAGCTTGTTGGGTAGAAGTTCCTACTGATGCTGGAGCATTTATAGTATCAGCTAAAGGAGCAGCAGTATCAGCAGACTGACCAAAAGTAGAAGCATCTTGTAATTCCATTTCTCCTCCTGCTTCTGGTAAAGCAGAAGATTCTTCAGCTCCTACAAAACTACTTCCAGTTCCAGTATTTACATCAGCAGCATCCAAAGGAGTATTACCAGCTTCAGCAGCATCATCCGCTCCAGATGCTTCTGGTTCTCCAGATGCTCCATCATCTTCAGCTCCTTCTTCATCCTCATCTGGTTCTCCATCGCCGTCTTCATCACCATCAGCATCAGCCTTTTTAGCTCCATATCTGGCTTTTAATCTTTTGAAGGCTTCTACACCTAAACCAACAGAGGTGCTGACCTCACCAGCAGCTTTAATTTTAGCTGATTCTATACCAGCTTTTTCTAACATATTACTTCTCCAATCAGCAAAAAAGTTATTATCATAATTATTAACATAATCACTCATCCCATTCAAGGAATCACTATAAGACCCTAAAGTAGATTGAAAACTTTGTAATCCTTTACTTGAACTCATCTTTTATAATTACATAAGATTTTTTTTATAGAAAAAATATTAATAAACTATGTTAATATTTTAAAAATTGAAAATAATTTAATCCTTCTTTTTACCTTTGGATTTGGGGACATCCTCAAAGGCTCTACGACCTTTAACACGATGGCCACCTTCAACACGAATATCTCCCTTTTTAGAAGAATAATCTTGCACATCACCACCTTTTTTGGCGGATTTAGTAGCTGAAACTTTTACAGCTCCTTTCTTACCTTTACCTTTAGCCCATTCTTTAGCAGCAGGTTTCAAAGCTTCACCATATTTTATACCTTTTTGTTTAGCATACTTTTTAACAAAATCAGTCCATTCACTCATCTTTTAATATTACTAAAGATTTTATTTTTAGAAAAAATAAATTAATGTTTTTTATATAATTCTTGTTGTCCAACTGAATGTCCCATTTTATCAGCTATTTCTTGTTTTTCTTTTAATGTTGGCCCACCAATTTTTTCAGTAATAAAAATATGTCTAATTAAACTTGAACTAATATTAGATTTTCCAGATGGCTCAAAAGTCTTATTTAAATATTTAGTTAATCCATTAGCCGTCATAGGTTCTTTTTTAGAATTAAGTAATAGATGTCCAGATGTATTAAACTTTAACCAAACATTAAGCATGGAATTAAGTTTCTTTCCTACTTCTATTTCTTTAGTTCCATATTTTCCAGATGTCTTATATTCACCTAAACTAAAAAACTTACTATTTCTTGATTTAATTACTAAATAATTCTTTTCTTTTTTTTCAGCTTCAGTAAGTTTTTGATAATCAGTATATTTAATAATATCCATAATATAATCATTTCTTAATGGTGGGTTGTCGTCTAAAACATACAATCCACTTACTACCCATTTTTGTAGTAAATCAAACTCTTTATTAGTAATAGTATCTGGGTCTTTTTGAAAGACTTTTCTTTCTTTTAATTCATTTCTGTAATTCCTATTAACTTTTCTTAATGATGCTAATGATGTCCAATTTTTATCTTCTTTTTCACTCTTTTTTTGTTCTTCTTGTTCAGTATTATATTGTTTAGCTAATTCTTCCATCTCATCCCTATAATATTTAACATCATCCTCAAACTTATCTCCTTGAGATGATAAGGCTACTACTATAGAAGCTAAATAAGTTTTCCTTGAAGATAGTTTCATATCTTCTATAGCTTTCATTACCTTTTCTCTTTTCTTCAACCACATTAGATTATTGAACTCTCTTTTAGAGAATATCTTATCATGTAGTTTTTCAATATTAAATAAATACACTTTAAGACTGGATGGCTTGATATTTCTGGATTCAGTAATATCATCACCTAATTTTTTGATAAACTTTTCTTCACTCATCTTTTAATATTACTATAGATTTTATTTTTTAGTTTTTTTCTAAAAAATAGAATTAATTTATTTAGTTAAATATTTAATGATTTCCAGTTTATCTTCTGGTGATAATGTAAAATTATCAATCTTGATTTTAATTAAATATACTTTATCAATATCTTCAACATTATTATTTAAAATATCTTGATATTCATTTGTGCATCTTTCCACATCAGCTTCAGTTGGATTTTCTAAAATAACATAATTATCATTAGAAACCAAATCTATTGGAGAATCATAAACTAATTTTAATTCTCTTTGGATTATATCTTTGAAAAAATCAACATTACTAACAAGTTTAATTATTATTTTATGGAATAATTCATCCATATCATAATGACCATCATATTTAGATTTAATATAATCTATTAAAGTTCTATAAACTTCATCCATAGCTTTCTTTCCTCTCAATTGAGAATCTTTTAGCCTTGGATAAGCACTCCGTTTTTTATTCCATTCTATCTCATTATTGGAGATAGATTCGTGTAGCATGTGTATGGTTCTTATTTCACATTCACCTTTTATGGATTTTGGAATTATTACAAACATTATATATTTTAATTAGAGATTTTATTTTAAATAATTAATTTATTGATATTATGATTATTCTTATTTATTATTAAAATATATTCTTGGATATTCTAAATCCTTAAATACATAATTTTGAAATATAGCCAAAGTTAATTCCTCTTTATCTTCATTAACAATATACTTTCTTTGTGTTTCCAATACCAAGTCCTCAAAGACTCTGCAACTTTTATTCATATCTTTCCAATATTGTTTTATTATATTTGCTGTAGGTGATAATAGACCGCCATGCTTGTAGATAATCATATTGACCATTTCAATCGGTAATACATTTGAGTAATACATTCCTTTTACTTTAATAATAGATTTTATTTTATTTATAAATCAATTTTGTTATTCTTTAGGTTATAAGCTCCTTATTGATATATAACAATAATAGGATAATCACTATATTCCTATATATGTGATATTGGATATATGCTGGTTTTATATCTTATATTAGATTTATACTTAAACTGAACATATAAAATATTTTATATTCTTAAATACATAATAAAACCAATATAATGAATAAAACAAGAATAAATCTAACTAATCAATATAATGATATATTGATTAAATAGTAAAAATTAAGATATTACTATATTCAAAAAATAAATAATATGATTATCTGGACTATTTTGGCTGAATATCTTTATTATATATCAAGACCAAAAGTGTCCTCCGCATCCTCAATAGATTCTTTAGCTTCTTCCTCTGTATAGTTGTCCTTACAATAACATCCCATAAAACATTTTCCACATACAAATCCTTCACATCCTTCATTTAATTCATCTGTATAATATCCGCTGTGAGTTGTTTTGACTTTATCACATACTTCACAATTTTCCATTTCCTTTTCTTTATAAACCCATTCACCATCATCATTCTGTTCCATATTAATCTTTTTGTTATAGTTCATATCTTCAGTTCCAAAGTCCCATGATAGATTTTCAGTTCTGCATTCTTTATTTCTATATTGTCCAATTCTCATTTGATATTCAAAGAACTCTGGATTTATTGTATTAATAGTATATTTAACTTTATTCTTTGTCCTTCTCTTTGTATTGAATAGTTTGAGTTTAGTATATTTCATTTGAGTATTTCCAGTAGCTATTTGTTCTTCAGTATGAACATACGGAATAGTAATAGTTGTTCCAAAGATTTGTCCAATCATTTTCTCAATTCCTAAAGAACAATCATCTTTATTAGTAAAATCCAATACTCTTGGTTTCTTGTTTCCATCTTCATCATTTTCAGTTAATCTCAATCTAAATATATCATCCACTTCATTCCATAGTTGTTTAGCTTTAACTTCTTGATATTTCTTTTTAGCAATCATATCATCTTTTCTGGTAATACCACAACCTTTCATAAACTTCTCAAGAAAGACTAATTTATAATTATCACTTTTCATTTTGTTATAATTGTAATCTTCTTTGGTGGCCAGTTTATCATCAAGAGAAATACCAGATTTAATAACATACTTAATACTCATTTGATTCTGTGTTCTTTTCTTTTCAAAGATAAATAATTCTTTATGACCCTCCATGCTCTCTTCTGGGATTCTTAATAATTCATTAATTTCTTGGACTTTAGGATGGTTCTTATCAAAGTTCTCTAATTGGTCTTCTTTATAATCTTTTTTCATTTTTGATAGAACACTCATTCCAGTTTGTCCCATTTTTGAATCAAGAATAACTCCTCTACTTTGAAGAAGATTTCTAAAGTGAGCAAACTTATTAGTATCATAGCAATCATTATTATACATAATAACACTCATTACTTTCATCCAAATATCATTATCTTCTTTGGAGCTTAACATTTCCCAAACTGCATAATCATCAATCTTTTTGATATATTCATGTGTTTCATCAATATTTATGAACTTCTCACTTTTGAATGATTTTTTAAAGAATATGTAATTTATTTGTTTAATGTTTCTTGTTCTGGCTATTTGTTGAACCATCATTCTTGGATTGATAGTATGTTCTTCATACCAACAAAATACATCTCTTTCAATTTGAGAATCAAGACCATAAATAATCTTTGGTGAAATAATAGCTCTATCAAAAGTATCTAATGAAGTATAAACATCATTATCACTTGTAATAACAACTACAAATCCTTTATCATCTTTGAAAACCATTAATCCTTCAAATCTTTCTTTTTCTTCTTCTGTAAGAGGTATTTTATCAAAATTATCTTTTCCAACTTTAATACAAGAACTCTTTGAATCACAACACATTAAGAACTTTTTACTTTTCACAAGGTCTTCAGTAAAAGATTCAATATTAAAATATTCAGTAGCTTTTACACCATTATTATGTAAATAAGTGTTAATATATAAGTCATAATCCATTTGGAGATAATCAAGAAGTTCAAGGGTGTGTCCTTGTAAATCCGCATCTACACAAAATACTTGTTTAGCTTCTTTAAGAACATTACATAAGATTTGAAAGATTTGAGTTCTTCTATCATTAAGAGTTTTACTTGAGAATAAATGTTCAATAAGAGAATTATATTCATCCATAAAAATCACATAATCTCCAAAATCTCCACGAGCGATTTTCTTGAGTGAATCAACACAAATAACCATAGAATCATCCTGCTTGAACCAACTATCTTCTTCGTTGTAAAGCTTACAACTAATACCTCTATCTCTAAAGATACTATATTGTTCCTCACCCAGAGTAATTCTTGAAACAATACTAATAAACTTACAATTAGATTGTTCAGCTAAATATTCTTTTACAATAGTAGTTTTTCCAGTTCCAGTATCACTCTTAATCACAACACATTTTTTATTTTTTGGTAATTTAATATGTTTTCCAAGTTTATCCCATTCACCACATTTAGTAGGTTCTTTGAGTTTTGATTTAATTGTTGGTTTATATTTAATATAATCAACATAAGTTCTGTATGTAGTTGTTTTTCCTTCTTTTACTGATTGAACGGCTTGATTGAAGATATGTTCAACAGCATTAATATTAAAATGTTTTTTGATTCCATTAAATTGTTTTACATTAGGAGGATGATTAGGATTTGTATAATTTGTTTTAGGATGTTCAGCACACATCTTAAGGAATAATTCTCCTTTATCCATAGCCTTCATAGCTGTGGCCAGAATCAACCACTTATCATGCTCCGTAAAATATTCATCTGGGATTTTAGATACAATCATTTTACATTTTTCATCTGTGATGTTATAACAATAATATCCAATTGAACTCTGTAAAAATTGAGCTTTAGAATCTCTTTCTTTCTTTTGAATAATTTTTTTATCTTTAGTCATAATATTCTTGATTAACCATTCTTTTAATTCTGTGGGGATTGGTTTGATATTTGTTTCATTAATTACTTTATATTGTCCCACTCTTTTCTGTGAAACTGGTTTATCTTTATCTTGTTTGATAAAACACTTACTACCAGCTCCTACAATATATCCTCCATCATTTTTAATATCTACTTGATGTGTTGCATTATTAGTTCCTTTTCCAAAATCTTCATCATATTGGAAAATTAAATGTTCTCCTCCAGATGTAGTTTTTTGAGTAAGAGTATCAAACTTTTCTACATAATCATCTCCAAAAGTTTTAATAAACTCACTATCATCTTTATTTAATTTATATAAGTCTAAATCAACAACCATAATCCCATTTACTTTTCCACATGGAATCCCACAATTACCTTTTAGATTCTTTTTCCAAAGGTGTTTATTTTTCATACCTTTATCTCCACACCACATATTAGCTACTGGGATTTTATCCATCCCAACTGGGAACTTAAATAATTCATCCATATCTGTTTTATTATTAGATGAGATTTTACTTTCATCTTTTTTATTTTCTCTTAAACAACCTACACAAGTAGTTAGTAAAGTGTTTTTTCCACATACAACACAGCCATTCATTTTAGGTTTAATCATCTTATTTATATAATGGTGAGATTCTTTTAAATCAATTTTATTTAAACAATTATCAAAATCAGCATTTAAAAAATATTTTGGTGAAGTCATCTTTTAATATAACTATATATTTTTTTTTTAAATCAATTTTTTATTAATTAATTGTTTAATTAATAAAAATTAAAAATGGACAAAATTGGTAAAAATTATTTCTTAATATAATTCCCAAAAAAGTCCATGCTTAAACTCTTGGGAATTGATTTCCAATTGTGGATATTTCATTTTGCTGAATATCACTTCTATATCCAGATATTCTTTCTAAAGCTTTGGCCATAATTCTGGCTTGTTTAGATTCTTCACCTTCTTTATGAAGTAAAGTCATTTCAGTTGGATTTAGTAAATCATTTGCTAATGTTCCATCCTTTAATCTTAAAGCTGCTGTTAAACTATAAAAAGTTTCTGTTTGTGGAACTTTCAAATCTATATCTATAGGAAATTGTGAATAATAATGTAAAACTCCTTCATTTTCTCCAGTTTGTAATTCTTCTTTTGGAATTATTGCTATAGCCTTTGTTGAATCTCCAGTATAACCATTATGACCTTTTAAATTAAAATCTTGTAATTCTACTGATAAACTTGGTTCTAATATAGCTGTAATTGGTTTTCTTTTAGTTATGACTGGATTATGAACACTACCAGCAGGGAAAACTTCAAAATGAGCTGTTCCTAAAGTTGCAGCAATATCAGCTGTGTTTGGGTTCAAATCTAAATCTGGAAATTGACCACCAGCAGAAACTAAATCCTCTGGAAGAATTGTTCCTAATTTCCATAATTGAGATAATGCTAAAGCATTTGGAGGGTCAGCTTGGACTTGTTCAGCATCAGCTTCAGCTACTTGGGCTAAAGTATGTGTATCTTCTGTGGCCATCATGGGAGTAGAAACTCCTAAACCTCTGGGATATTCTTGGTCATCACTAATAGTTTTTGCTACATAAGTAGCAGCAGAATAATAACCGCCACGGCCACAACACATTATAGGACGGAGTGGATAAAAACTTTCCTTAATAGTTGAAACAAAATTAACATTTTGAGCTGTTCCAGATTTCAATAAATCTCTATATTCTGTAAATGTTCCAGTTCCATCAGTATCGTGGGCTACTGAAAGTGTTAGAGTCCTTAAAGAATCAAGGGTAAGAATTAATCTAATTGTTGGTTTATTTGCTATATCAAATTGAGTCCAATTTGCTGGAGGGCCACCCCCAGCTGAAAGAGGGTCTAACTGGTCAAATTGAGATGGTAAAACTCTCATTTTTTCTTGATTTCCAGCTCTCCAATTTGGATTAGGAAATTGAGTTCCTTGCTGTTGTTTTAACTGGAAAGCTTGAAAATAAACACTATTAGTAAGTGGATTATTATTTAATATAAACCAGAAATCTGTTCCATTCAAATCTGGAGTAGCTACAGCATCAGCATTCCCAGGATAATCTGTAGCTCCATTATAAAGCTGTTGTCTTACATACCCCATCCTTGTTTCTGGAAATCCTATGGGTAAATCCATGCTATTTGTAATTGTAGTTCCATCAGTTCTTTGAATATCATAATCAAAATCATCAGTAGATTTTCTACCTACATCTTGTATAGTTCCATCAGTATCATTAAAAAACATTTTAGCTGGGACTGCATCATAAGAAGCTTCTTCAGTAGCATCATTATTTCCATCAGTTCCCCATCCAAACATACCATTTTCCATTCCTGGGCCATCCAAGAAATCTTCTTCTCCAGTAATAATTCTTACATATCTTACCTCATTATTATCAGTAAAAGTAAATGTTAAATCCCAACCTTGAGCAGCTGGATTACCAGCAGCAGCAGCAAAATATCCAGTTCTTACTACGGCAGCTCCACCAGTATAATCAGTAAAATCCATTTCATTTACGGCTGGTGGGCCTATAGAACCTAAAAGTCCTTGAAACTCACCTACATCTGTGTTCATACCAGTTAAACAAGGGATTTCCATTACTACACTTCCACCATTACCAAAAATACCTCTTTCAGCAGCAAAAAGTCTATCACCTACATTTTGAGTGTCCATATCACTTGAGTCATCTACTAAAGATGTAAAAGTTGTAAAAGTTGAAGGTTGTGCATTTTCTATCTCCATAGCAAATTGACCTCCAGCATAAAGGGAAAAGGGATTATTAGGAGAAGCTGCTGCTGAAGCTGGAGCAGCTTGTTGGGTAATATCTATGGTAAATGTGGGAAATCCTTTAGCATCTGTCTGGTTAAATACACAAGTCCATCCAGCTATTTGTTCTCCAGTATTATCTACTTGTTTTTGAAAAACACCTATAATAGTTGAAGCTTGAAGAGCAGCAGCTAAAGCGGCAGCTAATTCTGTTCCAGTATAACTTCCTTCTGGAACTACTACTGAATGTTGTTCATAGAAAGCAGCAGCTCCTATTCTCCATATCAAAGTATCATTAGAACCTTGGACAATTTCAAATCTATCTTGTTTATTAATTGTTAAAGATACTAAACTAATTGTATCACCTACATGGAAAGTTATTCCATCCTTAAAATGGTTCTTAATATATGAGGCATTTTGAGGTCTTGGGTCTTGGGCATTCAATTCACTACTTAATGTAATTAAACTCATCTTTTATAATTACATAAGATTTTATTTTTATGAAAAAAAGTTAATAAAAAAAAACTAAATTATTTTCTCATATAATAATAAAAGAATGGATTACGAATTACATGATAAAGAGGTTGGACAAAACCTTGATAAGATGCACAAAAAGGCTCAAGCCAAAATAAAAGCTTTAGAAAAAGCTGAAGTGAAACCTAAAGAAGTCTTTGAAGGCTGGAAAGACAATAAAGCAAAAAAAGAAGCTAAAGCAAAAGCAAAAAAAGCTAAAAAATAATTATTTTTTTATTAATAAATCTTTATCAATTTTAGCAGCTTTTCCTCCCATCACAGCACTATATAATCTGCTTATCCCCCATTCCCTTGCGGACTTAATATGAGGCCTTACTGAAGACGGATTAGAACTAAAAGCCCCTTCACCTTTCTCCACTATTTTTTTTAATCCTTTTAATTGAAATCCAGTTGTTTTGGAAATCTCATTTATAGTATGTCCCTCATCTTTGGGAAAACCATATTTTTTATTATATTTTTGTTTCCAAGTTCCACCTTTAGCTTTATTAACAATTATATTACCTTTTACTTCTGGATTTTCTTTTCTATACTTCATCCAAGTTTTACCCATAGTTTCAGCTGATTCTTTTGTTTTAAAAGTTTTATTAGCATATTCCTTTTTTTCCAGATTCCATAATTTATAAGAACCATCTTTTTGTTTTTTGATTTGGAAAGGCATGATATTTATAATATAGTGAGAAATTATATTATAAATTATTTTTTATACTTAATGTCCATCAAATAATCATATCCAGATTTTATTTCAAAACTGGACACTTTTGGCTCAATATCTTTACATATATAATTACCATTAATGTCCAGATTATATGCTAAACCAAAATCAGTATTAATAATATTATGGCTCTTTAAATCATCCAATTTTTTATTAATTAATTCTATTTTATAATTCATATTTAAGAGAACTTCTTGTAGGTCATCCATTTTATTTATATAAAGATTTTATTTTAAATTAATTTTTATCTGGTTCATTCTGTTTTTTATTTTCATCATCTATTTTTTTCTGTTGTGCTGGAGTTAATGATGGGGTAATTGGAGGCATGACTTTTCTTTTAACTATTTTAAATATCAAACTGGAATTATCACTAATAGGAGCTGGTTTTCCATTTGGTAATCTAATATCTACTTTAAAATGTGATAATATGTAAGGTTTATCTACCATATATGTCCAGTCTGTTGTGAAAGAATAAAAGAAATCTCCAGTTGAATAATTACGAGATATATAGGCCATAGCAGGTATTTTCTGTTCCCCATTAGCCCCACCATAATATTTAACATTTGGTATAATATCACTATAAACCACTAAATATGAATAATCTAATTTTGATGGTAAATTAAGAGCTATTATTTTATCACTATCAGCATTAGCTTCCAATTGATTTGGTCTTACCCCAGCAATATTTTCCATAGGATATTGAGCAATATTTTCACTAACAGCCAACATTATTGAAGCTGAAACATAAGCATTAGTGGTCATAGGTAATGGTGTATTTCTTTGTTTTAGTAATGCTGATTGAGGGAATCCAATATATTTAACAGCATTATACTGGTTAAATTGGGCATTTTGGATTCCAAACATTCCTAATAATTGTTCAATATCAAATCCTAATTTATCAAATAAAGTTCCCTTGTATTGATTAGGATATAATACATCCATCTTTATTGTTTCCGCTACTAAAGCATCTCCAATTCTATCCAAGTAAAAATTATTTACAGCAGATAAAAAAGGAACATACATAGCAGTAATTCCAATTCCAGATTGAGCTGATATTGTTGGAGAAGGGAATTGTTGTTGTGGAATATCTAAAAATACTACTGGGATTCCATTTTGTGCAGCTGAAGACATACCACTTATCATAGCTTCTTGGGACTGCATAAAAAGATTTTCAGTAGCAAATTGTTCATTTGATTTAGCTTCAATTAATTGAAAAATCCCATTACCAGTTCTGGTTGAAGTATGAAGTGAAGATATAGTATATCTTGAAAAATCACTATCAAAAGTTATTAAGGGATTATCTGCTCCAATCATAACATAAGGCATATACCTTTGTGGAGCTACAGCATCATAAGAAGTTCCCTCTGGATATACTGGGGAAGCTTCAGTAGAACCAGATTTAGGTATATATGGACTGGAAGGGTCAGTCTTCA
>WLWH01000857.1_pt1 | contig 23487 bp, 2 predicted proteins | sample 6712741 | NCBI WGS metagenome assembly WLWH01 (sample SAMN12718694, study PRJNA515312) | sponge metagenome | isolation source: marine sponge | host: Mycale hentscheli | place: New Zealand: South Island, Marlborough, Capsize Point | collected 2003-05-01
GGTACCTGGTGACTTTGATGCACTCGTTGGTGGAGAACAGCTCGACAAAGTTATCGTTATTGACCAATCACCGATTGGCAGAACACCACGAAGTAATCCATCGACCTATGTGAAAGTATGGGATGATATCCGCAAACTCTTTACGATGCTTCCAGATGCGCGGCGTCGTGGCTGGAAGGCCGGGCGGTTTTCATTCAATGTCGCGGGTGGTCGCTGCGGGGTGTGCGAAGGGCACGGGTCAACACGTCTCGATATGGATTTTCTTGCTGATGTCTGGGTTACCTGTGATGTCTGTGGCGGCACTCGCTTTGCTCAGGACACGCTTGAGGTTCGCTGGAAAGGCAAAAACGTTGCCGACATTCTGGCAATGGAAGTGGGCGAGGCACTCGACTTCTTTGCCGACGCACCAGACATTGCCCGAAAACTTCAAACACTCTGTGACGTCGGGCTCGATTATCTGCATCTTGGCCAACCATCACCGACCCTCTCTGGTGGTGAGGCACAGCGGGTCAAACTTTCAAGGGAACTTGGAAAGCGTTCGACCGGCAACACGCTCTATATTCTGGATGAGCCAACGACCGGCCTTCACATGCATGATGTTCGGCAGCTTCTGGATGTGCTCGATCGGCTGGTGGAAGCGGGCAACACGGTTCTTGTGGTGGAACACAATCTTGATGTGGTGAAGCGGGCTGATCATGTCATTGATCTTGGTCCAGAGGGTGGTGCTGGTGGTGGATATATCGTTGTCGAAGGGACACCGGAAAAAATTGCTCGAACGAGTGCATCTGAAACAGGCAAGGCACTCAAGCCAGTCTTGGCCCAAGCCCACGAACGTACTTCAAAAAATAAAACCGGGAAGCGCCGGCCAGTTCGAAGATCATCTGTGGTGACTCCTGCAGCTGTTGAACGAGCTCTTAAGAAATCGCTGACGGCGATCGAAAAACAATCTCGTGACCCTGGGCCTGCGGCGATGATGGTCCGCGGAGCGGCGCAGCACAACTTAAAGCATGTGAATGCCGATCTGCCAAGGGGAGCAATGACTGTCTGCTGTGGCCCGAGTGGTTCCGGAAAAACATCGCTCGCATTTGACACGTTATACGCTGAGGGTCAGCGTCGGTATGTTGAGAGTCTGTCGCCGTATGCCAGGCAGTTTGTTGGCCAGGTACCAAAACCAATTTTTGAAAAAATTGAGGGGTTGGCTCCGGCAGTTGCTATTGAGCAGCGTTCGACCGGAAGCACGCCACGTTCAACAGTCGGTACGCTGACAGAGATGTATGACTTTTTCCGCGTGTTGGCTGCACGGCTTGGTGTGATGCATTGCCCTGATTGTGGCGTGCCTGTCGGTGCCCAAAGTGTCGATGAATCAGTCGATCGCATTCTTGATATTCCTGAAGGGACACGGATGCTTCTGCTTGCTCCGGTTGAACTGAAGGTTGGGCAGACTCCGGAGAGTTTTCTTACTGGCCTCAAAGCAGCAGGCTATGTGCGACTGCGAATTGACGGCACAACATATCGGCTTGATGAAAATCCACCTCTTGACCGCAAAAAGAAAAACAGGCTCGAACTCGTAATTGATCGAATCACCGCGAATCCTGAAGAGCGAAGTCGAATTGCCCAGAGTGTCGAGGCAGCCTTTGAAGCAGGGAACGGAACACTGCTGGTTGCCCGTGCCGTTGACGACGGCCATGGCAATCCTTTGGAAGAGCCTGATTGGCCGATTGATATTCATAGTCGTTTTCTTGCATGCCCTGAGTGCGGCCAAGGCTTTCGACCGCTTGAGCCACGAGAATTTTCATTTAACAGCCCACTCGGTTGGTGTGAGGTCTGTGACGGTCTAGGGACGCGAACAGGCGTTGAACATCAGGCGTTGATCCGTGATGCGTCTCTTTCACTTCTTGAAGGTGCACTCGACTTATGGCCAGATCTTTCTCAACCGCTGAGTAAGGCCATGCTGAAAGCTCTATGCCAGACAACTGGATTGCCGGGGGACGTCCCGCTCAATGAACTCTCTGGACTTCAGCAGCGGGTTCTTTTTGAGGGCACTGGTGAAAAATGGATTGATGTCAAACGGCCGCGTGGAACACCTGGGCGAGGGCCATGGTTTTCGTTTCAGTTCAAAGGTCTCGAAGAAGCCTGTGAAGATGCCTCACGAATGGTTGCCGCGGTTCGACGCAAGGTTGATGCCGTGATGGGTGAGGTGCCCTGCAGCGAGTGTGGCGGCAGTCGCCTGACACCCGAGGCCAGTGCAGTCACACTGTGGAGACGCACCCTTGATGTCTGGTGCCGGATGCCGCTGGGCAGACTCGCACACGAGCTCGGTGCCATCACCCTTCAAGATGATGAACGCTCGATTGCCGGAGATCTTCTTCGTGAACTTACAAACCGAGCTCAATTCCTAGATGAAATCGGTCTTGAATATCTTGATATGGCACGGCCTGCAGGTAGTCTTTCTGGTGGTGAGATGCAGCGGATTCGACTAGCGGCCCAGGTTGGTAGCGGCCTGACGGGCGTGCTCTATGTGCTTGATGAACCAACCATTGGCCTTCATCCACGTGATACGCACCGACTTATTCAGGCACTCGTTCGACTGCGTGATCTTGGCAACACGATTGTTGTGGTTGAACACGACCGAGACGTGGTGAATGCGGCAGATACCTGTCTCGACTTTGGACCGGGAAGTGGTCGTGAAGGTGGCATGATTGTGGCCCAGGCATCGCCCAAAAAACTTGAAAAAATAAAAACCAGTATTACTGGACCGTACTTATCAACACGACGTGCCTGCGACGCAGTGCTCGAGCAGAAAAATGAGCATGGGCGCCGTGAACCGGAGGAATGGCTCGAGCTCAAGGGTATTCGACATCGCACACTCAAAAATCTTGATGTGAAATTTCCTTTGGGTGTTTTGACAGCCGTGACTGGCCCGAGTGGATCTGGCAAAACGTCACTTGTGCTTGACGTGCTCTGGCGAGCAGTTGCTCGACGATTGCATGCTTCTCGGGAGCAACCCGGTGCCCACGATTCAATCAAAGGTATGAATAAGCTCAGCAAGGTGATTCTTGTTGATCAGGATGCGATTGGATCGACTCCCGGTTCTACACCCGCAACGTATACAGGCGTCTTTGATCCTATCCGACAGCTGTTTTCAAAGCTTCCTGAGTCTCGCACCCGAGGATTCACGCCCCGTACGTTTAGCTTTAATGTGCCGGGTGGCCGCTGTGAAGCCTGCGATGGACTTGGGCGACGACGGGTCGAGATGCATTTTCTGCCTGACGTATGGGTTGAGTGTGAGACCTGCAAGGGCAGACGATATTCAGCTGAAACACTGCACGCAAAGTGGCATGGGAAATCAATTGCAGATGTGCTTGAGATGAGCATTGCTGAGGCTGCCCATCTATTTGAGTCTGCTCCGCAGATTGCCCGCATTCTTGGAACACTTGTTGACGTTGGCCTTGGGTACCTGACGCTTGGCCAGCCGGCACCGCAACTTTCCGGCGGTGAAGCCCAACGTGTGAAACTTTCACGAGAACTGGCAAAACCTGGCACGGGAAGCACGCTTTATATCCTTGACGAGCCTACAACCGGCCTCCATTTTTCTGACATTGAGAAATTGCTCCATGTTCTTGAGCGACTTGTTGAGGCAGGCAACACGGTGCTGGTTGTTGAACACAATCTTGAAGTCATTGCCGCAGCAGACTGGGTGATTGATATGGGCCCAGAAGCTGGGGATGGTGGTGGGCAGATTGTGGCCGAAGGTCCACCAGAGGACATCTTCATTCATGCCGAGCGTTGGGCCAAACAGAAACAACAGAAATTGCTACGAAGCTACACAGGAGAGGCACTCCAGAGTTTCGTGTAGACGACAATCGGGCAAGGAATCATTTGCACAAAAACATGAGGCTTCAGTGATGTCTGTAAAAGGCATCCTTCTCGAAGGAACAGTACTCCTCTGAAAATAATCTCTTCGCATAATCACAATTTGGGGTATTGAGTTACTCTGCGAGAGAAAGGCAAAGCGGATGATTCCACTTTGCCATCTGCGTGTGTAGCACATCGGTCAAAGTCGATTCGTGCAGATGAAAGATAAATTGAATTCAAGTATTGCGAATCGAGAATAAAAAATCATCGAGTACACCTACCAGTGTGCTGTCGAGTGCTTCTCAAAGGCGTCTAGCTTTTCCAGTTTTCCAGAAACCCGTGGCTCCTGATCTTTTTCCAGATTCTCTACTACAAATGTTTGTCACGATCGTTCCGACCGGATGACGATGATTGACGTGATGTTTCGGATTTTTTCATCACAGAGCGGAATCGTTGCCATCATGAGCCGTCAATTGATCAGGCATTACGGGAAAAACAGTATCTTCAGAGAAACAACTCTCACGAGACTGTTCCTTGCCATAGTGGTCGTGCTTGTAGGACTCAGGTCCAGCATGCCTATGGCAGGTGCTGCTGAATACATTGTTGAAGACAGACAAACTCCCGCTCCTGTACCAAGGCAACGTACACCACGAACTGCACCCGACCCATCACAACTGGCATCTGGGACTCTTTCATTTGATGGACTTGTTGGTGAAGAAAGTACCCAGTCGATCCTGCAACCGATTGCTGAAGATGCAGATGACAACAGCAGCTGGTCCTCTGAAGGTGCATCGGTTTCTGTCATCGATGATGCAGAAGCAAGATATGTTGATGATCTCGAATCTGAGTGGGTTGTCTCTGGTGATCCTTATGACGGCTACGCACAGCCACTCTGTGATGAAAGCAGTGCCTGGGACTGGACCCACGGTCTCAATACATGGGGCAATGCTTGCAAGAATGCATGCGGCTACATGAACCTTCTTCATGCCTGCAAAAATGGCTGCCGTTGTTGCGGACCCGGCTGTTGGACAGGCCGTGCAGATGCCGTCATGCTGTGGCGAAGTGCACCGTACGGCAGGGAGCTAATCAATAACGTGGTCGCGGGTGGTGGGACAACTCCAGCTCTCAATGCTGACCAATTAGAAAGTGGCATGGCAGCTGGACCGCGCGTCCAACTTTTTCGAACAGATGCCTGTGGAAATGCAATTGAATTTGGATACCTCGGTGCATGGAGTTTTCAGAGTGAAAAACTGCTCACGGGGCCAGGTCCTACTGCATTCCAAGCGGCTGATATTCTTGGTTCAAACGGTAGTTTTCAAGATGCCGAAGTGAGTCTCACAAGTCACATCCAAACAATCGAAGTGAATAGCCGAACACCGATGGGTGCTGGGAACGTGCAGTTCATCTGTGGTGTTCGCTGGCTCGAATGGGCAGAATCATTTTCACTTAATGGCACAATTCCGTTAGCTCCTGGCGGCCCGACACTCACACGAGATTGGAATTCACGAACAGTCAACAATCTCTATGGTGGCCAAATTGGTTTTGATGCCTTGGTCTACTCGAGTTCATGGCTCCGGGTTGAATCCCTCCTAAAGGGTGGAGCCTACTGGAATGAAGCACTATCCAGACAAAGTTTTACTGGTACCGCTGGAGGCGCTTCAGTTCCTGAGGTATCGGCATATGACTCGCCTTCACCGGCTGCGTTTGTTGGTGAACTCGGGTTTACCGGTGTCCTCCCACTGACATCATGTCTTGATTTCCGCTTCGGGTACCTTGTCTTCTGGCTTGAGGGCATTGCCCAACCCACCCGCCAGCTTTCATTACCCGTTTCCACAACGGGCGACCCACTGGTGCTTCAAGATGGTGGAACAGTCGTACAAGGTCTGACACTCGGCCTCGAAGGCCGTTGGTAACAAGTACTCAGTCCTTCGATTCCTGCAGGCTCTTAAAAACTTACTGTTTGATTAGAAATCCGGTAAGCACCGATCCCGGTATTTGCTACCGCAGCAACTCTGAACTGATACGTTCCTGAAGGCAGTCCTGGGAATGTTGCTCGGATATCTGTATCGGTTCCGAGGGTTGTCCACGAATCAGTGCCTACCCGGCGATATTCAACCTGATAGTACTCCAAGGAGACTCCCGCAGGCATGGTTACCGAATCCCATAACAAGTGAACCTGCCCACTCTGTTTCCAAGCAAACACAGCAGGTGGTGCTGCAGGAACCGGCCCAACGACGACACTTTCGATAGAGCTAAATGCTCCTGTCCCTGCTGCATTCACGGCAGCGACCTGGAACTCATACCTTGTGCCTAGAGTCAGTCCTGAAACCCGTGACGATGTTGAAGATAATGAAACGTCAGATGCACTGATCCACGCTCCTGGATTGCCTTCATTCTGTACACGATACTCAATTTCATAGTCCGTGATAACACCACCACCATTATCTGTAGGTGCCTCCCAAGAGAGAGTCACTGAAGAAGAACCAGAGCTCGCTTGAAGATTAGTCGGTGCAGCAGCAGTTCCCATCGGACTTTGTGTGACAGTTTGATAATTGAGAGGTGTGACCCCGTTTACAGCTGCAACTCGGAAATCATAACTTTCGTTATTTTGAAGACGCGTTGCGTTCAAAAATGAAACAGTTAACTGTCGACTCGTTGCACCGACATTTGAGATCAAGAGCCAGGTATCCGAATCAGTGACCCTGCCTTCGACTTGATACCCGGTCACACTAAGGCCGCCATTGTCGTGGTCGTCCGGAAACTCCCAAGAAAGCTGCATTGCTTGATCACTTGGCGTTGCATTCAGAGTGATTGCATCCGGTGCTGCAAACGGAACTACTTGATTTGATGATGCTGATGGCAGGCTACTATAACCGGAATTCTTAGCAGTCACTCGGAATACATATGGGTTATTTGCATCTCGCTCAAGTCCTGTGACGGTTGCCGACGTGGCGGTAGTAGAAATAACACCCCCGTTAGGTAGCCATGATGACCAAGCAGTTCCATCGGTCGAATATTCAATAAAGTAGCCGCTCATTGGAAGGCCGCCACTGGTACTTGGTGCTGCCCAAGTCAAGGCAATACCACTGCTACTTTCTTCGGCACTGAGATTGGTTGGCTGGGTCGGGGCTCCTGGTAGAATTACGGGCAAACTAAGGGGGCTTGGCAAGCTCGTCCCTATTCTATTCACGGCTTTAATTCGAACAGCAAGCTCAATACCCGTTGGGAGGCCTGAAAGGCTTGCCGATGTTGGCGTCGGTGGAAAACCTTCATCACCTATCTGAGTGAAGGTAACCTCGTCTAACGTATATTCGATGACATATTCAAGTATTGGTGTTCCATTACTAACTGCGGCATCCCACGCAATTGCCGCACTTCCTGATCCTAACAGTATGTTGGTCCATCTCGGTTGAGAGATCATCTGAGGTAGACCAGCTGGTTCCACCGACGTAATCACCATTGATACCGGCTGTGCACCAGTCGCTGGAACTGATGTAATGCGAATGTCGTATGCCTGCCCATTTATCAACTGTGTAATTTCAGTATCCGAAGCATTCGAAATTGGTTCAAAAGGTACGGGCAACCACGCTGAAGCTCCTGCATGCCTATACTGAACCGAATAATCACTTACGGTATTTGGGAAACTGTACCAATCCAAAGAAATCTTTGAATCGGACGGGCTAATAACCAGATTCTCAAACGGCTCGACTGTGACTGCGTCACTGTCTCCGAGGCTTGTGCTAGCCTGTAATTGGAACTCGTAGCCAATTGCAGTAGATATTTCCATCCCTGAGAGATCGATTGCTTTATCAGTAGTGAGAGTGGGTAGGTCGATAGTGTCCCCGGCTATATCGTTCCATGACTCGTTCGAACTTGTTCGGTATTTCACTTCATACGTGACATTTTGTTCTGAATTTGGCTCGGACGACACCCAGCGCAGGTATGCCAGAGTACCGGACTCGCCGTCAACGACAAATTCGATTCCGGTTGGTGCCTCTGGCGGCCCAACAGGTATAGCAGTTTCTATACTTGACCACTCACCGAATCCAACAATATTTACAGCCCTGACTCGAACCTCGTACTCCGTCAGGTTGACGAGACTTGGGATTGTCGCAGTTGTCGATGCAGACACTTCAGTAGCGTTGTAGTCTGTCCAATTTCCGCCCTCAGCCCGATACTGAATATCATAGTCAGTAATTGGCTGACCACCATTGTCAGCCGGGGCACTCCACGTCAAAACAATCTCGTTATCCCCCGGAATCGCTGTTAGGTTAGTCGGTGCATCAGGCATGTCTTGTGGAGTAGCCGGATCAAATTCAACTGGGCTCGCGCTTCTACCGACATCTGTCTCCGCAACAACACGGAATCGGTACTCCTCTCCGTTTGTCAGGCCTGAAATCGTGACTGAAGTCGACGTAGTCGTTGTTTCGTTATCCCATGCTTCCGTCACAGTATTGTAACGTTCAACAATGTAGCCGGTTATTGGATAGTGCCCGGTAAATACCGGAGCCGTCCAAGACAACGTGACCTGCTCATCTCCTAAAGCAACTTCTGCACCCGTAACACTGCCTGGCAAACCACCGATAATGATTCCCGTTAATTCAACAGGATCTCCAGTATGCCCATCAGCATTTTTCGCACTGACACGTGCCTGAAGAGTCGAACCAATTGCAAGTGCTAAACCGTCATGAGTCTCTATCGCTTGCGTCGTTCCAACGGAAACGCCATCAACAAATTCCAGCCAGCCTTGACCATCATCAATATTCGTTTCAATAACGTAGTCACTGATCGAACTGCCTCCATCAAATAGCGGCTGCGTCCAATTCAATGTCACTTCACCATTGCCGGTCGCACTAAATGAAAGATTTTGAACAACACCCGGTTCACTTGTGGGATTTGCCGGAGAGAGTGGATCGGTTGTCTCAAAAGAGCCCTGGCCTCGTGCATTGACCGCCGCAACTCGAACGTGATAACTAAGACCTCCGGCAAGATTATCTATTGTGAGAGGACTTGCAATTGAGTTTGAACTATGCGGCTGCCAAGTCACCTCATCTGTGGAGTATTCAACAACGTAATGCAATATTCGATCGTCGTTGTCAGGATCGTCAAAGGCGCCATCACCATCTGGGTCATTATCGCCATCTTCATTAGGACTGTTCCAACTAATATCGAGTTGCTTGAAGCCCGCCGTGACAGAAAGATTTTGAGGGTTACTTGGTAAGTCAAGCGGGGTAAATGCAGCGGATAATGGTGACGGCTCACCTTGCCCAACTCGGTTTACCGCTCGCACTCTGAAAGAATACGGTGTGCCATTCTGCAGAATATCGCTGCCGTGGTTCGTGACCGTTGCAGAAAGTGAATCTGAGACACTGTCGCTAAATTCTCTCCAATCTTGACCGTCTATACTCGTTTCAACAATGTAATCGGTAACCGGAGCACTCGCAGATGTTGATGGCTCACTCCACACCAGTTCGACCTCTCTGTCAGCATTCTGAGTAACAGTTGGCGCTGGCGGTGCACTCGGCACATCGAGCAAGATAATACTGAATTCCGTTGTCTTGTTAACGGTGTTATTGGTGAGCAGTGAATTGCCAGCGAGGTCCTGAACCGTTGGTGCTACTCGTAGTTCGTAATCACCAAGAGTGAACGTCGATGCTGCCGCGAAGACAACCTGATTTGTATTTGTATTGTATTGGAAGAAATAGTCATCCCCGGCCTCAAGAACCTGACCATCTCGTTGCAGCAGGAATGCGGTGAGTGTCAATTCGTCATTACTTGCAACAGTTGCAACTTTTTCGAGTTCTATTGCATTCATAGTTGAATCGACAGCAGCAATTGCATTGGCGCCAACAACACCACTTATACCATTGATCAATAGGCCTTCATCTACCGAATTGGAACTGCTTACAATCACTCGATTGGTATCTACGGACGCTGAATCACCAAATCCAAATGAAACATATGCACCATTTACCGCACTGACTGGGCCGCTCAATGTGAGCTGATTGCCATCAATCTCAGTGACCGTTGCACCAGTATCGACATTATCGATGGCGACTGATGCATTTTCTAAAAGACCACCGAATTCATCAGTATCAAGAATAAGCGTAGTAACGTCGGAGACGTCACCAGACACTTTTGCGTAAACACCCGTTACTGTCAGGCTGGTATTTTCATTTTCAGTCACACTTACGGTATCAATTCCTGTACCAATATCTGTAAGTTGGAGGATGAATTTTTCTTGTTGACGCGCTTCCTGACCTTCCAACTCAACGGTATGCAAACTGTTATCAAGATCAATCGGTGAAACCTGAGACTGATCGAGTGGAGCTGTAAGAGCTGCCTCAGGCTGAGTGATATCAAGCCGTTCAACTGCACCTCGATCCTTAAATGCGTTGAGTCCAAGACCAGGAATACTCGCTACATCAGGCTCATCATCACGCGTTAAGCCATAGATGTCCTTCTCTGGAGCCAGAATTGGTGATTCGGAAATACCAATTGCATCTCGAACAACAACCATTGCCGGGCGATCCTCCAACACATTCCGCGAACTATCAATAATTCGAGAGTTTGCTGCAGGATAGAAATTATTCCGTTCTTTATTCACAAACGGGTCTTCCGTCAATGTGAGGCCTAACGATTGACTTGTTCCATCAACTTCAGTCCCAACAAGATAGAAGGCACTTGTTCCAATTTCTGTTCCAATGCCATTTGCATTATCGAACCGGCTGGTGCTATCAACTTTCACACCTGTATCTAGCTCTGAAAAGACGTTATTGAGAATCGTTGGTGCCGCATTGTTAGCCACCTCAATACCAATTCCACTTCCGCCACCGTAGATAGTATTGTTCACAAGACGACCAAATGGCCGAACGCTGTTTGCATCAGTCGTGGTACTGGCTGTGCCACCAAAGTAGATACCTGCAACACCCGCGTTAGCAACAATTGTATTGGTCACAACCGCACCAGGCACAAGACCTGCGGTATTGGTTACGGCACGATTCTGAGCTACACCAAAGTCGGGCGACTGACTTCCATCACCAACTCGTCCTGCATCAATACGAATGCCATACTCTAGAGAATCAGTCACTATCGTATTTTGAACAATAAATTGTCCTTGCTGATTTTCAAATTCATTATTCTTGTCACCGACACGACCCGACGTGGCAATAAGTGGTGAGGTGCGTATAACTGCATTTCCGACTTCTATCCCACCCTGATTCGGGCCGGAACGGAAAAAGCCAATGACTGTTTGGCGACCGAATGCAGCAAAGTCTGGATCAAACACGTCGATTGCATCTGCAAGATTAACTTGCAGTGTTTGCTCATGATTTGTTTGTCCCACAAATCCGTTGGCTGTCGTAGTGAAATTTGCGATTCGTTTCCATGTAACTCCACCATCCATACTAATCGCTACACCATCACCCGTCGGCAAGTCATCTTCAGCAGTGATCTCAAAGGTTGGCGGCAAAGGGGTCAGAATCTCAGATGATTGTGATGGATTAAACCAACTTTGGTTCACTCGGTATGCAAACTCGAGGTATGCAGAGGGCTGCTCTCTTAAGTCAACTTCCCACTTCAGTACACTATGTTCTGTCGCAGAATCACTATCCCCACTGCCCTGCAAAAGACGGCCGGGCGTTGCCAATCCAACGCTTGCTACAGTTAAATCCCCTTCCGCTGAAACCGTATCGGTATCAGTAACGGCATCAGTCGCCAGTGAATTTCTTGCAAGCTCGTGTGAGACAACAGCCGTCTCACGAACCAGTCGATCGTTCGTATCAAATGTTCGAACGTGATGCACCCAGTCCAGAGGTACACCCGGCAGATTATCGTCGTTTTGCGTACCAAACTCACTACTCCGACGGATTTCTAGCTGGTATTCACCTTCCAGGACTTGCTGCGGATAATCACTCTGCGTACGCTCGTCATTGAAAGTGAACATGGGAACATTGGACTCATTCGTGCTGTATATTACAGCTTCACCACGCTCGGCAAAGCCAACGATGATGTTGTCGACAGCGAATCCACGGTAGTCATTGTCTTGACTGCGTGAAACAGGACTTTCAAAGTCACCGAACACTCCACCAGGGCTCTGAATATTATCTTTGTGGACCCCTTCGCTGAAGAAATCAATGAGGTTCTCACCCACTGCGTCTGAGTAGATTGTCGTGAGATCGACAGTTGGGTCATCCGGTGTGAGTGTAACGGTAACAGTACCATCAACTTCTTGATCAATGGCAGTGACTCTTACGAGACCCATCGTGGTGGTATCGTTTTCATTGATGAATATTTCTGCATGGGGCACAGCAACGTAATCACCGCCAACACCAGGATCACCAAGATCTGCAAGACCTTCAATGCCATCGATTGTAAAAGTGACAGCACCATTTGGACCTGGCGTGCCTACGCCATCAACTTGAATCTGTCTGGTCGCATCTGGCACCAGCTTGGTTTTGTTTTGGTTTTGGTAGTTAGTGACCTCAGTAGGATTCCAGTCACTTATGAATGCATTACCACCGCGATCGAGATCTCCGCCTGTGCTGAAATCAAACCGCAGCATTACGGAACTTTCACCAGCAAATTGATCAAGATCAATACGTGACTGTCGCCATTCCGCGGTATCAAATAATTCTTGAACATGCTGTCTTGGACCTGCTTGTGAATCGGCTTTTGCAGCATCAGCAGATGGTGTGAGTCTTGGTGGAAGTTCTGCGTTTGTACCGAGATTGTCAATGTCAGAACGTGTTGAATTATTTGTTGCAAGCACAATCCACGTCTGACCACCATCTGCTGAACCGAGCACCCTCGCGCTATCTCGCATATCAGCGCCATCACCAGCACGATCACTTGCCGAAGCCTCTTCAGTTTCAAGCCAATACGAGAAATAGAGAACTGGCTTATCACTAGACTCGTACCCTTCTAAACTGAAAGAGTCCGTCTGTAATCGACCATGGGCACCACCGGGTAGATCGTATGTAAAATCATTTTCGCCGGTACCACCAAGTAATCCAGCACTCAGGTGTCGCTGCCATACCGACTCACTGCGAACACCATACTGCCCTGCATTAATGCCATCATGTGCTGTGTAGGGGACATACGTGGCGGCATTAGAATCAACTCTCTCCAAACCAAAGTACATGCTATCTTCCCATGCATCAATGTAGTCTGCACGAGTATGGTCTGGTGTTTCCTCGAGTACCTTTGCCTCACTCATTCTTTCAGTTGGATGCCACAAGTTGACATCTAGCGGTGAAAACGCAACGCCTGTCACACCATTACCAGTAGGATTCGATATCCAACTATCTGCAACGCCATCATTATCTGAGTCAAAAACATTATCGATGATGGCCGCAACGTTCGACCCATCACCAAGAGAGTCCGGGTTGATACAAAACAACTCACCTTGTGTCGTCACTGCAAAAAATGTGCCTGCAAACCGGCCGCCTTCAAGATTCACTGGGCCTGTCGCAAGTCCACCAAGCTGACGACCAGCCAGAATGGGTGCAAAGTCAACAACATCAAAAACGTCAACCTCTTCAGTAGGTGGTAGGTCATCGGCACTGGCGGTGCCTGTAGCCTGTTTTTGTTCTATTCTGTAAAATTGTCCATCACGACTGACTCCAAAGAGCCCGCTAGTTTTACTTTCATTGAGGAACTGTAGGCCAACAGTAGGACTGGTAATCTCGGCAGAAATTTTTCCGTAACTGCCAAAACTGTGAAAGGGAGTACTTGTATCATTCGCAGCGTTACCGGAGGAATCAGCTCCGTAAATCCACGATTCTTCAACGCCGCCGTTGGTCTCTACAATTACGTAATACGTTGCTGAGGCACTGGACCCCGCGGCACTTGATCCTGCAGCATACTGTACCGTCTCATCTCCACCAGTAGAAGAAACGCCTGAGTACCCTGTTGCAAAAGCCGTCGGATCGTGATTTCCTTTTTCCCACCAGTATCTCAGATCCGCATTAGGTTCATGTGTTATGCCGTCACTCCATCCTGTCTGCGTTAAGCCAGTGGCCGGGCTAAACTCTCGCACGTTATTCGCGTTGTTATTCTGGCCCACATATGCCAGCAGGGTTCCGTCTGAAAGCATGTCCAGATCGACAACAACGTTACCACTTCCGTGATTATATGCCGACAATCTTGTATCAAGGTGCCCCGTGTAAGGATTGACCGTGTACAAGCTGCTTGTGGATGTCATAAACACAGTCATGTCAGCAAGCGTAAATGGGACAACATTTGCTTCCAGAGCAAACCCGTCCCCTGTGTTTATGATCGTCCTTCCGTTCCCGATTTCAGAATTTCCAAGGTAGCCACCCGTGTCAATATTATCTTCAACAATACGATCAATTGAGGAAATTGGCTCAAACCGAACGTTTGAGTTGAGAGGATCATCAACAAACGTTTGATTCAACTGACTAGGCAATTGGGCATTTGTTGTCACGGCTACATAATAAGTGCCCTCAAGTAGTTGAACTGAACCAATGAATGGATCCTGCCGACCGGCAGAACCACGTGTGAGATCATCCGCGTCGGTGTCAATTTGGTCAGGATCGGGCAGGTCATCAACAATATTTGAATCACGGCCTACGTAAACGAGTCGCGACTGTCCTCCACCCATGTCTTGATAGACCGATATGGTGTAGTCACCGCGAATGTTGGAACCGTAGTCAATATCAAATGTTGTTGCCCAACTCTTCCGCGTGTCATTAATTCCTTCTAGCGCTTCTATCTGCTCGTGATCAACCTCGAATTGATACCAGTCAACATCAGTCGCATCGCTCATATCTCCAGCAACACTGATCGTATTTCGATCTATTGCCAAGAGATTGCCTAACTGCTGAGCTCCAGCAATTACATCATTTGATGTTTTGTCCTCACCAACGGTGCCTACAAGTGGCGAGTTATTCGGAAGTCCAGTAACATCTATGGCTGTTGTGGCATAGCGAATGTCCGCAAAGGTGACCACCGAGCCCGGTTTTTCATCTTGCTGACGAAGACGCATACGAAGTTCATACCGCCCACTCGTCTTTCCTTCATCGATGGTATCTACAGGCGTACCAGCCTCAGCCTGGCTACGTACCCGAACAAAATATTGGGTGTATATACCGTCGTTTCCAGGCAGGTTCATTCGCAGACCGGCATCTCGTGGATTCGAAGAGTACGAATCGTCACCACGGTGGGCATCTTTGTTCAGAGAGTATGCACCGTGATCACCACTTGGAAGGAAACCTAGCCCGCTAGCATCAAGGGGGATACGTGACCATTCATATGAAAGGTTACGTAACTCAATTTCAGCCGTTGGTGGCACGTCGAATTCGAGTGACACAAGTCCAGTCACGAGATCAATGGATGCTGTTGTCACTTCACTCACCGGATTGCCAATCTGAGTGAAAGTAAATGTTCCGTCTCTGGCAACTGAAAATTCTTCCGTTGCCATGTTGCCTTGATAGATCACACCTGAGAGGGTCCCCGGCAGAATATTTGTGTGATCGAGTTGAAAACCACGCTGTGCAAATGATAGCAGGACGCCATCAGCAACATCGACAGTAGTCGCTGGTGCCGTAAAATCGAATTGTATTGTTCCTGGATCAGGCAATCCAGCAGCAGGCGGTGGTGTTGATCCAACAAGAGCGAGAACTGTTGTCCCCGCAGCAATACCATCACCACTTACGGGGGAACCGATATTGATGTCTGTAATGTCATCAATCGTAATAGTATCGCTTATGAAACCAAACCCAATGGTGTCGGTATCCACAATATCAATTGGTGCATTAAATTCGATCACTGCACCGTCTGTTGGGACACCAGGTGTAAACAAGCTCAGGCCACCAGCGGCAACACGTGTACCGGCCGGGATACCCACTACACCATTGATCAGAACACCGTCTTCGATGCCTGTTGCATCAGCAACCGTTATACGAGTCGTTGTCTTCGCACCAGCAAATTTGAACTCAATGAAATCACCATCTGCGATTGTAATATCACCGTCCAGAAGAACTGTATTTGCATCAGTGTTGATACTTACGACCTCAAAAGTCGTATCCGAACCATCGATGAAAACTGCTGCACCGACAGTTGCCAAGTCCGCATCATCAACACGAATGTGATTTGTTGTGACCGGAGCACCGACGAAGGCAAAGCCAAGCACGTCCCCGTCAGCAACATCTAGATTGCCTGGTGCGTCAAGAATCAAGTCACCTGTCGCTATTGAACTAACAGTCCAAGGTGTAGGAACGCCATTTTGGGTAATGGCTGCACCAACAAGCTCTCCAATTCCCCAATCAAGGTCACCTGTATCGACCGCGATGGTGTCAGAGTTGAAACCAAACCTAAAATTACTCGCATTCGAAACACTGATTTGTTCCGACAACTCCACAGTATCACTAGGCAGGTCAGAGTCACCGACTCGAGTCAGACCTGTTATACCCGTACCAACAACCTTGACATTATTGACAACACCACTTGCATCGTCCAGAACAACGCGATCAGTTGTAACAGCATTGGCATTAACAAAAATGAAACTGATGATATCGCCTGCAACTACAGTGATGTTTCCCGAGAGGCTTACTTCATCACCATCAATTCCTTCTGCCGCTACAACGAGCCCTTCAGGCACACCATTTTTAAGGACAGTAGCTCCAACAAGTTGTCCGTCATAGGCATCTGTATCGATTGTGAGCGTAGCTACATCCGTCTGCGCCGCATCTGGTGTAGCCCACACACCTATTACACTGGCCTCAAATCCATTCACCACTGCGGCCACACCATCTGCAACACCAACAACACCTGTCGCTACTTCCTCGGCACCGGCAACGCCCGCAGCCACACCATCTGCAACACCAACAACACCTGTCGCTACTGCCTCGGCACCAGCAACGCCTGCAGCCACACCATCCGCAACACCAACAACACCTGTTGCTGCTTGTTCAGAACCTGTGACGATTGCCGCACCACCAGCATTTTCTGTCACAACTGCTGATGAGTCAGCTCGGACAACACCGATGTCATTTATTGAATCAAACGACCGTGCTAGCACATTCCCACTGGCATCAAGCACCTCGAGCTGTGTATCAAGGGCCGTTGTGGTCTTATCGATATCAAACCAGACCTCAGATCCACCATATCCATAGAACGAATAGACATCGACGTCTGTAGGATCATCAGCGGCAATAGTACCGTGTACTTCAAAACCAAGCCGCCGAACATCATCGCCATTCTTTTCCTGAGTCGATTCAAACGTGTTGGTCACGCCTACAAGATTGGTCTGAGGATTATTTGGTGCAATAACGCCAACGAATTCAGCAACTGGTGTGTCGCTATTCTCATCAAGACCTGCGGTGTAGGAGGGCTCTGACTCAACAAACACACCAACATTTCGGTCGTTGGAAAGTGGTTCAAACTCTAGGCCTTTCCACCCTCCTGCCGAAGGCGTTGTCGCCGTACCATCGGCGTTGGTGTCGAAGACAGGGAAACCATTAACATCGAGGCTGGCACCAACGGTATCGTCTGCCAACGATGTCAGAACCACGGGATATCCAGGCTGTCCAACGATTTGTACCGAACCACCAATTCGGTCGCGGATATCAAGTGCTTCACCTGAGGCAACAATGCCTGCATTAGAGCTACCAGCAAGCTTGACAACGAGACTTGACTGATTGTCACTAAGTAACTTCAAGCCTGTTTCTGTATGAAAGTTATTGACTGTAATGGTGTTCTGTAGAACGTGAACGATATCTGTATCGTCCCAGACCTTTTCACCAGTCACTTCTTCACCACGGATATCAAGACCGGCAATCGCTATGCTTACGGGTGCAGGCAGTGGCGGAGTTAGCGTTGTGCCATTCGAATGGGTGTATTCGTCGAATGCCGAGTAATCAACTTCGTAACCAATATCATCAAGCAATCCAGCTGACACCAAACTAAGTGAGTAGTTATTACCAACCGATGGCGTCATGACCTCATAACCAAATTCAGCTTTTTCCCAATGGGCACCGGTATCGTCCATCGGAATGACTTGCGCTCCCGGCACGATTTTCTGATACTCTCTCAGTGCATTTTCACCATTGATATAGTCCAGGTTTGTATCCTGATAACCAAAATCGTTGAGTACAGTACCAGTGAAACCTAAGATATGACCAATCTCATGAATAGCTAAGCCTGTCGCAAACAGTGGGTTATACCCTTCGGGGTTGTCTTGCATGTCGATCCCGACTTCACCCGTGTAGGCAAGGTACGGGTTGGAATCACTAGCAGACCTTCTTAGCCTCGGCCCAGCATTCGCTGCAGGGCCACCAGGACCATCACCTCCGCCCAACAAGCCAGTTTGAACGTTGATGGACAGATCGTCGACAGGATTCCCATTGCCGTCAACTTGATCACTGAGGTCACCAATGATCACCTCTTCCCAACGAGCAATCGCGGCGTCAAAAGCAGTAATCATGTTGGCAGGGACATCACTCTCGTACGTGACATCTATGCTGAATTGACTACCTATTGGTGTGTCGGAATCATCAGCAGCCACATCCGAGATTGAATTTTGACGGATCAATGGTCCTTGATTGAGATCAAACGCATCAAATCGATCGATTGCACCACTTTGTCGGCCCAGATCGCCCTGCACCTCATCTATTAATGCGTTGGAATTGATCGAGATCGTCGCCCCGGCATTATTACGGAAATCATTACCAATGATGATTGGCTGTGATCCCCGAACAAAGATTGTTGCTGCTTCGTTCGTTCCACGGGCGTTCCGTGTGCCTACCGCATTTCCATGTGCATTAAATTCGATACGACTATTTGCTAATCGCAGGTCACCTTGGTGCGTTTCAACCACATTGAACTTGTCAAAGCCACCTTCGATAGCAACAAGACCACCGGCATGCGCGAGATACGCATTATCAATACTGATGTCCGACCCAACATTACCAGTAATGCCACCCCAGTCACCAGCGGCGTAGGTATCGGGCAAGTTTCCATTGGAATCGAACGTGCCTCCAGCTCCGTACCGATTATCTCCAAAACTCGTGAAGACGACCTTGTCAAAGCCCTCGCCTTCGGCGATCAATTGAGATCGACCACGCTCAAGTTCAATGCGACCACCATAGGACTTCACAACAATACCAGGATCGATCTGGAGTCGGCCACTTGAACGAATTTTCTCATTGCCCAAAGAATCAGCGACAAAGCCACCAGGCCCGCCGGCAATAAAGAGATTCTCTTGGAGCACGTGGACAACTTCAGTGTCGTTAAAGCGAGCTGAAATATCGAGTTTTTCAGTACCCGAACCAAACGCCGTCTCAATAAGCAGAAACACACCATTGACGGAATTCTCAAAGAGTTTATTCCCTCGAAGATCAAGTCCTATGCGGCCATTCCCTTCTTCAAAACTATTTGGTGTTGCCGCAATAGCAGCACCTGCAGCCTTCGTGATGGTATTAAATCCAAGGCTTGGCCGACTGCCTTCAACCTGAATGGAAGCAAAGGCCTGAGTCTGCGAATCAACAACCGCTGCGCCTCCACCGTAGCTGATTATCGAACCGTTGACTGTGTTCAAGAACGGCCTCAGCCGCTCCCGAGGGACGTCCCCTTGCCAATCAGAATCTCCACGAAAGACAAGACCACCCCAATGCCCTCGCGAACGGTTCTCTTTTATAAACATTCGAGCAGGGTCGTATTGCTGTGCCGTCGAACTAAACTGGACTTCCCCATTTGGTACGCCGAGAACCTGCAAACTGGCACCTGCTCGACTATCCCCAGTCAAAAGCGAGGAACTTCCAACTTCTACAATGGAACGCCTCATACGGAAAGCCGCACCTTCGTCGATCATGACGGTCACACCAGCAGGAACAATAAATGTCTCCCCATCATCAAGGACATCTCCTTGATCATTTTTCCCAATGTAATAGTGGTGGGGGTTGTCAGCTGAAGTTGCCGGCACGAGTGAGCTAAAACGATCCGGGGCAAGTTCACTTCCTTGGTTCCCAACGACACGAATGATGCGGATATTCGAATTGGAATTTGCGTTTTCAATTGCGGCTTTTATCGTCGTAAATGGATTAAGAAGTGTGCCAGACTGACTGCCTTCAGCCTCTGCAAATCGCAGCCTCGCATCAATAAGTACCGTTGCCGGTATGGTTTTACTTATCGTGATTGTGTTGTTGACAGGGGCACCAACAACCACTGCACCCTCAGGAATATTCAGGCCATAGACCCGCATGCCATCGGTAATCCCTGCAACGTCATCTAGGGTAAGTGACGTTGTGTCTGTTGCATCTGTAGTGACTGTTGCCCATCGAGAAGTTGCGATTTTATCAACATAGAGTGTGTTGCCCGAATCAGCTGTTCGGAACCAAAAGGAAAAGACTCCACCAGCTTCACCGTCCCGGTCACCATCAAGAGCGGTTCCAGTAATGTCTGTCACAGTATTTTGTGCCGAGGCCTTGTCGATATGTTTCAGCTGTAACTGATAGGTACCTTCACTCTTTCCGCCTGACCCACTTTCTGCAATTTCTGGGTCAAACTGGTCATTGCCAGCTGCCGTCACAGCAACGTGGTAGATGTAGTCAGCCCGAAACTGAAGGACAGTGTTTTCGGCTACAGTGGAAGCGAGTGGGATAGGTTGGCTGATCGTGATTGTGTTGTTCGCAGCGTTTGGCGTCCCGACGATTACCGAATCCGGCGGCACGTTCAAACCAGACACGTACATGCCTTCAATAAGCCCCGTAACGTCCTCTAGCTGGATGGTACTAGTATTAGTTGCATCACTACCAACTTTGCGTGTGATGGCACTTGTTTTGGCAGCAAGATCAATTTCAATGCGTGAGTCGCTGTTGAACGAGTCATCATTTCTCGCTGCTATTACCCGCTCTTCGGTGAGAGGATTTTCACGATACAGTGTGAGCAGTGTATCAAGTTTACTTGTCACAGCAGTCCCGGGCCGATTAACAATTGTCTCGGCAGTAAAGACCCCATCGCCCGCAAGCGTAAACTTATAGATATCAATATCTGACCCAGCATTTGGATACAATTGCCGAGCATGAAGAATGTCATAGTCACCCGGAAAAACATTTTCACCATTTAACCCACCGCCCATAATAGAGGGCAGGTCGAATGAGTGCTTCAGACCAAGGAGCTCCCCGATCTGCTGCATGGCTGTCTTGAACCAGGTACCACCGTACTCACTGAGACCCCAATTTTCAGTTGAATCCATTATGGCGACATTTGAATCAACGTTGCCATCTCCGGTTGTATCCGTACTCCCCGCAAGACCTTGTGGTGTTGTTGGAAGCGTCGAATCAAATGCTCGTAAATCACCGGTGGCTATTGTGAATGTATCTTCAAACGGAGTGTCTAGTTTTGCGGATTCCACAAACTGAACACCAAGATACCTACTAAAGATCTCAAAGATCTCTCGGGTTCGTTGTCTTTGTACTTCAGTAATCTGATTTGTTAAAGGGAGTCCATTCTGTGGGTTTCTTCCGTACACACTCTTGAAGTTGTAAAACTTTGTCGGAATTTCAATAGCTGGACCAGTCCGTCTACCGAATTGCAGCGTTGTACCGCTCGCTACACCTGGTGGTGGAATAACTTCGCTAATGACAACTGTTTGCTCTTCGACATCTGGCACACCCACAACAACAGCATCTGCAGGAATATTCAAACCATAAACCCGCATGCCAGCGACAATTCCTGCAACGTCATCTAACACGAGTACGTTTGTATTAGTTGCCGGCGCAATCACCGTGCTTGTGATTGAGCCATGCAATTCCGTGCCCATATTCACAGGTATATTTCTGTGACCCGATTCCGTGACAGATCCTGGGGCGCCCGGAAATTCAAGTTCTTGATTTTCACCAGGAACAATCGGGGCAACTGATGTAATAGTAGGATTAGTGCGAATTTCCCCACTAATTAAGACACCCCCGGAGGGCAACTCTTCAAGGGCGTTGGCAGCACCGAATCCTTGAGACGTTACAAAAGACGTTCCTGAGTCTGCCCCCGGTATGGCTTCTGTAACAGCGGTAGGCGCGACGGGTATACCCGAGCCACCTATTTCTAACCGGTAGGTTTTATCTTTAGTATCAATCGCATTGTTAGCATTCAGATCCTCACCGGGATCAAGCACACCGTTGCCATTGGTATCTTCTGTTAATGTTGGAAAATCCAACGTAACACTACTTGTTGCAACCTCTGTATCCGTTGCGGGCGTATATGTGTACGTTGCTGCTGTAGGAAACACACTACTCACTTCCGCGGCAGTAACCTCATCGACTTCAATAAGCTGATAATGAGCTAGGGTCTCAACCGAGTCCTCATTCATTGGCTCACTGGCATCAAAGTGCACAACAATCTTATTCGCATCTTGTTGCAGCGTGAAATCCTCTGGATCACCAACAAGGCTTGGACGACTTATCGGTTGTGGCACAACAGACACAACGTTAGGGCCCAAATTTAAACGGAATGGAATCGTTGTCGATGCCCCATCATTAAATTGCTCAACGGCACCGGTGGTGGCATCCGGGAGTGTTGCGAGCCCATTGATTATAATCTGGTACGTATCATCGGGCAGACTGTTTGCAAAGCGGATGATAACCTGATTCTGGTTTGGAGCATCATCGACAACAATTGCACCAGGAGTTACTGGGACATCTGTGAAGGCCCCATCCGTACCAAATGGATCGTTTGCCTGACCACTTCTTTGAACTACTATTTGCCCGTCAACTGATAGGGGATCGATTTGTGTTTCTGGAGTGAACCTCAGGACAACTTGCTGAGGTGAAATATCAAGCGATGGTGTCGCCACATCTCCCGCCTGATGAAATGGAGATTCAGTTTCGACGTACGAAGCTACGTATTCGAAAGCCAGCATTTTTCGTGGCTCAAGTCCTTCGACTTTTTGAAAAGCACTTTGATCGCGCTGGCGATCTCTCTTACCGACTCGAGACTGTCTCAATCCACGAGAGCGTGATGAAAAGAGAAAATGCACTGATCCGAACCAATCGGGAAACCTCATAAGTACTCAACCTTAAGATTTTTACTGAAAAAACAACGGAAATGTATGCTATTCATCCTCAATCCAAATCAGGCCACGCACCCTCTACGGGGCGAAACAATGGACTAATCGGATTTTGAAAATTACCCCCGAGGGTCTAGACTCAACGAATATCGATCAAAATGGGGTCCTTTGCAAAGTCAACTTGAAATTGACGTTATCACTTGCCTTCCCCGACATCAACGAATTGGTTTTGGCAAAAATCTCAACAAAGTTCACCACTCAACCGAAAAAAACCCCTCAATTTAACTATTACGGTCAGTCTATGCACCTCTTTTGATCATAATAATGTGTAGCCAGACGGTGTCGCCCCAAGCCTGCATAACTGTGTAGCAAAGCGTTTGCACGCTACAAAATGTGTATTTGGTAACGTTGTCACAGACGTAGCGTTACATTTTTTGTCCCGGAAAACACGGTCAGTCGAAGTGAGGTCGTGGGTTCTCGACAAATTGAAATTCCTATGCCACCAAGTTCTTTGAAAAAAACGCGTGTGTTCCCAAAAACAGTCTCCTTGCTTCCCGCAGGCACAGAACTTGTCACGTCAATCGCGGCAGCTGATTGTCTGATTGGGAGAA
>WLWH01000859.1_pt1 | contig 23472 bp, 28 predicted proteins | sample 6712741 | NCBI WGS metagenome assembly WLWH01 (sample SAMN12718694, study PRJNA515312) | sponge metagenome | isolation source: marine sponge | host: Mycale hentscheli | place: New Zealand: South Island, Marlborough, Capsize Point | collected 2003-05-01
GAGACCCACAAGTAAATGGTAATTCAAGTTTAGATTTTACTTATTTTTATGGATACAGGATAGGATCATAATCATGGCATCAATTATAAAAGCAAATCAACTACAGGACTTTGGCGGTAACAGCATTTTAACGTCTGATGGTGCGGGTAATCTTACTACGCAGAAGACTAACTATCCAGCTTTTCGTGTAACTGGAGGAGATCAAAGTATGTCTAATGATACTTCTACTAAATTACAATTTAATACAGTAGATTACGATACAGATTCTGCTTTTGATACTACAAATTATCGTTTTATAGTCCCATCTGGTAAATCAGGTAAATATTATTTTGAAACATATATTAGTATACCTGGTATTGATGATGGAGAATTTGGTCAAAATTGGATTAGATTAAATGATACTACAAATTATAATATTATAAGAGAACACATGTCAGGAGCTAATCAATTTTATAGACAAATAATTTCTGTAACTCTAAATCTAAATGTGGGAGATTTTGTAGAAGCATATGCATATCAATTTTCAGGTGGAGCACAAACAGCAACCTCTGGATATTTTTCAGGATTTAGGATAGGAAGTTAATTATGGCATTAAGTAGAATAGATACAACAAACATGATCGAGGATGTACCTCAATCGAAACTTGATAACAATATCAACTTCAGAAACATCATCATCAATGGTGACATGAGCATAGCACAAAGAGGAACTTCAACATCTTCTATAACTTCAAGTAGTTTTGTTTTAGATAGATGGAATATAATACCTATTTCTTTAGGTGCTTGGACAAATTCACAATCAACAGACGTTCCAACTAGTCAAGGTTTTGCATCATCTTTTAAAGTAGATTGTACTACTGCAGATGCTTCACCATCTGCTGGTGATTTACTTATTGTTAGACAAAAATTTGAAGGTCAAAATTTACAGTATTTAAAAAAAGGAACTTCATCTGCTAAAAGTACAACTTTATCTTTTTGGGTTAAGTCAAATAAGACAGGAACTTATATTGCAGAATTAGTTGATAATGATAATGGAAGAACTATATCTAAATCTTATACAATTAATTCAGCTAATACTTGGGAAAAGAAAAGTATAACTTTTGCTGGAGATACAACTGGTGCATTAGATAATGATAATGCTTTAAGTTTGATTGTTGGTTTTTGGTTAGGTGCGGGTACAACTTATACATCTGGTACATTAGCAACATCTTGGGAAAGTGTAACATCTGCTAACAGAGCAGTAGGTCAAGTCAACCTTGCAGATAGCACATCAAACGAATGGTACATTACAGGAGTACAACTAGAAGCTGGAACATCAGCATCTGATTTTGAGTTCTTACCACATGATGTGAATATGCAGAGATGTTCTAGGTATTATACAGTATTAAAAATAGGTGCAACAGGGAATGCAACAGCCATTGGTCAATCTGCAAGTTGTAGAGAAAGTTTTAATTTTATGTCTCCTATGCGTTCAGCTCCTAGTTTTACAACATCGGGATTAGGTGGGTCAGGAATTAATACTACATCAATTGCAAATGACATTACAGAAAATGGCGGATATGTTTCTCCTTTTTCTACCGCATCTGGGAGAATATATTTTGCTGGAACTTTCGCTTTTGATGCGGAGTTATAATTATGATTGATACTGTAGAAAAATTATATGTAGAAGAAAATTGGACTAGTTACAAAATGACTTTAGATAATGGTCAAATTATATTCGTACCACTAGACGAAGCAAACACAGATTACCAAGCAATTCAGACATGGATTTCAGAAGGAAATACAGTTATTGATAACCCACCAGAATAATATATAATAACCTAAAGGAGACAAAAACTATGGCATCACTTTCAAGCAAAATCAAACAGTACGCATCAGACAATGGTGTCGCTTCTGTTGACTTTATGACGGACGTTTTGCTTCAGGACGACTCAAACGGTCAAGGACCTTACATCAAGGAATGGAATATTTCAGGTGTAGCGAAACCAACTGATGAGCAACTGAACGCTGTAGATTCTGCTGCAGATCTCGAAGAGAGACAAAATGCAGTTAGAGCTACAAGAAGAAACGCCTACGGTGATCTAGGTTCACAGTTAGATATGCAGTACCACGACAATGTTAATGGTACTACTACATGGAAAGACCATGTAGAAGCTGTCAAGACTGCAAACCCGATCCCAACTGAATAAGGAGATTAACAATTGGCTTACGTTGGAAAAGCTCCTCAAACAGGAGCGTATCAAATATTGGATGACATATCAGGGTCATTCACTGGATCAACCGCAGGACCGTTTAACTTAACGGTGAACGGCACAGCTGTGTCTCCTGGAAACGAAGCTAATTGTATAATCTCTATTTCAGGAGTTGTCCAAGAGCCTCAATCAGCATTTACAATATCGGGAAGTCAGATTACTTTCACAAGTAACCCAGCTTCATCAGATACTTTTTTTGGAACAGTACTAGGTGATGTGTTTGATATTGGAACTCCAACAGATTCAACAGTCAGTGCAGGATCTTTAAGTTCAACTTTTTTTGTAAAGAACAATCAAACTTGGACAAATATTAATATGACAGGTTCAAACAACGGAGCACTCGTTGGCCCCGTTACAGTATCGGGAACGATCACAATTCCATCAGGGAGTACATTCGTAATTTTATAATGAGTAAACTTGAGACAAATACAATTGATACAGTATCAGGAACTACTAATTTAACTATTGGTTCTACTAATACATCTACAATTACTATGCCTAATGGTGCATTGTCTGGACAGAACTATCCAGCTTTTGAAGCATATTTAAGTTCAGACCAAACAGTTTCTGATGCTGTTTATACAAAAGCAGAACTTGATACAGAATTATTTGATACAGATAACTGTTTTGATAACTCTACGAATTATCGTTTCACTCCAACAGTTGCAGGTAAGTATTTTGTTTTTGGTCAAGTAAGAGGAGATGCAACTGGTTCTAATAGTTTAGCTAGAGTAATAACTAATATTTATAAAAATGGTTCAAGAGTTGCTGATTCACAAATTTTTCCTTCTACTGCAAATTACTCAAATGTACTTTCACCTTTTACTTCAGTTATTTTAGATATGAATGGAAGTTCAGATTATATTGAGCTTTTTGGGTACATAGATTCAAGTTCAGGTACTCCAGTTATAAATGGAAGTAGTGAAGCAAAAACATTTTTAGGTGCATACAGGATAGGAGCATAATGGCAGACGGAACTTTAAAAGTAGAAAATATACAAACTAGCTCTGGATCAGGAACTATTACACTTGGTCAATCTGGGGAGACTATAACTGTACCTAGTGGTGCTACACTAGACATGACTAATGCAACTATGTCTTTAAATAGTGATATGAAAAATACTCCAGCTTTTTTTGCAACTTTAACAGCAGATGTGACTTTAGCAGATGCCGTGTTTACGACAGTTCCTTGGAACAATATAGTTAAGGACACTCATAATGCTTTTGATACTTCAAACTATCGTTTTACATGTCCATCTGGAAACTCAGGAACTTATTACATTGGAGGTATGACTTTGTGTATCTCTGGTGCTGTTACACAAGCCTCTTATTCAGACATATATTTAAGAAAAAATGGTAGTAATTATTTTTATCAAATGTCAGATATGAGAAATAATCATACATATCAAATTATAAATCCGTTTGGTATTTTTATGGATTTAGATGATGGAGATTATGTTGATATTCAAGTCAGACTTAATGTTACTACAAGTACTGGTAAAATAAGAGGTAACGATTCTCCACATTATGAATCAAATATTTATGGATATAAGTTAATAGGAGCATAATATGAGCAGTATTTTAAAAGTAGACCAGCTTCAGGATTCAGGGGGAAATGCAATTATTACTTCTGATGGAAGTGGTAATTTAACTACTCAGAAAATTTTATATCCATCATGGAATGTATATTTAAGTGCAGACGTAACAGGTATAGCAGATAACGTATATACTAAAGTTGAATTTGACACTGAACTTTATGATACAGACAATATGTATGATAATTCGACTAATTACAGAATAACTATTCCAACAGGTAAAGCAGGTAAATATATGGTTCAATCTCAAGTATTATCAAATTCACTTTCAGTGAATAATTCTTATAGAAATAGAACAGCAATTTATAAAAATGGTAGTTTGTTTGCTTACAGTTTTTTTGATTTTAGAAACAATCCTGTTCAACAATGCAGTCCTGCTGTAAGTTGTATAATGGATTTAGCAGTTAATGATTACATTGAAATTTTTGCAATGGTTGACACGGTCTCTGGAGGAACTGTTGCTTTTAGAGGTGAACCCCCTTCAACTGGTTTAGAATCTTGGTTTCAAGGATACAGGATAGGAGATTAACGTGGCAATAACAAGAATAGGTAACCCAGCAATCGCAGATCAAAGAGGCGTTAATTTTAGGAATATAATAATTAATGGCGGAATGGACGTAGCACAAAGAGGAACTTCGGCTACTGGTTTAAGTGATGGGGATAGTGGTTATCATACTTGTGATAGGTGGAGATTTAATGAAAATGGAACTTCTACATTTGCATTTACACAATCTCAATCAACTGATGTACCTACTGGTCAAGGATTTAGTTCTTCATTAAAAATGGATTGTACTACTGCACAAGCAAGTCTTGGCTCTGATTCTGCTATAAGAATAGACCAAAGAATTGAAGGTCAGATGGTTCAATATTTAAAAAAAGGAACTTCTAATGCTGAAAGCACAACAGCATCTTTTTGGGTTAAATCTAATAAAACAGGAACATATATTGTTGAATTAAGAGACCAAGATAACAGTAGAACAATCAATAAATCTTACACAATAGACAGTGCAGACACTTGGGAAAAGAAAACAATAACTTATGCTGGAGATACAACAGGAACTTTAACTAATGATAATAACCAAAGTTTGCAATTACAGTTTTATTTAGGTGCTGGAACTAATTACACATCTGGTACTTTACAAACTTCTTGGGGAAGCGAAGTAGATGCAAACAGAGCTGTAGGCCAAGTAAATTTAGCTGACAGTACAAGTAATGAATGGTATGTAACTGGAGTTCAGTTAGAGGCAGGTCAAGTTGCAAGCGACTTTGAGTTCTTGCCTGTTGATGTGAATTTACAGAGATGCCAAAGATACTATCAACTTATTGTTGGTGGTGAAGGTCAATCTTGGGGTTTTGCAGTTTATTATGCTAGTAGCTCAGTATATAGTTCTAATTTTTTAAAAACAGAAATGAGAGCAGTACCAACTTTAGACCAAGTAACAGGTAATGATATTCATTCTCTTTTTAGAAATAATGCTGCAGACTTATTTGATGGTATCGATAATCTTGGTTCTAGGTCAACCTCAAGATGTATTGAATGGAATGTAACTACAAATGTTTCAGGAACTGGTGGACAAACAGGATTTCTTAGGTCAGGCAATAATGCCACAACTGCTTTTATAGGATTTGATGCAGAGTTATAATTATGATTGATACAATAGAAAAAACATACGACATGATAGATAATACATTCTGTGGTTACAGAATAACTTATCAAAATTCTAATAGAGTTAAATTAGTACCACTAGACGAAGCAAACACAGATTACCAAGCAATCCAAGAATGGGCCGCAATAGAAGGCAATAACATTATCGACAACGGAGCATAATAGATGGCTTTTGGAATAACTACATTTGCAGAAGCTCCTTTTGCAGCTACAGGTTCATCGAACGCAACTGCTGCAGTCACAGGTATACAATTATCAGGTAGCGTAGGTGCTTCTACAGTAATAGGTCATGCGAATGTAAATGTTACAGGAATACAACTTTCATCTAATATAGAATCTATATCAGTAGCATTAAATACACCTGTTGATGTAACAGGCTCACAATTAACAATGACACTAGGAGAAGAAACTCCTTTAGCAAACGCAAATGTATCAGTTACAGGGTCCCAATTAGGTTTATCATTAGGTACTTACTCTATAAGTGCTGATGGTAATGTAAGTGTAGTTGTAACCGAACATGACATGGTTACATCAATTGGTTTAACAACAGTAACAGCAGACGCTAATATTGACGTTACAGGAACACAGATAACAGCTAGCCTAGGTGAAGAAACTATAGATGTTAATACTCCTGTAGATGTTACAGGATCACAATTGACAGGTTCTATAGCTTCAGTAACAATAGATCTTAATACAGTTGTAGATGTAACAGGTATTCAATTAACAGCTTCTATAAATAGCCCATTAATCACGGCATGGTCTACTGTAGATCCAAATGTAGATAATTCATGGACTGAGGTAGATAAAGGAATTTCTAATACTTGGACTGACGTAAATAAAGGAGTTTCTAATACTTGGACAGAAGTTGATAAGGCAGCTTAAAAAGGGTATAATATTAAATTATGGCATCAACATATTCATCAGATCTTAAACTAGAACTTATGGCCACCGGTGAGAATGCCGGTACATGGGGTACTAAAACAAACACAAACTTAGAACTTGTTCAACAAGCAATAGCAGGTGTCCAATCTATAACTTTATCAAACGGCTCTACTACAGCTTTAGTAATGAGTAATGCTTCTATTTCAACTGCTAGAAACATGGTTATTAAATTTGCAACTATTACTTTGACAAGTGCAACAACCGTAACTATTCCAGACTCTATAGAAAAGTTTTATATATTTGATTGCACAGCTGTTACAGATGCAACTAACCTTACTATAAAGACTGAAAGTAATAGTGGTTTTACTTGCGATGCTTCAAAAATTTATGCGGCATACTCAGATGGTACAAACTTAAATGAAGTATCACTAGATACTTTAGGAGGCACATTAGGGACAGCACAAATTGCTGATGATGCTGTGACTAATGATAAAGTTGCGGATGATGCAATTCAATCTGCTCAACTTGCAGATAATGCTGTAATCACAGCAAGTGTTTCAAATGCAAATATAACGACAGCCAAATTAGCTGACGATGCAGTAACTGCTGCAAAGCTTGAGAGAAAATTTACAATAAGTACATCTTCACCATCTGGAGGCAATAATGGAGACATTTGGCTTCAATATTAGTAATGTATGAGTGTAGGTACATTTGTCAAAGTTGGTGGTGTTTGGAGAAGAGTAACTAGACTTTACGGAAAAGTTTCAGGTACATGGAGAGAAGCAGACGAAGGCTATTCAAAAGCGTCTGGATCATGGAGACTTACTCACGTTTCTGCTCAAGCTACATCCTACTACACTAGATCATCTGGTTCATCAACTCAATCAGTTCCATCAGGATACAATGCTATACATGTTCAATACGCAGTAGGTGGCGGAGGTGGTGGTTTAAGAGGAGCTGACTATGATAAAGCAGGTGGGGAATCAGCTGGTGGTGGAGGTGGTTCTGGTGCATATATTTCTGACAAAATATTTTCAGTAAATGGGGGAGAAACAATAACTTGGACAGTAGGTGGTGCAGGCACAAAAAATGGTGGTAAATTTTCAGGTAACTCGGGAAGTGGAGGAGGAACAACAAAAATAGTTGGTTCTTATACTGGAATTATTTTTACACTTACTGGTGGAGGTAGATCGACCATTACATCTAGTGGTGGTGTCCAAGGGCCTTTAAGACAACAAACAGGAGGAAGTGCTGGAACGGTAAACCATATCGACAGTGCAATTACTTCAGGAAGTTTTTTAGATAGTAGCTTTAATTTAGAAGTTATAAATTCAAGTAATTCAGAGCTTAAAGGAGGGCCTAGAGGATCTTTTAATAAATCTGGAAACGGTGCTGGAGGTGGTAACGGTGGTAACTGTAATGGAGATAACTGTAGGATTAGTGGTTCTGCAGGAGGTAGCTCTTATGCAGGTGCAGTATCAGGTGGTTCTGGTGGTAGTTCATCAGGAACAGGCTCAAATGGTGGGACAGGTTCAAGAGGATCTGGTGGTGGTGGAGGAGCTGCACAGGTAAATACTGGATCTACAAATGGTGGAAATGGTGGCTCAGGACAAATAAGATATAGATTTTTATACGTATTCTAGTATAAAGATTTTTATGGACGCTAATTTAACCAAATGGTTCGGTGAACCTATTTATATTTCTAAAGTAAAATATTTTAAAGAAATAAATAAAAAAATTGTTCCTATTATCGAAAAAGATATTACACCTACTAATTCTCAATATGCTAGAACTACAGATATAAAACCTAAAGAGCTTCAAAGTATTGATGATAATTTACATTTAAATAAAAATTTTGAGTTTTTATATAAGGAAGTTAGAAAACACATAATAGAGTTCCTTACTATACAAAACTATAATTTAGAAGTTTTTGAAATTTACATATTAAAATCTTGGGCAACTTTATCTATAAAAGAACAGTACATTCATATGCATAGACATATGGCTTCACACATTAGTTTTGTTTATTACCCAAGAGCTGAGAACCAAGGTAATTTAAAATTTTTTTCTAATATGGGTGATGATACACATATGTACATACCTACTAGAGAGGAATATTTTACAAAGTTTGATGACACTAATTTTTCAACTACTGTTTATCCTGCTGAAACAGGAAATATAATAATATTTCCAAGTAAACTTTTTCATGAAACCGATATTAATAAAACAAAAATACCAAGAATATCTATATCAGGAGATGTATTAATTACTATGAAATCTGGTGTTAAATCAGAACATTGCTTTCCTTCCCCTGCGACTTGGATGAAGCTATAAAATGATGTAAAATGGCTTATGCCTTTAACAAACGTAACTATTCGACCAGGAATAAATAAAGCTGATACCCCTTCAGGAGCAGAAGGCCAATGGATTGATGGAGATTTTGTTAGATTTAGATATGGCCAACCAGAAAAAATTGGTGGTTATACAGCCATAGGTCAGGAGACAATTGCAGGACCAACACGTGCTCAACACACTTGGACAGATTTAGAAGGTAATAGATATGCATCACTTGGTACTTCAAAAGCTTTATATATTTATTTTGAAGATAAATTTTATGATATTACACCTTTAGCAACTGCTATAACAGGCGCAACTTTTACATCAACAAACGGATCAGATATTGTAACCGTAAATAAAACAAGTCATGCCTTAGATAAGGGTGAATATGTAACCTTTACTTCAGTTACTCTACCTGGTGGTGGTGCTACAGGTTACACCACAGCTGATTTTCAAGATTTTACTTTTGAAATTTTAACTGTTCCAAATGTTAATTCTTTTACGGTTCAAATGAAAACAAATGAATCGGGAACAGGAATGACTGCAGCAGGATCTGCAAGTATTAATCCTTACGAAGAAATTGGTCCAACAATTCAAACATACGGTTATGGATGGGGTACGGGAACTTGGAGTGGAAACGTGTCAGGTGCTCAAACAACTACATTAAACGGTGCATTGTTAAACGATACAAATGGTACAGGAGGATCTGGAACAAGTATTACACTAACAAGTGCAACAGGTTTTTCTGCTACAGGTGGCACAATTTTAGTTGATCAAGAAATAATTACTTATACGGGAGTAAGTTCAAACGACTTAACAGGTATTACAAGAGGTACCCAAGGAACATCAACTGCAGCTCATAGTAATGGTGCAACTGTTACTGAGATAACAAACTTCATAGGTTGGGGGAATCCAACAACGACTACACAAGTTATTCTAGATCCTGGTACGTGGTCATTAGATAATTTTGGAGAACAACTAATAGCAACAGTAAAAGATGGTAAAACATTTACTTGGAATCCTGGTGTGTCAAATCCGTTGACAGTTAGGGCTACAGTTATGGTAGGAGCTCCAACAGCATCAAGATTAACTATTACATCAGATCGAGATAGACACGTTGTTCATTTTGGAACTGAAACAACTATAGGAGATTCTACTACACAAGATCCTATGTTTATTAGATTTAGTGATCAAGAAAATTATAGTGTTTATCAACCAACTTCAGTAAATACTGCAGGAACATTTAGACTGGACACTGGAAACAAAATCGTAGCTGCTGTATCTGGTAAAGATTATAATTTAATTTTGACTGATCAAGCAGCATACACAATGCAGTTTGTAGGACCGCCATTTACTTTCTCAATTAGACAAGTTGGTTCTAACTGTGGATGTATTGGCCAACACTCAACTGTATACGCAGATGGTAAAGTGTTTTGGATGGGCGCAGGTGGAGGTTTTTTTGTATTTGATGGTACAGTAAAATTACTTCCGTCACTTGTTGAAGACTTTGTATTCACGACCACCGGATCAAATGTAGGAATAAACTACTCATCTAATGAAATTATATATGGTTCACACAACTCTTTATTTAATGAAATTATTTGGTTCTATCCTTCTGGCACACCATTAGGAGAACCTGCAGTACAAAATAACAGAGCTGTGGTTTATAATTATGTAGAAAATACATGGTCGGTAATGTCACTTGCTAGAAGTTCTTATGCAGATGCAAGCACGTATGATGTACCTTATGCTACAGAATATGATTCAACAAGCACACCAACAATTGCAAATATTAGTGGTGCTACAAATACTTTTGGTGCAACAACTTATTATGCTCACGAGGTAGGTAATAATCAAATATCTTTAAATGGCACACCAACGGCAATACCTGCATACATACAATCAGGTGATTTTGATCTACCTACTGAAGGTGACGGTCAGTACATGTTAAGAGTTAGTAGATTTTTACCAGATTTTAAAAACTTACAAGGTAAAGCAATAGTTACAATTTTCTTAAAGAACTTTCCAATTGACTCAGGAACCTCTTCACAATTAGGTCCGTTTGAGATAGAATCAACCACAAGTAAAATAGATACAAGAGCTAGAGGACGATTGGCTAATTTAAAAATACAAAACACAGCAATTAATGAAACCTGGAGATTCGGAACCTTTAGGGCTGATGTAAACATTGACGGAAGAAGATAATGGAACAACTAGGTATTAAACCTTTAGTGAATGAAGGAATGACTCTACCCGACTTTAGAACTATAGGTGGTAATATAATTAAAAACTATGCATTAGATCAAATTGGTAAAAGAATTGGAATAAAGGCTTTAGGATCAACTGTATTAGGAACTGCAGTAAATCCATTGGTTGGTATTTCTGCCTTAACTGGTAGATCTGGTTTAATATCTAATTACTTAGAAAACAAAAGAATGCAAAGACAAGTTATGTCTAATCAGAGAAGAAACGATATACAACAAATTCAACAAAGACTAAATAATCAAGGTTCATCCGAAGGTGATCGAGGAAGAGGAGATAGACCTGGTGGAGCAAACCAAAGCGCACCAAGTAGTCCATCTAGAGGTGGTTTTGATTCTTCAGAAAGAGGTGGAGCGTTGCATGGCTAAGATAAATGTATACGTGCCTGAGCCACCAGCAGAATATTCAACGGAAGGGTTTAGACAAATTAACCAAGCTATAGCTACTGTTGAAAATCAATTAAATACTTCTTATCAACAGGACTTGAAAAACGAACAAGATTCATTTAATTACTTTATGCAATGACAATAAGATATAAAAGTGCAACATTTGATTTAACAACAACAAACGTTACTCCTATATTAACGTGTCCGTCAGATGCAACTATTATAGTAAAATCTCTTCAAGCTAGTCATCAAACTGCATCAAACGTAGATGTTGATGTTTTTTTACAAAAATCTGGTGGTTCAGATGTAGAGATTAGTCATGCTCAATTAAATAAAAATTTTACAAACATGGTTAGTTCAAGTTTAAATTTAGAAGCTAGTGATGTTTTAAAAGTGCAAGCAGATGCTGCTAATCAAATTACAGGAGCTGTTAGTTATGCTTTGATTGATCGTTCACAGGAAAATGGCTAGAAAATTTAAAGATTTTGTAGAAAGAGATAAACCTAGGAAAAGACCTAGAAAACACGTTAAGAGTCCAAACAAAAAAAAGAAGTTGCAACACAATAAAAAATACAATAGACAAGGACGTAGACAAAAATGAGTGATATAATTAAAATACCAGCAGAAGCAAAAGAAATTGTAAAACATAAAAGGACTGGTAAAGTATATGCTAGTAAAGATGATTTTGATGCTGATGTTGCTGATCCCAATACTGACACTACTGTGGATGACTTTAGACAAGACCTTGAAATCAAAGTTACTAAAGTTACTATGGGAGCTGCCACTAAAAAATAATGCAACCTCGAGGAGCAACAGAAATCCAAATGGAGATGCTCCATAAGCATGTTTCCAAAGAACTGTTAGATCAAGTACAAATTTGTACATCAATACCAGGTAAAGTTCCTTTAGATCCAGATAAATTAAATATACTTTGGCAAAAGAATTCTTGGGATCAACCCAACTTACAAAAATTTTTTAAGGATAAAGAAAGACACAAAGAATATGATTGGTATGTTTTTAACAGTCATTGGAATTATGAAAAATTTAGATATGCTTTTGATATACCAACTGAAAAATCTATAGTAATAAAAAATGGTATAGATAATTTTCCAACAAGAAAAAAATACAAAAGAGGTGATTCTATTAAATTGATACATCACTGTACACCTTGGAGAGGTTTGAATGTTTTATTACGTGCTATGCAAGAAATTGAAAACCCTAATATAAAATTAGATGTTTATAGTTCATGTAAAGTTTATGGATCAGAGTTTGAAAAAAATACTGAAAAGGATTTTGAAGCATTATATGAACAAGCTAAAAAATTACCTAATGTAAATTACATTGGTTATAAACCACATGAATACATTAAAGAAGTAATGCCTACTTATGATATGTTTGTATACCCATCTATATTTGAAGAAACATCATGCGCCTCAGCTTTAGAAGCTTTAGCATCTGGTGTGCACGTAATTACTAATAACTTTGGGGCTTTATATGAAACTTGTGCAGAGTGGCCTGTATACATTAACTACTCTACAAACTATGAACAAATGGCACAAGATACTGCAGGTGCAATTAATATAGCAGCTGATTATCTACATGAGGGTTTTATGCAAGACCACCTAGAGGAGCAACAAAAGTTTTACAAAAGATTTTATAATTGGGAGAAAAAGGGTATTGAATGGACAAACTTTCTGAAAGGAGCTTTGCATGAAAGAAACAGTAAATGAAGATACATACCAAACTTTGAAAGAAGTCGAGGTTACACCATACGAAAAAGCTACTCTTCCAATGTGGAAACCGGACACCGGACAAAAAGAAACAAAGAAAGTAAGTAAATCAAAATACAGTTTAATGATTTGTACGCCTTGTCATAGTGATGTGACTATGCATTACACACAAGCTTTACTAGAACTACAACAACTTTGTATTAAAAAGGGAATTAGAATTACATTTACTTTATTAAAATCTTCTTTGGTGACTCAAGGAAGAAACCTTTGTACTTCAGCTTTTTTAGAATCTAGTTGCACACATATGTTGTTTGTTGATTCAGATATATACTTTAGAGCAGAATCGATAATTAAAATGTTAGACATAGATAAAGAATTAATATCAATTCCTTATCCTCTTAAAACTATGATGTGGGATAAGCTATACAAAAAATGGAATAATGGTGAAGTGAGAAACCCTGGAGACATACACAGATGGTTAAATACTTACCCTATGAAAGTTGAGAATCCTGATAATATAAAACTAGATAATGGTATTATGGAAGTTACACATAGCCCTACGGGATGTATGCTAATTAAACGATCAGTGTTTGACAAGATGATAGAAAAATATCCAGATAAAAACATAGTTCAAAAGACCGTCATTAATGGTGAGTATGTAGATAGACCTAATCTATGGAACTTTTTTGATTGTATACACGACCCAGAAACTAAGACTTATTTAGGTGAAGATTTTTCATTCTGTAAGCTTTGGAAAGACATTGGTGGTAAATGTTATGTCTATGTCAATGACCCTATTATACATGTAGGAGAACACCAATATGAGGGTTGTTTCAGAGACGAGTTGAAACTGTCTGAGTAAAATGGTATTATTCAATACTTAAGATCTTAAAAGGAGAATTTTTATATGCCACATCCACTAGCTATCGCTGCCGCATTATACGGTGGATACAAAGGGTACAAATCAGCAAAAGATTCAGGTGCATCGGGAATTGGTAGATTGTTTGGAGCTGCTGCAGGTGCTTATGGTGGATACAATTTAGCAGGTATGATACCAGGAGTATCTACTCCAGCAGTATCATCTTTGTTTGCAGCAAAAACACCCGCTATAACTGGAACGGTAGCAGCTAACTCACCCTTTGCTGCAGGTCAAATAGGGGCTCAACAAGCAAGTAGACAAATGATGTTAAACGCAGGAACTCAAAACCCAAAAGGTTTAGATAGAGTTTTAAATTTATTGAAATCCAAAAATGACCAAGGAGAAATGGCATATAGTCCAGGTAAAGTATCTGCTGCAATTGCTGCAGCAAGTTATGGATTAGGTGCATTTGATCCACAACCTCAAGATATTTACTCACCTGGGTACAACATGGGTTATTTAGACTTACAAGCTAATAGACCTGGTTACACTTACATTGATCCAACTACAGGTGAAGAAAGAGCTTATGAAAAAGTTTATGCACCTGAAGAAGCAGGTAGAGGCGATCCAAGAATGGGCCCTTATTCTATGAATGTTCAAAGATTAAGAGTAGGTGGCATAGCACAAATTAAAAAATTTAATGAAGGTGGTGTAAACTATCTTCCATCAAAACTTTCTCATGACGAAAACGATGCAAACAATTATGTTAGAGCATCAGGTTATGTTGAAGACGGAGAAGGCGTAGGAGACAAAGACGAGGATACAATGTTAGCTCAATTAGCAGACGGAGAGTTTGTAACAAGAGCAGATGGAGTATTAGGTGCTGGAATCATAGCTGGAGCAAATCCAAATAGCATGAAAGATATGCGAGAAAAAGGTGCCCAATATTTCTATGAACAACAAAAAAGATACAAACGTGTATTTGATTTATTAAAGGATAGAAATGGCAACAGCGAACAAAAAACAAATTAAACCTTTAGTAAGTATTCTTCCTTTAGAACCTAAAGACATAGAAAGGTTTTGGCCTTTAGCAGAATTTATGGTAGCGGAAGCACTAGCTTTCTCTGGTAAGTATGCAGATTCCGCTTGGGTTATGGACGAATTAAAAAAAGACACTATGCAATGTTGGGTTATGTTTGGTTCAGATGAATTTGAAGAAAACAAAGTATTTGGTATTTGTGTTGGAAGAATTGGTGTTATGCCAAATTATAATCAATACGAGATTGTAATATGCACAGGAAAAAGAAGAGAATTATGGGAAGACAATTTAATAAAAGCAGTTACTGATTTTGCTACTGCTAATAAATGTAAAAGATTAAGTATAATGGCCAGACCTGGTTGGGAAAAAGTTTCTAAAAAATGGGGATGGAAAAAAAAACACGTACAACTAGAGAAATGGATATAATATGAGTTTTTTTGGAGGAGGAAGATCACAATCAGCTGCAGCGCCAAGTTCACAAACACAATTTGTAAGAGAAGCACCAGGTATAGAGGAACGTAAAATAGAACTAATGGACATTGCGAGACAAGTCGCACAAGATCCTATTAATTTACCAGACTATCAAGTAGCAGGTTTAGGTGCTTTAGAACAACAAGGTATTACAGCAGCTGGAACAACAGGTGTTGGAGCTGGAACTGTGCAACAAGGTATTAATCAAGTGACAGGTGCAGCGGCACCTATTGGTGCATCACAGATTCAACAATATTTAAATCCATATCAATCGTATGTAACAGGAGAGATTGCTAGACAATCAGGAATTATGCAAAACCAATTAGCAAACCAAGCAATTCAATCTGGTGCATTTGGTGGAGGAAGAGAAGGTGTTCAACAAGCAGAGCTTCAAGGAAGAACTTTAGAGGCTATGGGCAGAGCACAACAGCAAGGTTTCAATACTGCATTAGGTGCAGCTCAAAGACAACAACAAGTTGGTTTAATGGCAGGTCAGCAGTTAGGTCAATTAGGTGCTGGTCAACAACAAATGGCTCAAGGCGATATCAATCAATTAATGGCAGCAGGTGGTGTTCAAAGACAACTTGCTCAGTCAGCGCTTGATGCACAAAGACAATCTACATTACAACAACAATATGAACCTTACCAAAGGGCTGAGTTCTTAGCTAACTTGTATGCTGCGGGACCTAAGTCTTCTTCTCAAGTTACAATGGGTACACAACCATCTACTAGTCCATTAGCACAAGCTGTTGGTACTGGTATAGGAGCATTTACAGCATTCCAAGGTATTAACCCTAATCAGAAGGCCTAGGGGGTTCGATGTCACTTAACAAAGTTTTAAACAGACCTATGTTTAGGAAAGAGGCACTTAGAAGAGGTGTGCTTAAAACTATTAATGCAAACACAGGTATTATGGTTGGGCAACCGACCGCCTCTGCTCAAGTTCCAGCTTTAAGAAAACCACCAACATTTATGGAAAGAATGTCTGTAAGTGCTCCAGGAAAATTTGCAAAATCAATTTTTAACATTCCTTTTGCAGGTGGTTATTATGGTGGAGAAAAAGTTGCAGAAGGTTTGGGTATTAAAAATCCATTATTACAAATGCCTTTTGGTATGGCTGGAGGTTATGCTGCAAGTAAAGCATTGCCTGCTTTAGCAGCGGCACCTGCAGGCATTTCAGCAGCCCTAATGGCAGGTCCTGCATATCTAACTATTGCAGGCGCAAAAGAAAAAGAAAGAATTGCAAAAATGAGTCCAGAAGAAAGAGAAGCTCATAGAAGAAAATCTATGCGGTTTGGAACTGAGGGTTATTTAACTGATGAAATGTTTAATCAACAATTAAAAACAAAACCTATTGAGGAAAAAGTTGAGGAAGATAAGAAAATAAAAGAAGGTAAAAAAAGATCTTATAGAACAGGTTTTGAAAACAGAGCTAAACAATTAAAAGCTGAAGGCGATCCACTGCTACAGGACAACGTAGCTAGTGCAGATGACATAGCGGATTTAGATAAATTGCAAGAAAACTCCTTAGGAATGCCTCCTGAAGGTGAAGATGGAATTACTAATTACACAAACACTTTGGAAGAAGATAGAGAAAGAAGAAAAGCGGAAGAACTATTAACTGCCCCAGAAAAGAAAACTTTGAAAAATGAAAACACAGCTCAAGGGAATAATGAAATTACTTTAGGTGGCCCATCGGATGATGTAGATTTTAATAAAACAATTGCACTTGCTAAAAAATATCAAGAAGAAGTATTTAAAAACGAAGGTTCACAAGCAGGTTTAGTCTTTTTAGCTAATCTTGCATCAGGATTATTAACAGGTACAACAACAAGATCTGGTATTGCTGGAGCTATGGAAGTATTTGGTCAAGCAATAGGGCCTGCGGTTAATAATTACGCAACAATCAAATTAAAAGAAGGTGAGCTAAGAGCTCAGAATAGAGAATCATCTTTAAACGCAGCATTAGATCACATGAAATTTTTAAATGATGCTGCTATAGCAGAAGCAGAAAATAGAAAACCACCTGAAATTGATCAATATGGAATTATCCAAGTTAGAGGATCTGATGGAAGATTAAGAAATTATAAAGGTATAATGTATAAAAATGGAACTGTTGGTATGCCAGCAGGATTGGATGCTAACGGTGTTGAACAATATGTTCCTGTACCACAAGGAGCTCCAGTAATCGCAAGTGACGGAAAGGCTATTGGTCAGTTTGAAAACTTTTTAGAACAAAAGAATGTAGACAAAAGATTATTTGATATTCAAGATGTATTAGGAAATAGATACAATGCATTATCTGTAACTAGAGATGTATTAAAAACATTAAACCAAATTGATGACTCTGGCGAAACTGTAAAAGCCGGTGCTGCATTATCTATTGATCAATTTACTAGAAGATTAAGTGGTGTTGCAAAAGAAGTATTAGGGTTTGAAGTATCCTCAATGTCGTTAGATGCTTTAGAAGCAAAAGTAGCTGAATTACAAGCAGATGAATATGCTGCAATAGATAGAGATCCTGATTTAAGTGATGCAGGTAAAGAAGCAGCTAAGAAAAATTTAGATAGTAAAAATTTAATAAAACAAGCTAAAGCTAGATTAAGTAAAAGAGGAATGTTATCTGGATTATCTAGAGAAGAACAAGAGAAACTTGCTGTACAGGAAGTTACACTAACTTATGCACTTGCAAACACATTTAAAGACCAAGATAGATTGACACAAAGAGACGTTAATGCTGCTAAAGAAATCGTAAATATATTCTCATTAACTAGATCTTCTAAAGATGTTAAAGCTTCTATTGAAGCAATTGGAAGACAGCTTGAGTCTGATATTAGAAGACAAGAAAGTCTTTACACAACAGCAGGTGGATTAGAAACTACACTAAAAGATCTAAGAAGACTTAAAAACTTTGAAGTGTTTGAGGGAGAAGGTGGTGTTGCTTCACAATTAGCAGAAGACTTGAGTTTAGAAGAGATAGAAAATATTATTGAAGGGATAAACTAATGGCTTCCTTAAAAGATATTCAAGATCAAATTGATAACAATACTTTTGATCCAAGTAAATTAAATGCAAGACAAAGACAAGCAGTGGATGAAGCTATAAAAAGAGGACTAATCACAGGTCCTTCAATGTCAGAACTTCAATCTAAAAGAGCAGGTGCTGCAAAAGATGTAGCAACTATAGAGGAGGCTGTCAAAAATCCTATCGGTGTAAGATTACAACAAACAGGAAGCTCATTAGATGGTAGATCAGAAGCAGTCCTTGCTGGAGATCTTATAGGATCTATTACACCTTATGTTGCAATGAGAAAAAAAATATTTAGTGCAGCTAAATCGAAAGTACCAGGAGATAAATCAACTGGACTATTTGCTAGAACTAAAATGTTTAGTAACTTTGCTGATAAACTTACAACAAGATTACCAGGTAGATTTAAATTACTTGGTGGTTTAGCAAAATTAGTTGCAAAAGTAGCAGACCCAACTGTTGGTAGAGTATTAGCTAGTCCACTCGGAAGAGCAGAAGTATATTCTGTTTTAGGTGGTACTGCAGGTGCGGGTGCAGGTTCAGTTACTTATGACATGTTGAATGAAACTGTTGGAGTTGCTGCAATGGATGCAATAGCATCTGATATGGAAAACATGAGTCCAAAAGAAGTCAACACAGATATGATGGCTAACGCTGCAGATTCTATGTTCACAGCCCTAGCATGGAACGCTGGAGCTGCAACATTAACACCAGTAATTACAAAAGGTTTAGGTAAGGTTGGAAGATTAATGATTGGTGCTAAATCAAAAGACGCAAAAGAATTAGTTAACATTGCTAGAGATAAGGGCTTGCCACTACCGATAGTAATGACTGCACAAGAAGGTACAGGTCTTCTTGGTGGCTTTGCAAGTAAATATTTTAAGGTACTTGGTATTATGCCATTTATTAATGGTATTGGTAAAGAAGCATTACAAGGTGCAGAACAAAAAGCAGGTAGAGAATATTTAAATAATTCTGTTCTTAACTATGGTCCACTTATTAAAACAGGTATGTTATCAGCTACGATTTGGAAACAAGCCGATGAGGCCTTTAAACAAAATTCAAATTTAATTAATGCTAGTTATAAAGCTTTTGATACTTTAGCAGATACGATAGGAAACCCAAAAGTTATTCCTACAGGCCATGTTAAAAAAATGGCTGGAGACTATGTTGATGAATTAGCAATGCAGTTTCCTGGTATAAGAGGTTATGCACAAGACAAATTAGGAGATGTACCTTTAAAAGATTTACAAAAACTACAAGGAACTGGAGATCCACTTGCGTTGTTTTTTAGATATATGAACGCAGTAGATGACTTTGTAACTCCAAAACAATACAAAGGTATGATTACAACACTTAATAGAGCCATACAACAAACAGGTTATGAAAATATTAGACCTACGCTTTGGTCTATAAGAGAAGCTCTTGAGAACGATCTTAACTCATTTGGGGCAAACATAACAAAAGAAACATTTTTAAAAGATGACACGGTTAAGGCTGCTTATGAAACTTTAGCTAAAACAAACAAAGCTGCTGCAGATGCAGACATGGCGTTAAAAATTAAATCTTCAGAACAATTAAGAGATAAACTTTACGGTGCAAATGATACATTTTCTACCTTAATGAACTTTTATCAAAGAGCTAATGCTACAAAAGTATTTAGAGATTACAATGCAACAACATTTACAAATAAAGCTTTAGCTGGAATTGGTGGAATGGAAAAGAAAAAATCACAAAGATTCTTTAATGATTTAGCTAACGATGTATTTACAAGAGGAGACCCTACTGCAATTAAACAATTTAGACAATTACTAGGTGCTGATAAAATAGTATCTAAGAAAACAGGTCAAGCAATAGGAGTTACTAAAGGTGGTGGTGAAGCATTATTTAATGCTGCTAAAGCTAGATGGATGTTTAATTCATTCTATAAAGGTTTTGATTCAGCTTCATCTCCTGCAGGTAGAACAATGATAGATGAAATTATGAACGAATCTACTGTAAGAGCAGGTATTAATGGAACAGTAGATGTTATGGAATCTATGGTGCAAAAAGGAGATGTAGTAGATTTTAGTTTAGATAAAGTTAAAACAGGAAACAATATCTTTGATGCAACAAAAATAAAATTTAGTCCAAAAGATACATCAGGATTTAATATTAATAAATTTATGAGAGAGCTAGGAATAGCAGACCCAACTGATGATGTAGCGAAAGAAAAAATGATATCTATTCTTGGTGGTAGAGGACAAGCAAAAGAATTTGAAAAGTTTTTAACTTATATGAAAGCAGTATCTGATACTCCAATTGCTGATACATCTACTTTTATGCAAAGAAGATTACAATTAGGTGGTCTTAACTCATTTACAGGAGCTTTAGTTCTTGGAGGTTCTGCAGCTGTTAACCCATTTGCACCAGCATTATTTATTTTACTTGGTAGACGTGCAGGTCAAATTCTTACAGATCCAATCGCTATGAGAGCTTTCAATGATGCTTTAAACCCTGACGAACAAATTAGATTATTGATGGGTAAAAAAGTTGGTGATGGTGTACCAGGAGTTTTAGGTATTGGAAGACGTTACTTTAAAGGTAGAGATATACAAACAGCAGCGAACATTTTAAAATCACCAGGCGTTGTTGGTAGACTTGGCCTTACACAAAAAAGAGAAGCGTTTGCAAGACTTGTTAATTATTTAAATGAAAGTGATGCTGATGTTCCAAGAGTAGATCCTAAAACTGTAACACCAGAAGAAATTACGGAAAGAATGGGACAACTACAGGCTTCAGTTCCAGCACCAAATTACAATGAAGAAACAATACCAAAAAACAATTTCGAAACTATGTTTGCACAAGATTATTCAGGAAGCTCTGGTAACTTACAGACAGATACGAACGCTGTAAGTATGTTATCTACAGCTACACAAAACGAAGCTATGGTTGATGCTGAAGAAGCACCAATTGAGGCTGAAGAAAAAACATCTGTTATGGCTGACTTACAACTTGAAAGCCCTGTAGCTCAACCGCCTGTAGCACCAGTACCACCGGCTACCGGACAAGTAAACCCTCAATCATTTCAAGCATTATTTCCTAACGATCCAACAGGAGCTGCAATAGCACAAAGAGGAGTGAGACGTGGCTAGAAAATCTGCAATCGATAGAATAGATAATCATGAGAAAATTTGCAGATTAATGCAAAGACAGACTTTTGAAAGAATTGATAGAATGGAACAAAGAATAAATAGAATAGAAAAAATTATTGTAGCAGGTATGTTTGCTATATTTATGGCTGTACTTTCTAACCATTTGTAGTATTAACTACTAATGAAGTTACTGAAAAAGTATCCTTACAAACACTATAACAGATTCTCAGACACCACAGGACGTAAGTACTTAGTTGATAATATAAAAGTACCTAGCGTTACAACTATATTAAGTGCCACTAAAGATAAAAGATTTTTAGATAATTGGCGTAGGAAAGTTGGAGATGCTGAAGCAGATAGGATTATGCAACAAGCATCAGCAATTGGAACTGAAATGCACCAAGTACTTGAGTATCATTTAACAGGACAAGGTTATTACAACGCCATGGAAGAAGGCACTAAACCTAGAATGATGGCCAAAACTATTTTAGATAATATTAAAATAGATGAAGTGTGGGGTAATGAAATAAGTTTAGAGTATGAAAATAAATATGCAGGTACAGCAGATTTATCTTGTGTTGCTTATGGGAAACCGAGCATCGTAGACTGGAAACAGTCAAACAAACCAAAGCGAGAAGAATGGGTAGAAGATTATAAATATCAACTAGGAGCTTACTATTTAGCACACACTAAAAATTATGGACCAATAGAACAAGGTGTAATATCTATTTGCACAAGAGATCTCCAATATCAAGAATTTAAATTAAATGAATCAGATTTAAAAGAATACGGAGATAAGTTTTTACAAAGAGTAGAACAATACAATAAACTTACAGCAACCAACTCTTAAGATCTTCTTCACCTAATGTTTTAGCAGCAATCTGCCCTTTACTAGTAAGTGATTTCATTATAGCTTCATCTAATGTACCTTTGGCTACAATATCAATATAAACAACAGTGCCTTTTTGGCCCAACCTATGAGCACGGTCTTCTGATTGCATTCTCACTTCTAAGTTATAATTATTAGAATAATATATAACTGTATTACAAGCAGTTAGTGTAAGACCGAAACCTCCTGTAGTTGGGTTAGCAACTAGAAATCTTGTTTTGTCATCCTCTTGAATTCTTTTGACGGCATCTTGTCTGTCTTCAACATCAACAGCCCCATAAATACATACTGTTGAATCCTGTCCATATTTTTTTGTTAAGAAATCTTTTATCTCATGAATATTATATAAATAGTTAGCCCAAATAATCACTTTACCATCTGTTTCTTCAAGAATTTCATCTAAAGCATTTAATTTAGATTTATGTAATTGCATAATTTCACCATCATCATTTTTAGTAAAACCATTACAGACCTGGTGAAGTTTAATAATTTCAGTAAGTTTATTCGAAAAAGATATCGTACTGTCTTCAACAATAGCTAAGGCGTGATGTTTCAATCGTTCATAAATTTTCTTACCATCACCTTCTAATTCTATGTACCTCTTTGATCGGACTTTAGGTTTAAGGTCTAAACATTGGTCTTTACGAATCCTGGTTGCAAAAGACTTCATCTTCTCTTCCAACTCATCTAATCTTTTGTAGTATTTAGGTATAGAAATATATCTACCCGAACCTACAGGTATGTCAGTCATTTCAGCATATCTATTTCTGAAAGCTAAATAACTATGAAAGCCTAATAATTCTGGACTTAAGAAAGCACATTGTGTAAATAGATCTAATGGAGATTTTGTTATTGGGGATCCTGTTAATATACGCTTTATATGGGATACTTTGGATAGTGATAAAATGTTTTTTGTTCTTTTTGCTGATCGGTTTTTTATTGTGG
>WLWH01000860.1_pt1 | contig 23471 bp, 30 predicted proteins | sample 6712741 | NCBI WGS metagenome assembly WLWH01 (sample SAMN12718694, study PRJNA515312) | sponge metagenome | isolation source: marine sponge | host: Mycale hentscheli | place: New Zealand: South Island, Marlborough, Capsize Point | collected 2003-05-01
CTAGAACCTGAAGTATGTTTGTATTTCCATCCCCAATAATCACCTGGATCGGTAACACCTGTTACAACAGTTACATTAGAACTGTTACAATCAGATATAATAAGAGTCTCAGGATCTCCTATTACAATTCTGTCAGATTGCACATCAATTACTGTGTCATCTGCAAAGAGGTAAATAACAACACCATCGTTGTCTCCTCCATTCCATTTAATCGCTTTCATAAGTTTCTCCTTTATTACGATTTGGTTACTAATAGTGTTGTTGCGGACGTAGCAATGCCAGCAATAACAGACGGACTTCCTGCCGTGGTAGACAATGTACCATCTGTTTGAACATAATACAATTGTCCAGCTGTTAAATTGCTTTGATCAGGGTTAACAGCACCTTGTGTTTGTATTGTTGCATTCTCATTGTTAGCCACTGTATCAGAGGCTATTCCTAGATAATTTGTTGCGGTAAGGTTGCCACTAACAACATTTCCTGAAGGTGTAACAGCTAAAGCCCATAAATCATGTGTAGAAATATCACTATAACTTGTAACAATTCCATAATTATTACTATCGTAAGCAATAGCAGGAGATTCTTCAGTATTTGTGCCATCTAACAAAACACCACCTGCAAAGCTAATGCTTGTACCACTTACTGTACCTTGTAAATATCTTAAATAACCATTGCCTGAACCTGACCTAGCATCTCTATAAACAAGAGCCATAACACCTTGAAGTGTACCTATTGTTGCCATATTGTCTGTGTTTCCACCATCAGCAGTTGATACAGCTTGGACTTTAGTTCCAAAAGATATACTTGTACCACTAACAGTACCTACAATAGCTTGCAAAGAGCTTGTTCCTGAGTCTTTAAAAAAATGAACTATTTTTTTATTAACGGAATCATAACCCATTGAATCAAATTTTTGTTGCACATTATCTGAACCATTAAAATTAACAGGTGTATTCCAAGTAATAGATGTACCACTAATTGATAAAGTACCAATATAACCATCAGAACTTGAATTTGAATAAGCATAAACTCCTATTGAACTATTAGTGTCGTAAGCTGATGAATAATAATCTGAACTAGATACACCTGAATCTGATATAGTGCCAAAAGTTATTGATGTGCCACTTACTGTTGCAACAATAGATTTTAGTGCGTATGCACCGCTTTCAAAAGCACCGCCTACCCAAACAACTTTTTTATTAGTGCTGTCATAATAACAAGTACCTCTATAATGTGTGTTAGCCGAATTAAATGCAACAGGTGTCCCAAAGGTTACACTTGTACCTGATATTGATGCAACAACTCCATAACCATATTGACTAGAACCATTTTGATAAAAAATAACATGATTGCCACTTTCAGGATCATAAACACTATCAATAATATTTGTTGAGCTAGAGTTAAATGCAGAAGATTGAGAGCCATAGGAGACTGTCGTTCCACTAACAGATAGAACTTTACAATAACCATGAGAACTATTGTCTTGATCTCGATAAGTTACTAAAAATTTATTTTCATTAACATCATAACTAATAAGCCTTTGGTCTATCCATCCTTCTTCAAGTTCTGTCGCACTTCCTTGTGCAAAAGTAATAGAAGAAGATGTTTCTTTTGCTTGTGCCACATCACCATCAGCTTGCATTACAACAGGCTTGCCCTTCGTAATTGCACCATTGGAAAATCCATCTAAAGAGTTTCCTTTTTTTTCTTCTAGTAATAGTTGTGTAGAAGAGATAGCTCTTCCAACAAAGTTAGGAGAAAGCGTTGTTGAGATAACTCCATTACTAGAAGTGTAATAGTTTCTTCCAATAGTTAATCCTGTTTGATCATTGTTTATGCTTCCTGGTATATTGATGTTAACAGATGCATTTGCTCCTGCACTCGTAGAAGCTACGCCTAGATAGTTGCTTGAAGTGAGGTTGGTTACAGTAGGACCTCCACCTGGTATGGCAGCACTACGATATTCTATTGCATTAATACTTACATTGTTTGTTTCAAAAGTTATAGCAGCAGCACCTGTTGTTACAACGCCTGCTATTTGAATATTTGATGTATCTGCTGAAGCTACAGTAACCGCAGTTCCTGCACTTAAACTTGTTCCTGATATTGTAAAAGGTACTACCTTAACAGTATCAGATACATTATATACATAAGCAACTTTACTAGCAGCTATTGCAGATAACGCATTACTATTAGGCTCATGCAGAACATAATCAATAGTTACGGAAACTAAAGAACCAATAGCTGCTGTATTAGTTGATGCTCCTGTAACAGTAACAACACCAAATTTTTGTGTTGATGAACCACTAAACCACCCAAGAACACATTTTTCTTGAGTTGCTTCATAGGCAAGCATAGGCAATTCTATATCAAAAACAGAAGTGCTATTTAAAGTTGTTGTAGAACCCCAAGCTAAAGTATTTGTAGAAGAACCTGTTAATGTTCCTACTTTACTTTGTAGCCCAGAGTCATTTCTCCATACTAATAAATGTCTATTTGTTGCTATGTCATAACATAAGCGAGTAAACACATTACTAGCTGCTCCCTCTGCTTCTACATTACTTCCCCAAGCAACAGAATTTGTACTACCACCAGTAACAGTTCCTACATAACTTCTAATTTTACCGCTATCTCCTTGATCATAATATACTACAGCAACCCTATCGGCAGATGTATCATAAGTTATTGCTAAATCTCTAGCGTCTATAGAATTATTATTATCAAGAGTTGCTACAGTAGACGCAGTTACAGTTGTGCCACTTACAGAAATAACACTATAATAGGCTTGGTTTGAAGCATCACCATTTCTATATACCATTATAACTCTGTCTGTATCTGGGTCAAATACAGCATCCATAGCAGCCGTATCGTTTGAAGTTACAACAACAGGAGTTCCTGCTGTAATTGTTCTTGCTCCAGTATCACTAATAGTAAACGCTATAGCTGTTATATGATTGCTTGTACCACCATCACAAAATATTTTAAGAAAAGTTTTTACGCCTGACCCTATACCATCCATGTATACTAATACAGTTCTGCTATCAGAACCATTTACAGAGCTATCTAAAGTTAGTGCTGTTCCTACGCCCGGTGCTGCATCAGAGGTTGTCTCAGCTACTTGTGTAACTGTGCCTGCACTATTTAAAATTACAGGTTTACCTGCGGTTATTGATGCTGTCGCTGTAAAAGATTTATCTATTCCTTCCTCTGACAAGTAGGCTTTAGCTGCTGGGTAATCAACCCAAACAGTATTAGGCCCTGATGTAAGGTTAACTAAATTACCAGAATTAGAACTAGCTAATATAGTAGTTCTTGTAAGCGTGTTGGCATTATACGTTCCTAAACCTATTTCAAATGCATCATTCGCATCTTGAATAGCGTAATAAGTAGTAGAGTTATTACCTAATGTTGAGAAAGCTTGAAAACCATTAGGTGGAGAATTAGCAAGAGTTATAGTGCCTGTACCACTTGTAGTGCTGGTGTCTTTTATGCGGTCTTTTACAACTAAAACCATGTGCCACCTCCTACGATCTTGATACTAATAATTGAGTTGAGGCTATCGCTGTTCCTGCTACAACAGAAGGACTTCCTGCGGTAGTAGAGAGAGTGCCATCTATTTGCACATAATAAATTTGAGCAGGTGTTAAACTAGATTGATTAGCATCAACGCCAGATACAGTTGTTACTTTTACATCATTTCCTGTTGAAACTGTCTCTTGTGCTATGCCTATGTAGTTTTCTGCGGTGAGATTAGTTGTAGTATTACTGTAAGCTGAAGCATAAACTCCACCCATTATATAAGATGAACTAGCGTTAGTGCGTGAAATATACATATTTTGCGCTCCATTACCATGATCATTAATAATAATACTCAAAAGATGTAGTTGATTTCCATTTGACAGTGTACTACTTAATGCAATTTTTGAACCCCATGTCATTGCTCCTGATGAATAAGTACCAACAAAAACATAAGGAATTGTAGGATCAGCACCTGTTTCAGTGCTAATTACAGCAAGATATTGTTTAGATTTTTTATTATATGTTAAATGTTGATATGATTCAATTGTACTACTTGAATTTATAGTAACGATTGCACCATTTGTTATTGTCGTACCAGAATAACTTAAAACAGTTGATTTTAAAGCAGTGTTACCTCCATTATTCCATACACAAATTGTACCATTACCATCAGCTTCTCCTTCAGCTCCATTGATGTAAAAAGCTGCTGAACTTTCTAAAACTTTAGCAGTTCCAAAAGTAAATGTTGTGCCGCTAACAGTATAAGCCATTGCTGTTGGATAATCACTATTGCTTTCATCTCTATAAAATATAGTACCTCTGTTATTGGTATTGTCATAAATCATGTTACCAAACTGCATTCTGCTTGATGCACTACCAAAGGCAAAATTAGGACTTCCTGCTTGAAAATAATCACCTGTGTGATTTGTTACAGCAGTCATCGATGAGTATGGTTTGCTTGTCCAAACATAAGTTTTATCATTAGTAGAATCAAAAGCGTTAAATAAAACTTCTGCTGTTGTACTTCCACTTGTCCATAATGTATCGTCACCATAAGTGATTGTTGTTCCACTATATAATATTCCAATTAAATAAGTGCGTGAATTAGAATTTCTTTGAATAGTGATATAAAATCCTCCTGCTCCATCATTATAATTAGGATCATAATTAACACCACAGTGTCTGCAATCAGATTGAACTGAAAATATAGAACTTTCTGTTCCATAAGTTGTAACACCTGATGCATTTGTTGTAACTAATTGTGCAACTACATACTGACTGCTATTTCTATAAACGAAACAAGTTGTGCCATTTCCATCTGATGCAGAAGCTATACTATTGTATGAAGCAGGAGCACCAGAGCCCATAGCATTTTGTGAAAGTAAATTTATCTCTGAGCCTGAGTCAGATGTACCACTAACTTGAGCAAAATCTCCATCTGCTTCTACTATTACAGGTTTACCTTTAGTTACTGCACCATCAGCTTTACCTACGATTGTACTTGCAGGAAATTCCCTTAATGATAACGCCGTTGCACTTAATGCTGTTCCGACAAATTGAGTTGCTTGAGCAACTCCACTGCCATTTAATCTTGTAACAATATTTCCTGCACTTGTGGTGTAGTAGTCTTTGTCAACAGTAAGTGATGTCTGAGAATTATTAATACTTCCAGGAACATTAATTTGTACAGGATTGGTCGTTGTTGCAGAATTTGATGCAATGCCAAAGTAATTGTCGTTAGTTAAATTAGTTACTGTACTTCCTGATTGTTGAGACTCAAGATAAACAATATTATTCATATCCATTGAAGCAGAATCACCCCAATTAATAACAGCTTGTGTTTTAGAATAATTAACAGCTAAAGATGGATAGCGTGAAGCAGTTGAAGAATAAATTTGAACACTTCCATTACTAACAGTTGTGCCTGAAGATGTTACAATAGCAAAAATACCTTTATCAGCATTTGAAGCACTGTCACTTCGAGTTGCTCTAGCAATAATCATTTTACCTGATGCTATTGGTGCGATTGAACATTCATTACCTGCATTATTTAAACAAGTAACATTTGATACTTGTGATGGTGAACCCCATGTTATCGTTGTTCCGCTAATTGTTCCTGCTTGTGAAAATAACGTATAAGATGGAGAAATATCTTGAGCCAAATAGGATATAACAACAACACCATTATTATCAACACCCACACACATATCATTACCATTAAAATTTCCTGTTGGTAGATTTGAAACAATAGTTGCTGAGCCAAAATCAAGACCTGTACCATTAACTGATCCAACAGTTGTGTATAAATCTTCTGAACTACCATCAGAGTAAAACCAAATTACTTTATTTGCTGTAGAAGAATATGCTACTCTACATTGATTACTAGATATACTACCGCTATTTGCAGGAACACTATTAACACCATTTGCTGAAATAGTTGTACCACTAATAGGCATACTTACACTCTTAATTGTGCCTGATTCCACCCATGCTCCAACAATTACATCATTTGTAGTATCGTATGCAAAGTTATTATTACTAGGGCTACCATTCATTGCGTCTGATCTTAAAACTACAGCAGTTGCAGTTGCCAATGTAGCTGACGCACCTGTTCCACTTACAGTCATAACTGAGCCTGTTAAATAACTGCTACCATTTTTATAAAATAAAACATATTTATCAGCATCAGGTTGATAAATAATACCAACATCAGTTGAGCTAGATAAATTAAAAGTTAGTTGAGATGTGCCATGTGTAATAGTTTTTAAATCTGTAGCAGATACTGTGTTTACTTGACACATAAAATCATTGCCTTGTCTATATACAGAAACAAATTGACCATTAATACCCATTGCTGCTTGTTGGTCGTAAACTGATGATGCTAGTTCGGTTGTTTTTTTAGTTCCTAAACCTGCTGCAATAGTTGGAGTTGTTTCAGCTACCTGTGTAACTGTACCATTTGTATTCTGTATAACTGGTTTACCTGCTGTGATCGTACCTGAAGCGGTAAGGGTAGGAGAAAGACCCTCATCGTTAAATCCAGCACGGCCTGCTGGGTATGTAACAAACACATCATGTGTTCCAGAAGTTAGAGAAATGGCACTACCAGAGTTAGTGCTGTCTAATATTGTTGTTCGTGCAAGTGTGTTGCTTGTGTAGGTTCCAATTCCTACTTCAAAAGCGGTTCCGTTAGCGTCTTCTATGCAATAGAATGTAGTATTTCCGTCCCCAAGAACAGAAAAATTTTGATACCCTGCAACTGAACCATTTAAAGCTAAATTATTAGCTCCAGTAGTAGTAGTGGTTTGCTTTATACGATCCTTAACAAGACGAGCCATGTAGGTTTATCCCACTAAGCTATGCGAATTATAGCGTTACTTGCATTAGGTGTTGGAAATTGAATTGTAAAATCTCCAGCACTTGATGATTTATCAGAACCAAAATCAAGAACTGCAACTGATTTATTAGATTGTGTAGAGTTATATATCAACGCACCATGAGCTGTAATAGTTGAAGTACTCCACGTTGTATCAGCAAAATCTGTAATAGCAGTATCTCCTGATGGATTTGTTGGCGTTACATTAGTTAATGTATTTCCTCCAGACGTATAAGCAGTTCCAGATGCTTCATTGGTTGTTGTAAACACTGTTGTATCTTTATTTATAGTTGCAGATGATGTGTAAAGAGCAATTTTAAATGTTGCTCCCGTACCTGCGGATCCGCCACCAGATCCTGAAAAAAAGTTATGAACACCTTGTAAAAGTTCAACCTTAAAACTAGTGGTCATTGCTTGAGCTATTGTCATTTTATAATCTCCTTATAATTTCAGCCATATCATTGTGTCCTTGTGAGGACAATGTACCACATATAGTCGTACGTTCAGATAAGATAGCTTGTTTCATGTAATAAGTCATTACACTTCTTACATTTTCTTTAAATGCTTCTGCCTGCTCTCTTATTGCAGGAGGAGCGTCAGCGGATACAGAAATAATATGATCAGTTGCTCTATCAGCCCAATGATCTACTCCTAATCCAGTGTTGTTTGTAGTTACCACTTTTACAGAGCTTAAATTAGCTCCTATCTCTTCTGTAAACATATTACGTTACCTCTATTCTTAAACTATCAAAACGATACTCATCTCGTCTGTCTCTACCTTCAAATAGATTCTTCTGACGAGAGATTTCTTCCATGAACCTTTTTTCATACTCTGCTAAAAGGGTAGGTTCTCCCTTCATAAATATATAAGCCTCAATTAAAGCACCATACAATAGTGCATTTCTTGAATTTTCAGACAAGTAAGTGCCATTTGTATTAACTGTAAGGCTCGGAGGTCTATATAAATAATTTAACTCCATAGAATAATTAGAATCAGGAGTAGGTGAAATTAAAAATGTATTATCTTCACCAGCTGTATTACTTCCTGCATCAAAATCTGCATAATATTTTGGTAAACCATTTAAATTTGCTTGAGCAGGGTCTATGTCATATTCTTGAATAAAAGAAGGATGTTTTTTATCTAAATAATGATAATCACCATTTGCATCTATTACAGCTAAAGAAAAAGACGCTAAATAGTCTGTGGGTCCTTTTAAAAATCTATTTCCTGTTGTTACATTACCTGTAGCAGTTTTTCTAAATACATTTACTTGAACTAACTCTAACATTCTTTCTTCTGCTGATAATATAAAATCATCTAGAGTGCTAACAAAACTTGCTTCAGTGTTTTGTGTGTAATTTTGTATAAGTGTTTTTAATTCTGCTAATGTCATGTCGTTACCACCGTTACTGTTCCTACGCTTCCATTAATAGCAGAAAATGCAAGTGCTGTTCCAATTGGATCTACTACTAAAGAGTTAAAAGCATTTACTTTTGTTGTTCTTACTAAACCATCGCCCGCAGGTACATCTTTATCAGGTCTTGGTTCATACAAAGCTTGTGGATCAGCAAAGTTTAACCTTACTTCAAGCTGAGGTTGTTTAGGTTCCCAACATTCTGGACATGTTTTAAAACCATTCCATTCATTATGCAATTCTCTTAGCAAATATCTTTGTCCACATCTATCGCATTGCCCTAAAGCTCTTTTTCCGTTTGCATAAGCCATTAACTAAGTCTCCTATAACTTCGCATAGAAGGTCTAACTTGATAACTTTGACGAACTTCGTCTTGATCAGCTGCTCTTTTAAATTCTTCTTCATAACTTTGTTTTAACAACATAGTTCTTTCTGGTGCTCTTTTAATAGAAAGATAATATGCAAGACCAGCTGCCAAACAAGGGTAAAACCTAAAAGGAACTTGCATTGTGTTTGGCCCGTAGTCTGCATCTTCTATTCGTCTTAAATAATTAAACACTAAACTGTCATTATTGTTATTAGATGTAGGCCATATTTGAATTTTTGGAGAAATTTGTTTATCAATAAAATATTGACTTGGTTGACCTTCTGTTGATTTATCAGGAATTTGAAGATATTCATTTCTACCTATAGGTTGAATTATAATATCAGAATTTGATCCATTATTTATAGTTCTGTAGGCAAGACCTAAAACATCAATAGCACCTTCCGGTAAACTATAGTCTGTTTGACCTTTAACAAGAGTTTCTGTGTGTTGAACAACTGTCCACTGATTAAGACCTCTATTAGCCCAATCAGCTAACATAAGATTTAAACTTCTTTGAGCAGTTTTTAAATCATAACCAGTTCGTAATTGTAGACCGCACCTTTCAAAGGCTTCTTCAACGTATTCTGCTACGTCTAATTCAAAATCTCTACTATTACTGGTAGCCATGTCATTATCCTATCTTAGTAAACTTTCGTTTTCCTGGAGCTATTGCACCACATCCTATATTACCAGATTTTGACCCTGGTTTTAAGGATTCTCCATTATAACCTACTAAACCACCAGAGCGATACTTTTTTATTCCTCCAGTAGAAATTTCTTTATTCATTTGAGCTCTTGAAATAGGCATTAGAATAAAGATCCAAAAATATCCACATCAGTCATTTGAGGTTGACTGTAATCTTGTCTATCTACATATGTAGGTTGTTGGTTTCTAAGGTTTGGATTTGCAAATTTAGAACCAGGCTCAGGATTGCCGTATTTTGCAAATCTTTCTGCTTCTCGTGCTTCATTTCTTTCTTTAATATATTGCATAGCTGCTAAAGTATTTTCAGTTCCACCACCAGCTAGTCTATCAGCTTCTTGTCCATAATAAATTCTTGACATAAATTCAGGATCTTGACCAATCATCATTTGTGTAATGTCATAACCAGAATACCCTGGGTGTCTTACTACACTAGGTCCATAATCAAATTGATTTTGAACATCATCAAGCGTTCTAGGAGAATTGTTACCCATACCTAACGCTTCGCCTACATTTTGTGCTGTCATGTTTCTTGGATTTATTTTAGTTACATCCATACCAGGAGACGATCTTCCATATGGAGTTGTCATACCTGATATTGCAAAACCAGGAGCTGCATTATTAAAAAAAGAACCAAGTCCTCTTGCAAGATTTTGTAAAAACATTTCTGACATTAAAATAACACCAATTTTAACAATAATCCCATGACACTTATAGTTGAGCCAATAATCATTGTTTCTATCCTAATTAATCTTTGTCTTATGTTGTCGTATTTTTCCAAACATAGCGTTTCATGATCTGAAATTTTTTGATCTAATACCGCTACAGTTTGCTTGGCCATTAGACTGATCCACCAAACAGATTGTTATATACGCCTGGATTATTTGATTGAAGGTAATCTTGATATCCTTGAGAGTATCTATCGCCTTCATATTGAGTATTTAAATAAGAATTATACTCAGGTGTGTAAACATCTCCAGAGTAACCATATGTTTGAGGGTTGCTTAGTTGATTGTATAAAGATGAGTAAGGATTGTAAGCCATTTGTTGTTGTTGATTATAGTTATTACCGCCAAAACCACCGTAGAACATGTTATTCATGCCATAACCTGAGCCATATCCTGAATTATAACCAGAAGGTGAAAATCCTAGTCCTGTATTACCGTAAAAAGAACCAATTCCACCTGAATATGGGTTCATTCCATATCCATAACCCATTCCTGAGTTAAAAGGATTGCCATAACCCATACCACCGCCATACATAGTGCCATACATATTATTGTAACGGCCACCACCTTGTAGTGAATTACGGCTTTGCATAAATTGGTTTAATAAACCCATAAGACCACTCATATCTCCAGAACCTGTTTGAATTGGCTGTCCAATTGTGTTGTTAGAAGGTTGATTTTGTTGATCTAATAATCTTTGATATTCGTTTACAAGATTTCCATACATATCTTGGTAATTAGGACCTGTATTTGTTGTGGTATCTGTTGTGTTATTTTGATTTGCTAATCGTTCGTTTTCTTCTCGAATAGCTTCTGCAACTAAATCTCTACGTTCTACCATAAAATCCGATGCATCATAAGCATCTTGATCAAAATTTTGAGCCATAGACCTTAATTGTGCAGATAATAATGGATCTTCATTTATTAAAGAATTTGCATAACTTTGAAGATATCCAGATGAAGTATTTCCACTTTGGTTTCTAAAGTTTTGAGCTTGTGCAGAACCTACATTTTCAAGAAGAAAATTATAAATATCATCTGCGGCAGTAAGTGTAGCAGGGTCAATAAAAGGAATAACATCATCCATTGATACTGTAGTAGCTGAGTCATCTGTAGTAGCTGAGTCATCTGTTGCAGCCGTATCATTTCCAGCTCCGCCATCAATAATATCGTTACCAGCTCCGCCATCAATAATATCGTTACCAGCTCCAATTATAGTATCATCAGCACTAGGCTCTGCACCGCCAGAAATTAATAATTGACCAAAATCTGTACCGTCACCTGCGGGATTAAATACCTTTGTTCCATCAGGAAGCTCTTCCATAAAAGCATTTGCAGCCATAGCACCAAAAGGATCATTTTGTGCTGCGTCTGCTGCATCTATTTGATCTCTTGTTAATCCACCATAATTTTCTACAATACCGCTACCATCGGTGGCGTAAGTTATACCACCAATAGTAACAGTTCCATCTGCATTGTTAGTTATTAAATCGTTAAGATAATTAAACATATTTTACGCCGTATAAGTTATAACACAGTTCGTAATACCTGCGTTTGATATTACCCTCATGCCTCTTTTTAGCCTTAAACCTGGATCTGAATAAAAACTATCGCTTGAACCAGAATTTACTTTAAAAGTAAATTGAGTAGTGTATGTTCCAGCATCATTTTTTGATTGAATGTCTACAGTTCCATCAGCTGAATCAGCTTCTAAATAAAGACCTCTAAAATAGACGACTTGATTTGTGCCTTTTGCTTTAGTGTATGCATTGTCAGTAGTTCCTGCAACTACTTCCGTAGTTGCGTTGGAACCCTGTTGATGACTTTTATAGTGTCCAGCCATTATAACCTCCTATTAAAGTACGTTATTATTTTGGACGTAATCTACTGTTAATACACCTACACCTGCACCGGCATTAGAACTTAACAATCTAATTCTTTTCTTGTCTGTTCCACTATCTAGCCAATTTTCAGTTCTTACTTTATTTGCACCAGGTGCTGCATTATGAACACCAAGTGTACCACCAGCAACAGAAGTTGCAGTAGTTAGTGATGTTGCATCAACAACTTGACCATTATCCCATCCAAGACCTGCTGTTGAAGCAGCTCCATTCCAAGCTACAGTTACAAATAATTTAATTTGTATAATTTGGCTATTAGCAGGAATAATAATAGTTGTTGCAGGAGTCGCAGTATTCTGTGTTACGCTCACTGATTGTGAAATTACAGAAGAACCTACGTCCTTCATGTTTGTTTGTACGTTAGTACCTGTTGTATTTGATATAGGACCGGCTTTAATTGGTCCTGAAAATGTTGTTTGACCCATAATATTCTCCTTAGTCTGGTTAAGTCGACCTCAATGGTCGTCTAAAGATATCTTAGGGTACATAATTAATTAAACAAATGCAAACAAAAAAAAGGGAGCCGAAGCTCCCTTTTCTGAATTCATAATACTTAAAATTAATTAAGCACCGTTTGAACCAAAGATAGCACGAGGATCGGACCACCCGTAGCTGTAACGCTCACGAGCTTTGAATCTCATATTACCTGTGTTGAATTCACCTTCCATAGCTGTTCTTAGAGGCGAACGGTTAAAGTGTTTTAAACCGTTTGGTGCGTCTGTAAGCATGAACCATGCGTCTGGATCTGTTAAGAAATTGTTAACAGTGTATCCTTGTGGCACTGCACCTGAAGATTTAAGTGCATTGATGTCATTGTCAGCAGTTCCTACACGACCAGCAGATTCCATAAGTCTTTCTGCTACGAATTGTAGTTCCGCTGGAACAATAAGTTTTTGTCCACGAAGGGCAACGATAAGACCTCTTTCATCAGTAAACTGACTAATTGAAATTAGTGCGTTTTCTATTGATGTTTCGTTCAAATCTGTTGCAGTTACAGGTGTGTTAGCGAATGTTCCGCCTACAGCAAGTGGATGGTCGGTTGCAAGTAAAGTCTTGCCATCGCCACCAGTAAAGCCAGCAGTGTATGCGTTATTTAAAACGGATGCACCTTTAACTTGTTTACTGTGTGCCATTGATCGTGCAAGTGCACGAGTATAGCGGTTGGACAATCTGTCATAAAGGTTGTCTTCGACAGCTTCTTCAGTTAAGGCAAATGCCATTGCTACAGTTTCGTGTGTGTAACGAGCTGTATAAACTTCTGAAGCGTTATCGTACTCAACCCCTGCACCTTCTGATTTAGTTGGTGCTGCTCCAAATCCGGAAAGCATTACTTCTTCTTCGAAAGCTCGGTCTGATGACTCTGTTTCGAAAATTTCAGCAGCTTGATCTCCGTATTTGGAATATTCTAAGCCAAAGAGAGCGTTTAAGCCAGGCTCTAGTTCTTTAGCAAGTTGTGCTCTTGATATAGCCATTTTTTACTCCCTATACGCCAGTAGTACCAGCACTAAATGTATGGTTATTTATCATAACTACTACACCTGTATTGGTTACTGTTGTTAAATCATTAGTTGGATTTGTTGTCACTCCTAAAGCTTTTAGAGGAAGAGAAGCAGTTGTTGCTGCTGTTCCTACATCTAGCTCAGCGTGAGAAATTCCAGCTGTTGTGCTTCCTACCGGGCTGTTATCCACGATATCATAGTTAGCGAAAACGCCAGCTATAGTGAATGCTGCGTCTGCTTGCACTTCACATACGATACTTGGATCATCTACGACATAAGCTTCTACTACACTAGTGACGTTTGCGTCACCAATCCAGTTGTTTGACCATCTTGGTGTTCCTGTTGAAGAATCTGTGAATTGGCATCCGTTAAACACGCCCAGCACAAGTCCCCCATCACTAGCAGCCATTCTTTTGATATATCCAGACGCTTGTCCTTTTACAATATCACCTTGAAAGATCGAGGTAGTATCAGAATTTGATATTTCATATCTTGATTGACCGCCAGTATACGCACCGCCGCCTAATAGACGAGCAGGACGTAAACCAAATGGAGCATCTAAGTTTGTTAAAGCCATTTATTACTCCTAATTAATGTTATGATTCAGTCTTAATCTGAACCAAAGGTTACTTTTGAACTTCGCTCTGCCTGAAATTTAGGCATTGCGGGATTATTGTCACGCATCCAATCGTTGTCAACCGCCTGCATTTGCTGTTTAGCACGCTCTGCGTAATATTGTTTGCGTTGTTCAATGAATTCTTCTGGTATTCTCGCCAGAAGTAAACCGCCTATCCCTATGACTCCAGCATATTTGCCTTCCTCGACACTTGGAAAAACGAAATCCTCATACTCGTCCGCACGAACAAGCTCATAGCCTTCGGTTATTCTTGAGTGGATATTATTTTTATCCTCATAACCTAAAACTTCAGCTCGAATCCATCTATGGACATAACCAGACGGAGCATTTGGGGCGTGCAATTTACTAGGTGGTCGCCATTGCACAGGGCGTTCGGCAGAGGCTCGTGTTTGCGTTTCACGAGAGCTTCTGTTAATTTGTGTATCAGATTTAGCAGCAACTTCAGCGGTAGCTTTCTGTTCTGCTTCTATGTATTCCATTTCATTATCTTTTTTAGACATGATGTACCTCTATAAATCTCTTGCCGCAATTTTTGCAACTTCTTTAGCATACGCATCTAGTGGTACACCAAGTTTTTTAGCTACAGAAATTTGGGCTGGGGTTAGTTTAACACTCTTTTTGTTCTTTTGGCTAGTTCTTCCTTGAGAAACTGACGCAACTTTTTGTGCAGGAGCAGATTTACCATTAAATTTATGAGGAAAATCTTGTCTCATTCTTGCATCTATTTCGTTATAATACTCGTCAGATTGAGGATCTAAACCTTCTTCTTCAACTAATTGTTGATGAAGAGTAAAAGCAGAAGCAGTCATAGCCCTATCTTGACCAAACCACTCATTTTTTGAAGCCCAATCAACAGCTTTGTCATCTGGCTGTGGTTGTTGAGCTTGTTGTTGCGGTTGAGCTTGCTGTTGAATTTGCTGTTCTTGCATTTGCTCTGCACGTTGCTTTTGTTTTTCTTGATTGTCTTTGAAAATTCTAAGTCTTTCTTTTTCAATAGCAATCTTAGCCATAACTTGCTGAGCATCAGCCATCTTATCGACTTCGCCAGATTCATAAGCGTCTTTAAAAGCGGCTTTAGCTTGTGCTTCTTGAGAATCAATACGACTAGAAGCTTCTGAGCTATAACCTGTATTTAAATTAGAGAGTTGACCTCTTAATGCATCTACTTCATTTTTTTGCTGTTGAGCAAATTGCATAGCAGCGGCTTCTCTTTCTTCGGATTCTTTTCGTTGAGCAACAAGTTTATTAATTCTTTTTTGAGTTTTCTCTCTTCTTTTATCAAGATCTTCCTCACTTAATGCTTGTGGTTCGTTGTTTCCATCAGACGTATCTAGTGATATTTCTGCTGGTTGACTTTCATCAAGCGTTACTTCTTCTTCTACTTCGATGATTTGGGCTTCTTCTGTTTCGTCATTTGTCATAAGACACTCCTATATAGTATAGACATCAGTCGGTTCTAAAATAGTTCCGAGGATTTCATCGTCATTTAATATTCTAATCTCGCCATCTTCTAGCTTAATCCTTGTTCCTGCATACTTACCAATAATGACCCAATCACCTTGCTTGCAATATGGCCCGCTTGGAAATTTAGTTTTATCTTTGTAAGCATCAGGTCCAACTTGGACGATGTAAGCTACAACCGTAGCTATAGATTCTCGCTCTCGTGTCTCATCTGTTATAAGAATTCCACCTTTAGTTTTTTCAAAACCTTGGAAAGGCATTACCACAATGCGATATCCTGTTGGTTGGGGCATTCTTTGTTTAGTTGATTTTTTAAGAAGTTTTGGGTCTAAGACTCTATCTTCTTCTTTGACATAGGCATCAGATACTTGTAGTTCAGATTTTTTGTCTTCTACTTTATCTTCTACCTTCTTTTTGGCGTACCTTTCAGGCACTATCAGGTTTTTAACCATCTGCACGTTCTCCTCGTGACACCAGAGCAATTATCTCTTGCTCCACATAGGACAGGCTCTGTAGTTGTCCGATGCAGGCCCGATATGATTCCCAATCTTTGCAGTTCCCTGAAGTTATTTTTACTTGAACATCTTCTCTCTGTTCACGAACAATATGAAGTATTTGCTGAATTAATTCAACCCCATCTTTCATTTTTTTTCTCCATCGCTATATAAGTTGTTAAAAGTTACATTTGGATCAGTGTAGCTTTCATGTTCTTCACTACTATGAATCCATTGACTTGGAGCAAAATCAGGTGCTCCTTCTCCTGTTGACCATAATGCAGGGTTCGTTACTCTAACTCTATTGTTAGGTAGTGCAACGACATTTCCTTTCCATTTACCTTCTGTTAAATATAATACATGACTTTGTTTATGTTGATCTGGACTATCAGCTATCTCATGTTCTGTATAATCAACAGTAAAGATATACTTAGCTAAATAAAACTCTCCATCTATTTTTGCATACCAAGGTGATGACGACGTTCTATCTATACTGATAGCAGTATGATGATGGGACATACAATCCCAAGGTTGACATAAATGATTTTCCATTCTTTCTGGCCATTCTTCTACAGGTATATCTGCAACTAAAGCTTGTATTGGCATACGAGCCCACATAGCACCGCCATGAACATTAGGTTCGTCGTCCTCTATTTCACAACCTGTAAATATAACTTGAAATGATAGTGACCTATCAGGAATGCAATTAACTGCTACAGCTAAGCCGTGCAGGAATTCACCGTGGTAATTTTGATGACCAGCTGTAAATTCTTTTCTTACCCATACCTTAAAGTAAGGGATATTCGATATTAAATAAGACATCTCTCCTCCTTATCTTATTTTATTTTACTTTACCGCCTTTTTTATAACCTTTGACTTTGCCACCCATTTTATAGCCTTTTACTTTACCGCCCATTTTATAGCCTTTAGCTTTTTTGCTAACAGCACCGCCCATAAAGTAACCTTTTGTTTTTTTAAACATAATTATTTCCTTTTTTTAGTTTTTCTTTTCTTAGCTGTTTTTGCAGCTCTTTTAAACTGTTTATCAGTAGGAGCTCCCTTAGAGCCCTTTTTCCTCATTCTTTCGCCAGAACCAGCTGCAATTCTTTTTTTCTTAGCATGAATATTTGCATATAAACCTTTTTTAGCCATTTAACATTTCCACCTTCTTCTTGCTTGTCTAATCCTGGAATTAGGATCATTTCTAGTTTTAGCACTACTTCTTTTTAACTGACCCGCTGATCTTGCACAATAACTTTTTCTTCTTTTTGCAGCAGCACTACCTTTTTTAACTTTACCAGTAACAGCGGTTTTTAATTTAGAGCCGGGATTTTTTCTTTTGTAAGCAGCAACACCTTTTTTTGTCATACCTGCACCAGACTTAGTAGAGCGGTAATTACCGCCTTTGCCTGTAGTTCGTCGTATAGGTTTTTCTTTTCTTTGTGCCATTAGTTTCTGTCAGATAAATTTCTTAATCGTTCAACATCAATATTTTCCATTGTCTTATCTTTTTGTAGTTTTTGTAATTCAAGAGCAATACGTCCCGCTGCTATCTCTTCTTGAGCATCTATACGTTCACGAGCAATAGCAGATTTATCTAGGGCGTTCATTTCGCTAAATTGATTTTTCTGTTCTGCCATAGTATTTTTAAAAGCATCTTGTTGCGTTTTAATAACAGTATTTGTCTCAAACTCTTTAGCGTCTTGCTGTAGTTTAGCACCTTGTAAAGCTAACTCTTGTTGACGAATTTCTACTAATGGATCTTCGTTAGGAGGAGGTGCAAGTACTTCAGACATTTGTGCAGACATCTCAGCAATACGCTGAGCTACTTCGTTTTCTATTTCCATTTGAATTTGTTGCATAGCTTCTGGTGGTATTTGACCTTGATATTGTTCTTGTAGCTGTTGTAGCTGAGGTCCAAATTCTTGCTCAACAATTTCACGAGCTTGTAGACTAACATGTTCATATATGTGAGCTGTAAGAATGCTAATAATATTTATATTAGACATAACAGCAGGTGTACGCATAAATGTTAAATGTGCTTCAATATGAGCTTGATGATCTTGACCTGGAAAAGCTTGTAGTCCTCTACCTTGTAATGCATTAGCATTTTCTATACCGGGGTCGACAGGTTGTGGCTGTGGAGGTGGTGGTAATATTTTTTCAATACTACGAACACCTAAAGCTTCGTACATTCTTTTGTACGCTTCATACATACCAGCAGGACCATGAACTTGTGGGTTAGACTGAATAAGTTGTAAGCTTGTTTGTGCAATAGCAATTCTTTGTGCTGTAGAAAAAATGTTAGGATCTGATACAGGCATAACATCTATTCTGTCATCAAAATCAGCTTGTTTAATATTTGGATCACCACCACTTACTTCATAAGGGTATACAGGTGGTAAGTAATCTTTAAATAAACCTGCTAAAAGATTAAACTCTATCTTTTGTGCGTAGTGTAATCTTTTATGTATAGCAGACATAATTTTTGTACCACGCTCTAACATTGCAACAGTAGAACCAACTGGTCCGTTTTGTTCGGCTAAAGGCATATCAGCAACAGACGCAAATCTCTTACCGCTTTCTACTATTATGCCAAGTAACTGTAATAAAGTTCCTGAAGGTTCTTTAAAAGGTAATGGTATAATAGATGCACGCAAGTCACCGCCTGGAGCGTCTATATCTCTAAATTCGCCAGGTTGTAATGGTTCTGCTTCATCACGAACTCGTATACCTCTAGCTTTAAAACCAGCAGGTAAGTTTGCTAAAGTACCAGCGTCAATAAGCTGACGTAAGATAGATGTAGCTGAACGTGATAAGTTACCAATAATGTGTGGTAAACCAAAGCCGTAGAAACCTAGACCCGGTAAAAATTTGTAATGCACAAAATAATTATTAGGATCTTTTTTAGGATCTTCTTCTTTATAATTTCTTCTGATGCTTAAAATATTAGAAGAGCCAACATCTATTGTAACAATATAAGGTACCTTGATTCCTGTTGGTTCACCATCTTGGCCCATGTCTTCAAAGCCTGGTAAATCTAAATAAGTATGAATTTCATAAATTTCTAAATCATCTTCTTCGTAAGTATTGGTAGCAGACTCGCCAGAAACTTTCTCTATAGTTTCTTCTAGGTCTGAATACACATGTGTTGGTTTAACAGGTACATCTCTGTAAACTCCAGATACTTGGAACTTACGAGCATCGTTGCCTGTCATTTTTAATCTGTGCGTTAAACGAATAGCATTTGATAAATCAACAGAGTTATAAGGCACAATGATATCTTCAGAATGAACAAAACGTGCCACAGGCCGTTCCTTCATTTCGTCATAGTAAACTTTCTTAAACGCAGAACCAGATAAAGGTAAGTAGAACAACAGCTGATCTAACTCAGGGTCGTACTCTTCCATGTTGTAACAAATCTGATAGTTCATAAAGTCTTGAACTCTTTGTGATTGTTTTTCTGTTTCGGGATTTGGTTCTCCAACTATCTGAACTCGAACGGGTCCGCCAGCTGGTAATAATTCTTTATAAGCTTGTGCTTGGAATTGTGTAACACTCTCAGCAAGAACAGGATGCGTAACGCCCGCTGCTCCCTCGAAAGGTTCTGTTCTGTCATCTTCTTCTACACCAAGAAGTTCTAAACCACGTTGGTATATTTTTTCCCAATCTTCACGGGCTGAAATATCAGAATCAACTGCTGCAATAAGATTAGAAGACAATGCTCCTAATTCTTGATCTTCCATGTACTCTGAAAGATTAGCATCAAAAGGAATTTCTTCCCCTGGCATTTCTGTTTCTTCAACAAACTCTCCAACTTCAACAGAACCATCTTCCATTTCTGTTATCTCACCTGAAGCTATTGCTTCGGCAAGTTGTGGATCTACTTCAGCAGTATCGATAGGATTTCCTTCAATAAGGATCTCCTCGTCTTCTGGACCACCTTGTCCAAACGGATTCTCAGCCATGTGACTTCCTTATATTAAAAAGTTCCTGCAAACTTACCACCTCTAGTGGCAGCACCCATTGATTTCATAGTTCCGGCTCCAGGACCTTCTGGAACAGTAACTGTGACTTCACCTTTAGTTTTTTCAACTTTAGGTGTTTTAACTTTATCTATTACTGGTTTAAACATTAGTAGTACTCCTTTCTTCTAGGGATATCTTCATCCCAATCCTCATCGCTTGGATGACGTATAAAGCCACCTTCACGAAATCTCAGTATAGCCTGTGACATGGAATCTACCAAGTCATCATTATCTCCAAAAGGAAAAGAGGCACATTCTTCTACCATCTCTTCTGCCCATTGGAAGTCTGGTCGCCATACAAGTCCAGACTCAAACATCGGAGCACAGGCATGAACTCTTGAAACTTTGTCTTGGCCTGAGCGTCTTCCGCCTGGTGAGAAATTTATAACAGGTATCCCCATATTTCTCAACTCCTGAGTTAAAGGTAACCCTGAAGCTTTAGCTTCTATTAAAACTACATCTGGATTATGCTCTGAAAATGACTCCATTGCAATTCTTTTTAAATCAGGGAACTCCCATCTACCTTTCTTGCAGTCTAGAAGTATAAGGCTTGGTCCAGAATCTTCATTTTTATAAAATACACCCCATGTACTAATAGCACTATAGTCTGCTGTTTCTGATTTTAAAAATGCAGTATCATAAGATTGCAATACATATTCGCATGTAGGAGGCTCATCCTCTTCCCACATTTTCCACCACTCTCTTTTTATGATAGCACCCTCAGCGGATGTAGGTTTTTGTAACCATTGTGCATTCCATTTAGCAACAGGCAAAGAAGATTTAACTTTAAGCAGTTCGTCTTCAGACCAGAAGTTTGGCCATAGAACCTTTCCGTCATCAAAGATAGCTGGGAACTCAACGACCTCCCATTGATCTGAGTTTGCTTCTGTTTGTTTTTTAAGAACCTCTGCTGTCAAATCTTTTGTAGACCAACGTGTCATAACAACAACGATACGACCTCCTGGTTGCAATCTTTGTCGAGGTCCAGACGTATACCACTCATAACAATTCTCCATAGCAGTAGGAGAAAGAGCGTCTTGCTCCGAATGAGGGTCATCAATAATGAGGAGGTCAGCACCACGACCAGTAATCGCTGCACCAACCCCCGCCGCAAAGTATTCTCCACCATCTGTTGTAGCCCAACGTCCAGCGGCTTTGGAGTCAGGAGACACTTTCGTATCTTCAAAGATGGTTTTATAATCAGGACTATCTACTAATGCTTTACACTTACGACCAAAACCCGTTGCAAGTTCTGTAGTATGTGTTGCTTGAATTATTTTTAATTTAGAATTGAGTCCCAGCATGTAAGCAGGAAAATAAATAGATGCAAACTCAGATTTTGTATGTCGAGGTGGCATATTTATTATTAATCTTTTTATTTTTCCAGAGGCTATGTCTTGTAATTTTTTTGCATAGACCTTGTGATGGTTACCTAAAATAAAATCAGGCCAAACATTCTGAACAAACTTTAAAAAATTTTTTCTTGAAGCATCAGTTTCTTCTAAAAAGTTTAATCTTTTTTGTAAGTCAAGAGCATAACGTATTTGCTCTTCATCTAAAGATTCAAAATTAGTTTCGTTGTCCATCATAAATCCTATTAACCCATAACATCAATTCGTCGTCTGACATAGTATGTTTCATCTTATTAACACACCAACATACAAGTCGAACATTATTTTTTGTATAACCTTTTTTATTATTAATTCTATCGATAGAAACATTTGTAGGAATTTTTTTACCACTACCGTCTCTGTAGTGTGTCATCTTCATACCGCTAACAGAACATTTACCTTTTGCATCGTCCCATTTCTTTTTTATATCATCGAAGGACAATTCCCACTTAAAGGTAGATTTTCTTATACGACTTGATTTTAATTGACTAAAGGCTCTACGAAGATACAAAATTGGATCTTTATTTGTCCTATCATTTCTTTGAATTGCTTTGCATGCCATACATTGATGTCGGCGATACTGAGAACCACGGGAGTACGATTTCTCAAAAGACGTAATTTCTTTCGTTACACCACAGGTGTTGCATTCACGAAATTCCATTACACCTACATATAGCGGTTTGGGATTCGTTGCAACCTAAATGTTGTTATATGATACTAGAGACGCACCAAACTACAGTTGAAAGTGAGATTATATTTATTAAATTAAGCATGTTTACCCTTTATATAAGGGTGTTATATACCTGTTATTCTATTAATCAAATGAATTGTATTAATAAGATATATTTATGATGCTAATACCACTAAGGCTATCAAAAGAAGTGCTAAACCAATGCCAATATACTTCTTCATTGATGGTACCGGAGGCTCTCCAAATGCTTCATTGTTTGGAGTCCCTGGATCATCGGCGATGTAGTGGCCCTGTTTATTCCGAGCTCTCTTACGCAAAGGTGCTTTCTTAGTAGTTGTTTTCTTAGTTGCTGCTTTAGCCATTTTTACTCTCCCTAATTTTTCTCATAGCTCTTCCACCGAACCAAAAACTGACTACGGTAGAAAATAAAATTGCTGTCTCTTGATCCCAACTATTTAATATAGCTTGAGATACATCATCACCTTCTTGTACTGCAACATAGACAGCTAGCCCTTTTATTGTAGCAAACAGTATAAAGAAGAAATAGGTAATGACAGGACGAACAGAGGCTTGTAGTGCTGAAATAAAAGATGATTTATTATTCTTAGCGATTTCTGAGGCATGCATGTAGATGGAGCGGGACTCCTCTACGTCTGCCTTCGCATCGAGCTCTTCGACTTTCAGCTTACTCAGAACCTCAGCATGCTTTGCCTTAGCCTCTAAGAGACGAAGCTCATGCTTGTTGGACTGACCTTTTTCCATAAATCCAAGTATGTTCGGAAGGAACGACGTTCCAAAGCCGAGCAGACTACCAAATAACGACAGCATAATTACTCTGCTTTGTTCTTAGTTTGGATATGTATGTCTACTTCTTGTGATTCTGGAATGTTTGCTGTTAAATTTATGTTGCTTGAAGAACAACCAACAGCTACCAATACCACTAAAGTCATAACTAAATATTTCATATTTACCTCTTGTTATATTTTTTATACTACTTTCTTTTTAGAAAGTCAAAACTGAGGATTAAATACGTTAATGTCTGGATAATTTTGAGCCATAGGATTCTGAAGCTGTCTAGGATTCTTTAAAGAATTTAGATAGACGCTAAAGTTAGAAATCTTATTCATATCAATAGGATCTGTGATGCTAGATTTTGTTTCCATGTTTGGTGGAACCTGTGTTCCTTGTGGAAGCGGTGGTGGGTTTTGGTGGCCAAAAGGATTCATTGGCTGGTTTGGTCTACCTTGTGGCATCATCATACC
>WLWH01000864.1_pt1 | contig 23415 bp, 37 predicted proteins | sample 6712741 | NCBI WGS metagenome assembly WLWH01 (sample SAMN12718694, study PRJNA515312) | sponge metagenome | isolation source: marine sponge | host: Mycale hentscheli | place: New Zealand: South Island, Marlborough, Capsize Point | collected 2003-05-01
TCGTGGGCCCACGGGTCCAACAGGTCCTCACGGTTCTTCTGTCAATAACCTTGACGGGGGCGAAGCGGCAACTAACTATGGAGGCATCGGGGCTACGGCTACTGGTGGTAACGCACAAGGAATATAATGGCTGTACAAATACAACTTCGACGAGATACCAGCAGCAACTGGACTACCGCTAACCCTACGTTGGCTTTGGGGGAACTAGGCCTCGAAACTGACACCATGCTGTATAAGGTGGGCGATGGCGCTACTGCGTGGAACTCTCAGAGCTACGCAACGTTAGCTGGTACCGACAAGTTCACAATTAACGAACAGACAGGTACTGCTTATACGTTGGTTGCTGGTGACGCTGGCAAGCTCATTAAAATGACGAACGCTGCGGCGAACACTGTGACGGTGCCGCCAAGTTCGAGCGTCAACTATGACATTGGGGTAACAATCAACGTTGTCCAATATGGTGCAGGTCAAACAACAATTGCTCAGGGTTCTGGTGTAACGATCTACTCGTATGGCAGTGCGCTAAACATTACTGGTCAGTACGGTCAAGCTGTTCTCACTAAGTGTGCGGCTGATCTTTGGATTCTTGCAGGGCTTCTAAGCTAATGGCTGGTGTAACTACTGCGCCGAGAATGGGTTTGGGGGCTATTGCTTCTTCTGAAGCGTCAAACCCTGAAGCTATGGCTGGTTTTCTTGCTAGTGGATCGGGTAACAACGACTATTGGATTAGTAACATTCCGACTAGCGACTACCACGATTTAGAGGTCTGGTTTAAGTCATCTAACCAATCATCTTGGACTGTTTGGTGGGGGTTCCAATTCGGTACTGCTGGTCAAACATCTCAGTCAAGCAAGATGTACCAGTCTTACTTTTATAAAGGGTATTCATCAGGGTCTGGCAACGGCACGCAATCAGGTAGTTACGCTTACAACAATCCTGCTGGCTATAGCAGCTATGGGCATTATTGTCGTTTGTACGTTTCAAACTATTCCAGCACTTCCAATATTAAGAGTTGGCATGCTTATGGCGGATACACAAACGGATCTGCTACAAGCTATGTGACATATCAGCAAATGGGCGGATCGATCAGAGAAGCCAACCCATTAACTGATATTAAAGTTTTTAATGGATATGGCAATGGTTCTACTTCCTATCAAGGTTGGAGTGTCTTCGGTAGGAGGCCCAAATAAATGACTGTTAAAAGCAAGTTCTACCAGTTGGGCAGTGTTGAAACGAACAACTCGTCTACACAGTTTCTGGAACTTTCAGGCATTAACACAGACTTTGCGGTGCTGCGTTTCGTTTTTAACGGAATGATTGACCATTCTGGTGGTGGAACTACCAATGTTGCTTCAGGTCAATGGCAGCAAGGGGTAAGTATCCAATTTCAGGGTGCTTGGACTGGTGGCGCTAACGCTTCTTCCGCTAAATACAGAAGCTTGCAAGGTCGGTGCAAAGGGAACCAGAACTCTTGGGAATTTAGTAGTGGAGTCTCAAGTTCTACTTATGCGATTACCAGTTATTGCGAAGTGGGTTCGCAGTATTACGACAGCGGCAGCTACGACGACACTGAACGTTTCACGCTAGAAGGCATATGTGTGCAGCCTGGAAACAATCAGTCTAAATCGATTTTGTGGAAGGGCAGCGGAACTAGCCCTAGCCCTAGTAACGCATCCTCCTTATCTTGTAGCGGTTGGTGGGGAATAACCAAGCTCGATGCTCAACACGCTGACTCAGCGCAAAGAGCTATGGCCCCGATGGACAGTATCCGTATAGGAGCAGGCTGGGATAACGCTGGCACACCTAAAACTTTGGGTGTGTATTCAAGTTTGACTGTATTCGGTGAAGGTTGGACTTCTGACGTACAAACAGGAAACACGGATTAATTATGGCTGACCAAAACTGGGTTCTTCAATCTCACATTCACCAAAATAGTTATACTTCATCAGTCTCGTTTACGAATACGACCAGTGGTTATGCCACTAAGTCTGACGGTACCCAAACTTTGTTGAATTACGGAAACGCCCCTGTTTTCCGTATTCATTTCAAGATACGGTTTAACACTAGCAGCGCACTGACTGGCAGTAACTTCAGAACTTACGGAAACTACAACGCTGGTAACGATTATGTTTACCATTGGGCAAACAACAATCAACTAGGCCAAATAACAGCAGGCAACTGGAATGGTTGTGGCGGCCAGACGAATTACAGCACTAATTACCAGGAAGCTGGCTACGGGATGACGGGTAGCGAGTACAGTAACTACAACTGGGGTCCCTCAACCACCGATATAGATGGAAACGCTGTTGCATCTTGGAAAGATCGCCGCACAGCGTGGAGTACAGGTTGGTTGGAAACCCATTTCGATAACCAAGCAGCTTATTATCCGTGGCACTGGTTTTATGGAATGGCCACTGATCAGACGAATGGCAACTTCAACGACACTGGTACGCAGTGGTGGGGTGCGTGGTGTATGGGTGCTGGGGGATGCTCTAACGGCCCGTACATAGATCAGATCAATCTTCAAGCTGACTATAACTTCCGAGGCGACTTTTTTCTTTTCCGAGGAATGAACAGCAACAACCAGGTAAATGAGTAAGGAATAAATATGTCTTTAAGAGAACCACCCCTAATGTGCACAATCCATGATTGTGCTACTGGTGAAACAATAGAACGTGAGCTAACTGAAGAAGAGTACGCTCAACGAGATGTAGATATGGATCTTGCTGAAGAGCAACGTGCTGCTTTTGAGCAAAGCGTGGCTGATGCTGCGGCTGGTCGTCAGAAACTTCTTGATCTTGGGTTAAGCGAAGCTGAGGTTATGGCTCTTGTAGGCCCTGCTCCTGCTCCTGATGGTGCGGAAGACGTTGAAAATCCAGCGCCAGCAGTATGAGTGCTGACGTAGGTATCGAAGAAGTTATTGCTTCTTTGAGTGAGCGTGGGCAGATGGAATGGGAAATCGCTTTGATGCGAGTTCACATTAAGCAGCTTGAGGAAACTACTTGTACCTGCGACTGTTGTTGTGGGACGACCGAGGATTAAATATAGGAGGAATTATGGCGTTCGGAATGATAGAGCCTTATATGACAGCGCCTAGGAAAACCAAGAAAGTTCGTGGTGTTTCTCTTAATCCTGAGGCCATGTACAACCGTAAAGAATACGGGGTAGGTGGTCCTAGTCGTGCTGAGTCTCGGGCAGCACGTAACCAGAGTGGTTATGCTGCTGCCGATCATGGTTCTTTTGGGGTAACTCCTAAAGCTACTGCGGATTGGGAGACTATTGATGCTGCTTCTTTAGGGGCAACAGTTACTCCTGAGTCAGCAATTTTGTCTGAAGCTGCTGGGGAGATTGCTCCTGGCTCGTTTGTATCCTCTGGCTCTGATCCGAACGGGTATTACGCACAGCCTTCTGTGGGTAATACGAATATTGATACGTTTGGTACGTCTGCGGCTGATGAGTATTATTTTAATTTGATTGACGCTTTGAGCGGCAATCAATATAACCGTGAGCTTTTAGGGCAGAACCTTGCTTATGGTTTGGATACAGCCGAGCGGAATCGCATTCGTGGGGAGCGCCCTATTTGGGACAGGTTGAATCAGCGTGGTGTTGTTAATAGTGGGATTACGGATCGTACGATAGGGGAGTATGAGTCTGACCAGTTGAGGTCGATTGGGGACATGCTTCGTCAGTATGATTTGTCTTCTCAGCGTCTTGATATTGGTGGCGATTTGGCGCAGGAGCAACAGTATTATCGTGGTGTTGATTCTGATGCGATTGCTGATGCTTTGAATGTGGCTGCTAATACAGCAAATGTTTCTGATCCGAATGAGTTGAGGGCAAGTATTGCCCAGCAGATTCGGGCTATGGGCTAGGAGTTATTGTGAATCAACCATTGCAACGTAAGAATAGGCTAACTGGGCAGAATCTTGGGCCTGCGAGTAGCGAAGCTCAAGCTTTAGCTGATATGGACAGAGCGTTAAAAGGTGCTCTTAGTCCTGTTGGTAACGCTGTTCAGTCTTTGGTTACTAGTCCTGCAGGAACAGTTGCTCGTAATTTTCGTGGTGTCAATAACGCTTTAAGCAACATAAATATTCCGAGTGGTTCTGAGCCTCCTTTACAGGATCCTGCTTTAAGTAATTTGAATCTTTCAGATAATGATTACATCCAAATGTTGATGAAGAAGAAAGATCCAAGTGCAGCGGAGAAAGAAGCTCTTGCTGATTATTTGATGGGTGGTCAGATTAATCGTTCAAATGAAATGATGCTTCCTCCTGAGGTTTCGTCTGGGGCTTATAACCCGTATGGCGTTGGGGATGCTGAACAAGATTTGAAAGATGCTATTGCCCGAAAAGAAGCAGGCACTTTAGTTCCCGAAAGAGGAGGGAGCAGCAAAAGTTCTTCTCCTGACGCTGACGGTGAAATGTATGGGCCAGGAAGACCAGAGTACGAGAAAGCTATAAGAAATCTTGAAGAACAAGAAGCTGCTCGAATGCAGGCTTTGTTTGACCAAATGTTCCCTGCAGGTGCACAAGCCGAAGGCGGCATGGGATTAGCAGAACAGTTAGCAGACACTAATCGTGGTTACGCTCAAGGACGTTACAACGATCTAACAGGTTTCTTGGACGCTGAACGAACTAGGGCTGGTGCCCAGTTCGACAGCGATGAACAAGCGATTGTTAAACAGCTTTTGGGTTCTGACGCTAAACGGCGTCAAGCAGAAGATATGTATACAGCCCGTAGAGGCCAATCGTTTAATGAACTGGAAAGAAAATTTGATGCTCGCACAGATGCTGCAAGCGCAAGATTAAAGAATCTTGGCATTGATCCTGCTGGTTACACGAATGTGGTTGGTCAGGAGATGGGTGCTTTGCTTGGTGCTCAGATGCAGTCTGGTGCTGATTTGGCTGACCGTATGGCGATGCTTGGTGCTGAACGTGCTCAGTTAGGTATTGGTCGTGCTAAAGCTGGGATAGCTAAAGAACGTCGAGGGTTTGACAAAAATGCTTCTGACATGCTGTTCCAAGGTTCTCAACGGTTGTCGTATGAGCTTCAAGACATTAATCAGGCTTTGATGAATCGTCGTATTAGCGCAGCGGATGCTGCTGCTGCTTCTGCTGCAGCGGCTAATGAGGCTCGGGCGCAAGCTGCTCGGGCAATGGTCATTGGGCAGTCTATTAAGATGCCTGGTGATGCGGCTGCGGCTTCGTCTGCGTTCCCTGGGTTGTTGAAAGAGTTTGTTGGTATTGCGGCAGACAACGATCAGGGAATGGCTATGACGTTAACTCCAGAAATGCTTCCTGATGGGTTTAAGCATTTAGCTGACGGGGAAAGAACTGCTTCTCTTAATGAAATAATTCAGTTTGGAAAAATTGCTGAACAAGCTGCTTTGTACGGCTAGGAGTTAAAGTGGCAATCCCTCCTCCTCCACGGCCTCAAAACCGTGGGAATATGATTAAAAATCTAAATATAGATTGGGGAAATAAGTCCTCTTCTGCTCCTTTGCCTGGATATGTTGCTCCCGAAAAAAAAGGTGGAGGAATATTCGATATTCCTGTCCTTGGACAAATTATTGACGCTGTTGATACACCTCGGGCAATGATTGTTTCGGGGATTAAAGAGATTGGTGACATCTTTGATGATGACAACAGTTTTTCTATAGGTGACTGGTATAAGCAGTCTCGTGACAACATCATGATGGGTGAGGTGTTGCGGGATTGGGACGTTGATCTTCCTGGGCCTTTAGATTTTGCTGTGGGTCTTGGGTTGGATATTGCTTTAGATCCTTTGACTTATATGGCTGGTGCTGGGCTGTTGGCTCGTGGCGCTAAGGCTGCTGATGTGGCGAATGGTTTGCGTAAAGCCGCTAAAGCTGCTGAAGCTGCTGGTAACGCAGCTAAAGCAGCAGGAATGTTGAAGGCTGCACAAAGAGTTGATCGCACTAAGTCTGTGTTGTCTGCAGGTAAGTATTTAGATGAGGTTGGTATCTCGTCTGGTGCTCGTTTCACGATTCCTGGGACTGGCAAGATTGGTCGCACGATTATTGAGAAGCCGTTACGAAAAATATTTCCTGTTGTTGGCAGGAAGTTAGATGACATGCGTGTCAGACAGTTGTATACCGAGACTGCTGCTGGTCCTGGGGGAATGTTTCGGTGGGGTGATGAAGCGGATCGTGCTCTTGATTTAACTAATCCTAATAATCAGAAGCTTGTTAGGAATAGGGTTCGACAGTTACGAGGTGAGGGACCTGCTGTTGCTGTGAAGCAAGGTTCTGAGGCTGATAAAGCAGCGAGACTGGCTATGAAGATGGCAGTCGAGATGCCTGGAAGTGCTCAGATGTTAGCGAAGATTCCAGGGAGTACTGCTTTTGTTGCTTGGACTGCTTCTGCTCCTGGCAAAGCATTCGCAGCTTCTTCGGATACAAAGCTGGGTCAGGCGTTTGGTAAAGCGTTTTCGACAAATGTCAATATCAACCAGATGATTCGTTCTAGCAATATAGAGGAACAGGTTACTGGTCGTTGGGTTCAGCGTGTTGGTTCGCAAGCTAATACGAGGTCGTCTGCGTTTGCTGCGACAGCAAAGCAGGGGGCAGAGAATCTTAAACGTGCCGCTGATGATGCTGGTGTTGATTTTGACGAGTTGATGTTGTCTGCTGAAAACGATCTTCCTTATTTGTTTTCGCAGGGTAGTGACTTTGGTATTAACCCTAAGCATGTGGCTTTAAGGGCACAGGCTCGGGAGTATTTGGACAGTTTGCGGACGATGGTTAATGAGGCTTTGCCGTACAGCGACGATTTAGATGGCGTTGTTGGTGAGCTTTATTTGATGCGTTATATCGGTAAGGAAGGCGCAGAGAAGCTTGATGAGCTTGGCCGTTTAAGTGGCAAGCCGTTGCCAAAGGGTGTTGCTGCTGATGACCTGATTCAGGGTAATTCTTTTCATAAGCGTAATTGGATTACGCCTAAAGGGATGAAAGATCTTATTAGGGAGAACTTAAAACCAGGTGTAAAGCCTGATATTAGTATTGAGAAGCTGATCGATGATTTAGGTGTTGATCCTTCTAAGACTGGTGATGATTTAAGAGATGCTTTGTTGGATGCTATTGACGATGCGGCTGACGATGGTTTCAGAGTTACTGGTACAGACGGGCATGTATACACCAACAAAACGCATGTTGGAACGTTAAAAGATATTGAAGCTGGCTCTATTAGAGATCAGCTTTCAAGAATGGGTAAAGAAGCTCACGGTAGCGAGTGGGTTGACATATTCGATACGGATATGACTAAAGCTTTGACGAGCTACATAGATTCTCATTCTCGTTTTATTCGTTCTCAGTATGTTGTTGATGGTTTAGCGCAACGTGGAATTATTGTTCGTGGCGCTGATGGTCAGTTGAGTCGTGCGGCTGCTAATCGTTTGACATCTTCGATGAATAGAGCAGGTAAGAAACTTAGTAATGCCCAAATACTTAAAGATAGGTTAGAAGCTACTAAGACTGCTCGTGATGAGAAGATTGCTTTTTACACAGGTGAGGCTGGTAAGGCTGGAAGTAAGACAAGTCAACGAGCAGCTACTAAAGCTGCTCTTGAAGTAGCCAGACTTGAAGGAGAGCTAAGAGCTATTTCTTCTGTTATGGACGCTATAGCTAATGGTTCAGGGATTGAGGGTTTGACTAACGATGCTTTGGCTCTTATCCAACCTGGCGCTCAGTTCGATCTTCGTAGAGGTGTTGGATACATAAGTCAGAAAGTGAAGCAAACTTCTGAGGAAGTTGCTCGTTTACATAATGCTCGTAATGATGCTGTTGAGTTGATTCATTCTTTAGATGAGCAGATTGCTCAGGTTGAAGAGATGCTTAAACGCATTGAAGCTGTCAACAATATTGATCCTGAGCTTCAAGGGTTCTTGCCTTTGTTTGATGGTTATAAAGAGATCCAAGATTCAGTGAATATTATGCGCGAGGGTTTGCGTGCATATAAGTCCACGTTTATTAACCGCATGTTGGATGACGTTACGGTTCGTGCTGCTGACGATTTAGAAGATTTCTTAAATGGGATGACAGGCGATGGCTTGTTTGATTTCGCTAAGAACGGTAAACGGCTTATAAGTGCTGCTCGTAAAGATGAGCTTGGTCGGATTTCTAGACGGTTGGGTCAGATCTTTAAGGGTAATCCTAAGTGGGAGAAGTGGCTGGAAGAGATGCCTGAATTGGCGGATCTTAAGAACGCTATTGAGAATCTTGATGAAGGAGACATGGGGATTCTTGCTCGTCTTGAACGTTACAGACAGATCAAGGGCGCTGATGCTTTGATCGATGGGAAGTCTCCTATAGGTAACAATATTGCCGAGCTTTTGTCTGATATAGGTGGGGCGGAACGCAGGTTGTTGAATGCGAAGTTGCGTGAGATAGAAGAAATTTTAAGACTTGGCTTAAAAGCTGATAGAGGTGTTCCTTATAAACCATTAGCAGGTCAGGTTTCTGATGAAGCAACTGAAGCTTTGCAAGAAACGTTTGATCTTCTTGGCGCAAAGTTTGAAGAGCTTGAAGTAGCTATGAGCAGTGCTCAGAAAAAACTTTTGGAAACAGAAGCTTATTTAGCGGAGCGACGTACTTACTGGCGAGGAAAGAAACAACTAACTGAAAGCGAGTTGTCTGAAGTCAGCGCAACAATGGTTCAGCAACAAAGAATCATTGACGAATTGAAATTAGAAAAGATGCGGTTAATGGATTCGGATAGAACAACTGTCCGAATGAGTGCTGCTGATTCGCAGCAAGCTGCTGTTAAAGAGCTTCGCAAAGTACGCAACCTTCACAACTTGTCAGATGTTTATGGTGGTCGGTTAAACGATTACATGGTAAATATGTCGGGGCTTGGCAACGCCCAGGATGTATCCAATAGAACAAACAATTTGTTGCGTGGATACAGTCTTGTTGGCGGGGCAGGAGAAGGTTCTGTTGAACTGTTTTCTGCTGCGGTTCAGGCTGCTGCTAGAACCGCTGATGTTAAAGCGATGAGTGACTTCATGAAGAAGTACTCAACGATTGTGAACTGGTGGAAAGCTCAAGCTGTTGCTACTCCTGGGTTCATTATGAGAAACATGATGGGTGGCATGTGGATTAACAACCAGATCGCTGATGTGCCTATGAGTATGCACACAAGGGTTTTGGGTATCCGTCGTGCTGCAGCTAAGGCTGCTGAAGAGGGTGGTCGTAAAGGTGACATTGCTTACGGTTTGGAACAACTTATTGCTAACGGGAAACCTGTTGGTTTGAAGAAGTGGGGTATTCCACAGGCTCAGTCTGCAGTTGATGTGGGTGAGCTTGAAACGTTTTTGACGTGGTATCGGACTGGTATGGCTAGCAGTGGTCAGGTATCTCAGGAAGTTAAATCTTCGTTAGATGCTATTGGTGGCGGATCAATGACTTTGAATCCGTTCAAAGCAGAGTTCGCTCCGTTCGCTCAAGTTCGTAAATGGAACCAAGAAGCTGAGTTTATGTTGCGTGGTTCAGTAGCGCATCACACCGCTATGACTGGTGGAAGTATTGATGATGCTTTCGAGCTTGTAAATAAGTATCACTTTGATTATGCGAATCTGACTCAAACTGAACGCAGAATGAAACAAGTTATTCCGTTCTGGACTTGGCAGAAAAATATTTTGCCTGTGCTTGTCGAGTCGATTGGTAAAAAACCTACGGCTTGGGGTCGGTTGCAGCAGATCAAAGGCGAGTTAGAGTTGCATTCTCCTGAAGAAGGGCTAGTGCCTAGCTGGTTCGGAGAGAATATGGGTATACGTTTGCCGTTCAATATTGGTGGGAACAGAGCGTACGCTATTCCTGATTTGCCGTTCCGTGATCTTGCTAAATGGTCTAAAGCTATTGAAGGTAGAGAACCGTGGCGACCTTTAGCCGAAAGTGTTTTCCCGATGTACAAGCTTCCGATAGAGCTTGCGTTTGGCAAAAAATATTTTGGCAATATCCCGTTCACTGGTCGATATCAACAATCCCCTAGCTATGGAAAAATTCCTGGGCTTATGCCAGCCCTTGGTGCGTTTGGATTTGCGAAAAAGAATCGTAAAGGGGAATGGAAAACAACTGACCAAACTCTTTATGTGTTAGATCAATTCATGCCAGTGTTAAATAGAGTACGAAGGTTGCTTCCTAATGAAGCTCCTAAACAAGAACGAGCAATAACTACTTGGCTTTCGGTGTTCTTAGGTACGAACATTCGTCCTAACACTCCTTCGACTAAACGTAGTGAGCTAATTCGTATGCAGAAAGAACTGGCTGAAGAGCTTCGTGATAAGAAAGATATAGAATTCCGCAGGGTCTAGGATTTGGATATGTCTGAGAGAACAATTATTTCTCGGGACGGGTGGGAAGCCCGTCCCCCTAAACGGCCTTTCACTAAGTTGAGGCCATCAAGAGTGCAAGGTGTTGTTCTTCATCACAGTGGTGTGAAGGATGGTCCTAAGGGTTTGTCTGCTTTGAAAGCTTATGAACGTTTCCATATGGATTCTCGTGGTTGGAACGCTATTGCTTACAACTGGTTGGTTGACGAAGCAGGAGTTATTTATGCAGGACGTGGGCCTGGTGTCGTTTCTGGTGCTACTAAGGGTTGGAATTCTCGTAGTGAGTCGATTTGTTTCACGGGTTGGGGTGAGGTAGAAGCCCCTGAAGCTGCTTTGGATTCTATTAAGTGGCTGATTAATGACATTAATAGTCGTTATGGAGGGAAGCTGTGGGTCAAAGGACACAGAGATTTAGGGAACTCTACGTGCCCTGGGAATTGGTTGTACAACTGGTTGAAGTCAGGGATGCCGTCGCAACTTGGAGATCCCAACAAGGTGGATTGGGATGGGATCAAAGCTCATTTGGAGAGCCTGAAGGCGGTTGTATCCCATAGTCCGTTGTCTAAGCGTAGGCGTAGCCGTGGAGAGGCTGTGAGAGCCGTTCAGGAGCGTCTGAAGGACCTTGGGTATGAGCCTGGGGGTATAGACGGTATCTATGGATACAACACGAAACGTGCTGTGAAAATGTTTCAGGTTAAATATTGTTCATTTCTTAAGGTCGATGGCATTGTGGGTGCCAGGACTTGGGATGTATTGTTTGGTTAGTGGGCCACTCTCAACACTCTATAGGAGGTCTTGAAATGCCTAAAGGTAAAGGTTACGGATCGTTTGCTGATACGTTCGGTGATTCGGATGAACAGCCGTATGATTCGTCTTCTGCGGACAACATGGCTGATATGGCAGCGAAAGCTAAGTCTGATGCTGCGTATTTGCGTTCTACTGGTCTGGGTAACCAGAACCAGGGTGGTCGTCCGTTCGGAAAATGAAGAAGCCTCCTGTTAAAACTAAGTCAGGTTACAAGAAACCGAAGAAGAGCCGTAAAACGGCTCGTCGTCCCGTTAAGTATTAGTTATGCCGTTAAAGGCAGGTAACTCTGATGCTGTTATTTCTCATAACATTGGGAAGCTAATAGCTGAGGGATACAAGAAGGATAAGGCTGCGGCGATTGCTTACGACAAAGCTAACCGCAGTAAGAAAGGTAAGAAGTGACTGAAGAGACAGCTAAAACAAAGTTTTCTTGGAGTGATTGGATTGAACGTTCAGCTTGGACGGGTGTCGAATCTGCGCTTGCTGTTGTTGTTGTTACCGACGTTTCAAGTCTTAAAGCTGCGGCTACAGCGTTTGCTGCTGCCGCTATTGCAGCGCTCAAAACTCTTGCGAAGGCTCGCCTCGGGCGGTGATCCCGTGGCTGAAGAAGAACCTCTTGAAGATAGCTGGGCTATTTGGATGGCCGAAGAAGGTTTAGCTATTGAAGATGAGATTCATCAGACGTTGCTTGCAAGCAAAGGTTTGCTTGACATGGATGATGGGACTCATGCTCAATGGTTGAGTGGCACATTAGGGGTTCTTCTTACATTTGATTTAGAAGAAGTGAACTCTCTTCTTAATGCGTGGGATGAAGCTCAAGATGGGAACGTTGTTTCTTTAGCGGTGGTGCTGCATTGGGTGCAGGGGTTCACTACTTTTCTTGATGCTTGTATAACTAATTTGGATGAGAACTAGGTTTCTCTAGTTAAGTATTCTTGTACTGCTTTTTGTTGCAGCAAACTAGTTCGTAGTTTGTTTGCTAGGTCATCTCTGCGTCTGGCCATAGTTGTTTTGGGTATGTCTAATATTATGGCTACAAAACGCAAAGAAAGACCCACGTCAACGAGCATGTGGTAAAGCCACTGCTCGTCTTCTGTGAGTCCCATGAATGTTTCATGTACTGCGAGAATAAGATCTTCTCGGTTTTCTTCTCGTTCTTCTATAGACCGAAGCGGATCCTCGAAAGGACCCGCTTCCATTATGCTTTGTATCTCTGATATAGGGGTAGGCCTGTAATGACTTTCTTTTTTTAGAATAAGTTTTTTAGGGCTATGTCCCCAGTTGTTACCTTTGGGTTTACTGGTTACGTTTGTCCAAGGTCGTTGTGGTTGTAGTGAAGGAAAGTTTGCTTTTCTAAGAGCGTTAAAGAGTTTTGCTCCCTGACTTTCTTCATCCACCGTTCCAATGCAGGTATTCTGAGTGTATTGAGAAGAACAATTTGTTGTTATCGAAGTTTCCTACAGGAATGTCTTCGGTGTTAATGATTGTCATAAGTTCTCTGTAACTCAAATCTGCATAGTTTTGGCGTGACCGTGACCAAATCCAAAACCACACATCCAGTTCGGACGTGTCCCACCACTGTAGCGCACGAATTTTATTGAACTTTACTTTAAGCATTTCGTCGCCACCCATACCCATTACTTCTACTAGGCGAGGGAACCCGCCGTTAGATAACTGTATGTAGTCGGGAGTAGCTGCAAACGTTTGAGGTATTTGATGTAACTCGAAGGCGTCGGGTCGGTTAAAGCCGAACCGTTCCCAGCCTCGTTCTCGTTTCTCGAACTCGCCTTCGGCTTCGTCACCCATTGATTTGTAGCGTTCTTCGTAAGGACGTTTATGGAATGCTGGGGCCATCATTTTTTTCTCCCTACTATCCGATACACCATGATGTCGTCGTCATAGGCGACGCCATTTAATGCGTCTTCGACTGCTTTCAAGTAGTTAGTGGTGTCTCCTCGTAGCTTTGTTTCGCTGTCTTCTAGTTCAGAGATAGTTACTTGTGTTCGTTTCGATGTGAACACACAGCTAATAGAGATAGGTCCCTCAAACTTGGGGCCGTCGTAATGGTTGCGGATATGTTCTTCGTGTTCCAGTGTGGACTTAGGTGTATACGTTCTTCCTCGTGCGAATCGAGGACGACCTTTAACCTTTGGTTTTCCTGGGACAGTGAACTTGTATGAACGTTTAGTCATGATACCTCGTTGTTTGTGCAGCCTTAGAAACAATGTTCTCTAACTGTTTCTCTCTGTCTGCTCGGTCAACAAACTTTTCAAGTCTTTCGTCAAGGCGTCGAAGCCAATCAAGTGTTGCGTCAGAGGAATACTCCTGCCAAAGAAGACTGCTAGCAAAAGCGTACATCGCTTCAGACCGATCTGAGAACTCTCGTTGTTCCCAAATTGTTTTAGCGTTGCCCTTAAAATCGCCGTCTTCTCTGTTTCCTGGCTTGTATTGAGGGGCTTTAGGTTCCGTTGCCTCGAAGAAACGAAGCAACGAGCGAAGCAACCCTGGCGAAGTTCGTGATGCCCATGCAGCGTCAACAAATTCTTCAAGGGAGAAGAAAGAATCTGTTTTAGATGGGTCATACACTTCGTGTCGGCCAGGGTTACGGTGCTCAGGGTAAGGCAAACGTAAACAGTTGCCTAGAGCACCTTCGTTCAATGATGTTTGTTTTGGATACACCTCTCGGGTAGGGACATCGACAATACGGCATGCACCTATCAAAGCTTTGCGTGCCACGGTAGCTGCTACTGGTTCAGTTAAGTAAACCCAAACGTGGTAGCCCTTGCTCTTCGATGTTTCTTTCCAGCTTTGTATCCCTGTCTTCTCCAACAAAGCAATCAGATTGTCTGCATGGACGCTAGAGTTTTCTCCATCATCGAGGTCAACAGCAGTCCAGTTGACCATCCACACTCCGTTACGTTTCCATAACGGGTATACCCCAAGTGCAAGTTTGCCATTGAGATGTCGGTCTATGTGTTGCAGGTATTCTTCTCCGTAGCCAAGGGCTACGTGCTTGTCTTCTTCTAACGGATGAACCCAGTCGGTTACGTCAGCTAACGCTCCGCCTTCGTGTAGTTCAGCGAACCTTGTAAGAGTTATTCCACCCATCGGTCATCCCCAGGAATATCGTTCTCATAATATTCTCTCACAAGACCACAGTTCGGGTCCATGTAATAGTCAATGGGAGGGTCAGTTACCTGACATGGTGGACGTTTGTTCTTACACAGATCCAATGATACTGACACTGAATGGATTCTTCTTTCAGCATCAGAAAGCTTTGGGTCATCTCTTCTTCTGAACACGTTTAGCTGCAGGATTGCGTATTCGTCGGCATTGAATTTGCCGTCGTCCATGCCTCTTGATGTGCCACGGGTGGAACCTTTGCCTGACTGGTGAACCAGTCCGACTGGCAGGTTCTCTGTTTCTGCCCACTCTTTCAGTCCTTTAAGAACTGTTGATACTCCTTCGTATCCTGATGCGCCAGGAAGTTGTTCGAGGAAGTCAACCATTACGAATCGTGGTTTGTGTTGCCAGTAGTCTTCGCATTCCCTCATTGCGTTACTCATGTCGTTGAATGACAGAGCGTTAGGGAAGATTTTGATTCTGTCTAGGAACCCGTACTTGGCTTCTTGAATTTCGTTGATGACTGTTTCGTCTTGGCTGCGTAGAGCTTCTTCCACTTCAGCAAGATTTCGTTGATATATGAGCGCATAGAGTTTGGATACAACCAGAATCTCGGGTTCGTCAGGAGTGTATATGACTCCGTAGAAGTCTGGGTCTTCTTGTAGGTTGCGTGCCATTGAGGATAGAAGCACTGCGGATTTGCCGCTGTGTGCTCTGCCTGTGACGACGAGTACGTCGCTTGGCCAGACTCCTCGCATGCGACTGTCTATGTCTTGTAGTCCTAGATGGAAGCAGTCGTGGCTTCCTTTAGCGTATTCAACCCAGCGGTCTACAGCGTCTGCGGTTGGCTTAAAAAATTTGTACTGTGGCTCTCCCTCGGGGAGATCAATGCCCGCAAGTCGGGCATCGATCTCCTCGGTGGTGAGGGCGACAGCTTCGTCACCCTCACTCATTAGTTCCCCTTATATGCAAACTGTTGTAGTTCTTGGCGGCGAGCCACCCAGTCCCATTCAACTGCTTGAGCTTGAGGTTGTCCTGAAGCTTGGTCCCAAACCTTGATAGGCACATTGCTGTCCCCATCGTTGACCCAGATACCAACGTCACGAGGGGTCGTAACCCCGATGTGTTCCAACGCATCCTTACTGATCGAGAAGTTAGGGAAGTTCTTCCCAGTCTTTGTCACGTCAGTAGATCCATCAGCGTGTTCTTTAACTTCGTACACCTTGAGGGTGGTTCCCTCTTGGGTGTCCCACTGATTTGGATGGAACGCAAGCAAGTTGAAAGCTGCTTGCCTTTCGTCTGCACCTTTACCTGTACAAAATTCGGTGCGCTTATATGTGCGTCCACTCATTTTTGCACCTGCTGGTGCACCTTGAACAGGTGATGGAGGTGCCGCTACTGAAGCTGCCGTCGGTCCTGTCGGACCACTGACACTCGCATCCGCTTCCGAGGGGGCGGCGCTTGCACTACCAGCAGACCTGGAAACGCCGCTTTTCAGGCGTCGCATCACAACCCCGTCGGGAGAAAGATCTATCTCCTGACCTGATTGTTTCAGGACCTCACTCTTAACTTGTTCAAACATGGAAGACGCTTCGGCAAGTATGCCGTCATCTCCCATTGACTCAGGGATACTCCGCTCAATGGAGAGCGAATAGTCCGCTGTTTCATATGGAGCCTCACTTACTTTCTGCGTGAAGCTAACTGTCACCTTTGCTGTGTCAGTCATCTCTTACCTTTCTCCCTACCAGGGATTCTCTCCGAGGTGTTCACCTCGGCATTTGCCTGCCTGCCAGACAGGACACCATAGAGGAGAGCAATGCCAGCCCTCCCAATTCTGTGGCCAGGTCTTAGCGTCCGACATGATTGTCGGCACCATCGACCAGCACAGTTCCAGAAAAGCTTTCTTATGCTGTTCTGTTCTTTCGATCTCAATTATTTGAAGCTTCCCATTGGCCATCACACCGAAGTTGAACTCCGATGCATCGAGTGCCCAACTATAGGCATGGGATTGTATATCCCAACGCTTCTTCTCCCAAGCTTGGTACTCCCTGCCAGGATTCTTCCAATCCCACAGTGCTCCAGACTTGTCTACCCAGTCAACGGTTCCAGTCAGAACCAACCTAACGTTGTCTCTTCTGCCTATCTCTCGTTCAAATGGGACCTCTACTCCTTCAGGATCTAAAGAAGGGAACAGTTCCTCATACCAAACTGCAAGATTCGCTCGGACCACATCGACTATGGCTTCGTACTCATGTCGCCACACTTCAACCTCAGATGAGTAGGTAGCAACAAACTCTTCTGCTACTTCCAGTACATCATCCAAGCTAGGGCGAGGCATGCCAGCCATTATTAGACGGCCTGCGTATTCGATAGCTCCGTGAACAGCGTTCCCTCTAAGAAAGTCTGTTGACTCTCTTTGGGATACAAGACCTAAACGTTCTTGTCGTGCCTGTTCGGGGCATCTAAGAAATGTATTAATCCAACTCTGTCGTAAACGTATTTCAATCATCTATCTCCCTGATCGGTGGGGCCGTCCCGCAGGGAGACACAGGACGACCCAACCTTGGCTAATCTCCAAAAAAATAACGGCGTTATTTTTTTGGTGCTATCCCTCATTGCTTCAAATGGGGGGAACCCTTTGGGGGTTCCCCCCATTTTAACATGGATACAACTTAAGTCAAACAGCCCCTTCTCCCAGAGGTGGTTCAACCCTGTGCAAACGTTCAAATTGTGCACGTTCAACCATGTCATGTGTTCTTTGTCGAGACAACCCGATGCTACGTCCAACTCGTGCTTGGTTTCCCTCTGAATGGACAGCATCTAACAATGCATGTCTACGCATATAACTGGTGAGCTTTGCCTGTTCTCTCAACTGGTTGTCTATATTGTCCAGATGTTTGAGGGCAACCAGAGGGTCTGTGTTGTCTACAAACTTTCTTAAAGTGTTGTGTAGCTCTTTAGTCGTGCTCATTCGCAGCACTCCCTTTCTTTCTCTGTGTCAGCCCACGTTTCGGCTGCTTGTTGAGCTTCGGCCAGTGTCTCAAAGAACTGTTTGTAGTGACCATCTTGCAGCACCACATATCCTGATGTTCTTAACCCTGCTCCCAATGGGACAACTTGTCCTTTGATTTCATACTTAGAGAGACTCATTGGCTCTAGCCTCCATAATTTGTTTTCGGGTGAACGCATCTTGGTACGGTGCGTGCTTCTCCCGTCTTGGTCCTGATCCACGTTTCTGATCTGCCTTGTCTTTGTTGTATTGGTTCCATGCGGAACGACACCCAAGACATCTGCATCCGTTCCCATAATGAGAAGCTGATGGTTTCCCTTTGCAGTTGTATCCGTGTCGTCTGTTTCTATTCGTTGCCATCAGTATCCCTTAGGGGGATGACATCGGCATCTTGTTGTTCTTCTGCTTCTTCATTAGCAGTACGCAAAAAGATGTGCATTTTCTCTTCAAGTCGTTCTGCCCGCTCAAGCATTAACACTGCAAGTTTACGGTCAGAATGAATTACATCATGAGCTTCGTCTAATAATTCAAGTAGAAGCTCTGGGTTTATATTTTCCACGAGGTTTCCCTTCTCTTAGTAAAGATCTAATTGCTGCTTTTCTTTGACGTGACGTTTCTTTGTCGTCCCAGTCCTCCCATCTCTGTTTACATTTCTTACATCTGCATCCACCTAAGGCATAGGTAGCTATGTAGCCATGCTTAGTGAAGTCTGTTTTATTCCATCTGATTGTGAAGCTGTCTTCGTAACTCATAGTTCTCTGCTTTTAATTCTTCAATTTCTTGTTCTAATCGGTATACGACAACTGAATGCGTACTTGCTTCAAGCGAGTTGTCTTCGGCTGTTACTAATTCTAAATGGTTGATGTTGCAGCATCTTGGTTCGTGACATGTGTGATGCACCTGCAATCCCTGAGGAATAGAACCATTATGGTAAACCCATACCATACGATGTGTCAAGGCGTTGCGTCTTGTGCCTACTCGTTCAGCAACCACCTTGCTATTGACCGCTCCGTATCCACCATTCTGTGTGAAGCCCTGCCAAAGAATGCAAACAGTTCCGTCCTTACGAATGATGTGACCAAGCTGAACGTGAGCAAACGCAGGATTCAAATACGTTTCAACCCGTTCCTCAAACGTAAGAGTTGACATCAACCTGATAGGAATATCAGTACGAGGTGTCCCGTACTTCAGTAAATGATTCCTGTGTCCATGACACAAAGGAATCTGACCGTCTTTAGATCCAGGCCCACGATACGGAAGCAACGTCCGACGCTCACGCTGGCACTTACTTCCATCAGGAAGTATCGCCCCGCATTCCCCCCTGCTTCGCATCAGTACCTACCACAAGTCCAAAGATCCCACTTAAGTATCGTGTTGTTAAAGATCCATCTAGCAAAGCGAGTGTTCTGTTCTACGTCGTATCGGTCATGCCAATAGTCAGCAAACACTTCACCCCACACTGGTTTATAGATCTGAAAGATCCCGTAAGAACCTTCAGGGTTATAGGCGTATGGGTTATGGAAACTTTCGCACCAGCTTACTGACAAGGCACGCACGCAATCATCTCTAAAGTATTCACAGACGATTGGTGCCACCTCGTTAGGTGGCGAAACGTTTACGCTCACCAGATCTATGATCGTCCAAATTTCTAGCCAAACATTCATCCTTCTACCTCAATTCGCTTAGGAGAACTGTTGCAGCTAATCGACTTATTCCAAATATGGACAGGCCAATCAGGGACACCATTCTTAGGACGGATAAACCCAAACATCTCAGACTCTAAGCGTGTAGGTCTACCGCATCTCTTGCACTGCTTTGTATCCGTCATTCGACTATCTCATCGAAGTCAATCTCAGGATCTTCAACAAGCATCTCTAACTGATACTGAATAGCTCGATCAGTTATCACGTCGATGCTTGGGATGAAGTCTAAGAAACTGTCTCGGTCTTCTACATACTGTTGTTTCAACTCGTCCAAGATCAGGACAGTGAACAACGCAAACGCATAAGCCGAGCGTTCTAGATCTGTAAATGCAGAGTCACCCATAATATGTCTCCGCATCTGTCTCTATCCAGACACGAGCACCACATCGGTCAGGCTCATCAGGCTGAACGATGTAACAAGGGCCATCTACAAAGATTCTACGGTGATGAGTAGAGCCTTTATAAGTACGATCAATAATAGCGGGTTCACCCTTCTTAATTTTCTGTTGGTGAACGTGGATAACATGCTTCATCACTCTCCCTTTCTGTTGGTGGAAGCAAACCTGACATTGTTGCGACCGTAGATACACATGCCACACTCGACACATGCGCCACGACCGAACACTCCGTCGTCGTCCCAGACGACCATCGGAGTTTTACCTGTTAGCTCAGGACACTTAGGTCCCTTGCGACGGTGCGGAAACTTGGCAGCTAACTGTTCAGTCTCTTCCCAAGTGTCAGCACAGAACGCCAGCATCGGTTCGGACAGCAAAGCTTTCTCTGTCCGAACCGCATCCAGCACATTATCCTTATCAACAGATAAGTAAATAGCTAGGTTACTGACACCCATAAGTAGAGGGACTGCCTTAAAGGTTCTCGTATACAACCAGAACTGAAACTCAGGGAAGTCTTCTGCTACTCGTTTGATTGCTTGAGCGAACGCAGCGGAGGGAATGTCACCATCCCAGAAGTGACGGAACACCCACTCGTCTTGAGGTATGCCTGCTCGCACATACTCGATAGAGCATTCACTGAGCATGGCACTGAGCATGGCATGCAGTGTGTCTACATCGTTGAGATGAGGAGACACAACATCCCAGTTCTCTTGCACCAAGTTACGGACGCCTGGAAAGTTCTGAAGTGCCAACGCATAACACGCATCAGCGCACCACTCCGTGTGCCCAGGACAGGAGACAAGGGCGGGAAGCCCGAAGGTGTTCTTAACCTTCGGGGTCCCCTCGTTAATGCCCTTGCCTTTCTTCTTGACTAGAGGTGCAACTTTGCGGTCACTACTTAAGCGTGGCAACCCAACGTTGACAATCACGATTGTTCTTTATTTAGGAATGTTCCGAGCAAACTATGGATACTCTTAAGAGTTTCCATGATGTCATCAGTACGAGGATCTTGAGGCTGCATAGCTTTCACTGCCTCTTGCACTTCGCGCTCTACTACGGCTTCTAGTTTCTCTTCGCTGACATATCCCCACTCTGTAAGCAGGTCAGGAATGTGACGCTCAAAGATACTGTTCCAGTAGTAGTAGTTACCGATGCCGTCACTTATATCATCGCTGAAATCCATGTTCTGGCAATACTCTTCGATTGCGCTATCGACTTTGTGTTCGATGCAATCGAACATCCCATCGTCATCTATTTCTATTGTAAATTCAGCCATTGGTTTCTCCCTTGTTTGGCTATTGATGTTTGAGAACATCAGTCAAGCACAAAGCATTACTTATGTCAACTTGCTACTGACACAGTTGCTTTGTACCTGACGGGGCGCTCAAACTCCTACTAGCTCACGCATCCTATGAGTGAGCGGAGTGTCGTTATCCCTAATCTGATCCACCTGCTTCCTTATCTGCAGATCAGTACTAGAGGAGCGAGTGAAGTCGTGTGTCTCCGCAGATTGAATAGCATTCCACGCAGCCCACGCAGTACCAGCCGCAGGACCATCGTCCTCCACCTGCCAGTAATACTTCACAGCTTTCATTTTCTCTTCCCACGCATTCATGGTCCGAGTGCTCACCTCTTCACCCTCAGGTGCAGTCGGCTCAGGCAGAAAGGTACGAAGAAAGCTCTGATATTGAGCATAAGTAAAGAGTATGCGACGCATAGCGCCAGCCATACGGTTAAACATCTCCGCATGTTGCCCTGCTTTAGCAAGCACAAGACTACGATCCAACAGAATCTGATCGTGATTCGTAGTTCTACGCAGCTTTATCTTGGTGTTCTCTGCTGTGCATTGGTTGCTACAGAAGAGCCGCCCAACATATGAAGACATAAACGTAGGCCACGTCCCATCCAAAGAACCACCTATAAGGAGATTCGACTGCAACCAGTCTGGATAGTCGGGGCTAGCTACGTTGTATACATCTCCTAGTTCAAAGGTTGCCATGAATCGCTTGCCGTTATCCAGCGGGCGCATAGCTGTGCATGAGTTAGGAAAAGCAGCTTCTACTGTTTCAATCCACTGTTGGTGATTGGACTCAGGATGCTGAGGTGGAACCACATTGAGAATCATGGGATCTTCCCAATCATTGTCCTGCCTGTACAGAACTTTTCTCTCAGGTTCACCTTTGTATTTGCCACTCTTCACCTCAGGTATTTGACCCTTTATCTCTATTGGCATCGAGTGGACTTTGAATAGGACTCCGTTATCGATAGCGGCATCCACAGCATTCATTTGACCACCGAACCTATGCTCGGACTCGATCATGCCGTATTCACCTCCACCGTATGGAGTCGGGGATATGATGCTCATACTTAACCTCCCTGTTAATGATGTGTATGAGAACTTGTTGTGAAAATAATAACGCCGTTATTATTTTTGAGGTGACCCTATTTGCACCTCGACATAAGTATAGGCCCTGTACTTGCTTAAGTCAACGACTCGTTGACAGTAGGGATTGGAATGTGTAACGAGTACGGACAGGCCACTCGCAAGGCTCCATGCGACGGAACCCATCGAAGAAATCACGGACAGCCTCATCCTCACCACAAGGACTACAGATATACAAACCTGAGTCAAAGCGGCTCAAAGCATTCTGAGCTTGCACCTCGGCAAGGTCAGACAGTTGACACCTAGGACATTTCATTGTTTTGCTCCCTTATCTTTAGACGTTCGTCGATCTTGCGATCCAATAACTCATTAAACCAGTCATTGTGTTCGCTAATAACAATGTCGAACTGATGACAGATAGCTTCTTCAAGCGCTGTCATCAAACGACCTGTCGTTGTGTCGTCTCGCTTCATGTCCAACGACATATGTTGAGTAGTGAAAAAGTGGTAAAGCTTCGAGCCAGCAGATTGCCAGCCATCGCTCACATCCCAACAACCAAGACCGACACGCACTTCCTTATCGGTAAGGATGTCACAGCCAATAGGGATTTCTGCACCACAACGGTCACACCACATTTGAGCGTCACCATCTTCAATAATCATTTCAAGAATCATTGTCTTCTCCAAACAATTCATCCCCACACGGAGGACACATATAAAACGAATAGCCAGCAGGCCGATCCAACAACCTCACAAGCTGAGACTGCATGATGATCTCCCGTTCATCGGCAGTCTTATCAGGCCACACATCCTGAATTAAAGAACCACCAACCCAGTTCCATACATCATCTTCGGTTACTGAAGTGAAATAGTCGTTACCGCATTTACCACGACAACGAGCACGAGCCTTAACCATTTCAAGCTCCCTTTCTATGTTCAGAGTCCAGCATTGCTTGCCAATACTCAGGACCACGGGCACGCTCTCGTGCCCAGTACCACTGACTAATCAGATAGCAACCACGACAGAACATGATTACGCACAGAACTAGCAGCGGGCCAGGATACATAGGTGCAGCAGGCATCAGCCGACATCCAGATGACTAGCCCTGCTAAACGCAGCTTCTTGAGCACGAACCAATCTCGTAACCATTGCATGAGCGTCAAAGTCTGGATTATTTCTTTCACCCTCTCTAAGAGGAGGCAACGGATGACGGTTCCTAGCTTCATCCAATAAGTCTTGAAGTTCGTCAACTATTGCCAACGCACGAGTAAGCCCTTCCCAGTCATGCTTAAGGTCAGGCCATACGTCAACAAACGTTGCAGCGTGATTATCTATTTGAGCTTGAAGCTGAGCATTGCTCGCTAGGTGAATGTTTTCAAAGTCTATATAGGACACAGTGATTCTCCCTTTGTTGTATCCGTTATTAAGTATCCCAAAATAATAACGCCGTTATTATTTTGTTCGCCGATTGGTTTTATCTCTATCGACAAACTCCAGTTTACCTCATCCTCCCACTAAGTCAAGGACCTACGGACGGATAGGGACGGGTCGAACGGCTCCACATACGGAACGGCTCCCCATACGGAGCCGCCTCCTCACTATCATTTTCACTATCACCAAAAAATATAAATTAAATTTTTTGAACCA
>WLWH01000865.1_pt1 | contig 23376 bp, 8 predicted proteins | sample 6712741 | NCBI WGS metagenome assembly WLWH01 (sample SAMN12718694, study PRJNA515312) | sponge metagenome | isolation source: marine sponge | host: Mycale hentscheli | place: New Zealand: South Island, Marlborough, Capsize Point | collected 2003-05-01
GGGCGACTTCTTCGTTTTCTTCAACGGTTGTATTGTATTTTTCGTTTAGTGATAAAACACGATCAAGGATCTCGCCTTCAACTTCGTAGTCTTTGAGGTACTCAGTGATGAGTCGCTCCTGAACCGAAATATCACGGAGGTTTTCCTTGATAAAATCGTCTTTGGAAAAGCCAAGCTCTGCTCGTCGTCCTGTTGCTCGGTTAAGAAAAGTGATACTCTCGGGCTTGAACCTGTGCTTTGCAATATCAACTGCTCGCTTCATTCGATCAAGGGGCAAGTTGTTATTAGATACAAGACGAACGCGGGCACCTTCAGTTATATCAACGCCTTTGGGCATTTTGCCCTTTGGTGTGAGTTCGATAGTGATAAATGGCTTCGGGTTGATAAGTTCAACATGGCGGTAGCTAAAGGTTTCTTTATCTTCTATTTCCCAGATACCAAAGCCCTTATCGTTTGTTTCGCCGTGGTTCTGCTGCACAGTAGAGCCACAATAGCGCACCCGTCCGTCAAAATCAAGCACTTGTGCTTTGTGGATATCGCCAAGCATGGCATAATCAAATTTATTAAATATAGCAAGCTCATGCTCGCCGTGCTCCATCACCCAGCCAATGTCAGTTTTGCAATTTGAGATCGAGCCATGATAAAGAGCAATATTAATTTTACTTGTATCGGTTGGATCACTCCAGTTATCCTCATCAAAAACGGAAAGAACGTTAAAGCACAGATCTTTTGTTGCGTGAAACTCTCCTGAATTCTTAAAAAAGTGGATATTTGGGTGTTCTAAGGCTTGAACAATAGGCGTGATCGCGTCTTGACGGCTGCTGTTCTTTAAATTGCCGTCGTGGTTACCTGGAATAATTACCAAAGGAGCGATATCAGCCAAGTTTTTCATAAACTCTGTTGCGAGTTCAAAATACTCAGGCGATAGTTGCGTCTTTGTGTGTGCGAGATCGCCACAATGAACGATAAAGTCGGGAGCTTCTTCTGCCAACTTCTCGTATAACTCTTTGAAGATAATACGATACTCGTAATGATACTTCAAATTTTTGATGTGCGTGTCCGCAATGTGTGCAAATTTATACATACAACCCCGTTAAATGTTTGCGATTGCCTGTTCCAACAGATAATCGTTCTCTGCTACTGCAATAGCATTTTCTTTTCTTTTTAGAAACTCTTCTCGTCCCATTTCAGCTACATCTTCATAGCCACTAGTATCTATTGTATACAATTCTACGCCATAATTCAAGAACATTTTTATAATTCTTTGCTCTTTTTTGATAGCGTCTGGGTCAAGTGCCAGAAAAACTGGTGTGTCATTCTGGATAATCTTAATAAATAATTTAGAATTTGGGCGAAGCGTTGAGCCAAGAATCGGTACTGCATTTGGTCCAGCCACAATCGCATCAAAAACGCCCTCCGTAATTATAAGGTCCGTGTCCCACTCCAAGTAAAGCTCATTAAAGATAACATCTTTAGAACAAGGGGGGTTGAGATACTTGCGCGGGTCAGAGGAAAAAGCTCTTGCAATAAAGTAGTTTAAATCTCCGTTGATATCAAATGACGGCACAATTACTCTTTTGGCGTAGCGACCTTCCATACAATAGCCCATTTTCCAGTACAACATATCGCTCTCTACCACACCCCGTCTTTTAAGATAGTTCAAGGCAGGGGTGGCAGATAATGAGGGCATGTTGTTTAGTGAGGCAAATCCAGTTGGCATATCTAATTTTTCTTGTAGTATCTCTGGTTTATCATATTCCGCAAAGATATCATCAAAGTCTGTAATGTTAACACGGTTTGTGAGCGTGTCCCATTCTTGTAATTGATTAAAGTCTCCAAAGCGACGGACAATACGACGAATATCTTTGCCCGTAGATTCGCAAATCCAGCATTTGTATACATTTTTCTCAACATTGACTGACAGCTTTTTCTTGTGGTGCTTACAATATGGACAGGCGAAAAGATATTCATCGTTTGACCGATAGCTGTCACCGAGAATCGCGGATATAATCTTAAACTTCTTCTGCATAGCTATACTATAACATAAGTTTCAGCCTTCGTCAAGTAAAAGCGGACCAGAAAGTGCAACAACAAGTGCATCAGCCCGATCATCGGTTCCAGGCTGGGGATTACCATGGCGTGTCATGTTATAGGAGAAGTCCTCTCCAAACTTTTCAGACATTCGCTCGATAATAAAGTTTTTCTTTTCTTTCGCTGGAATGCCTCTCGGCACTTTAATACCAAGCTTGGAGCGTGCAGAGATCGGATTGATTAATTCTGCCTCCATCTCAAAGACGATATTCACAACATAGCAGCACATTCCGTTGAAACGCTGGAGTGTCGCCATTGTAAACGCGGTTGTTTTGCCGCCCTTAAACATCATGGCAGGTTGCTCCACGAAAACATCGTAAACAACATGTTGTTCATTAATTTGTCGCATTCGCTGTTCAAAAATTTCAGCGCGTTCTTCCAAGGACATATTTGATTTAAACTTCAGAACTTCACTGATAACAATGTCGTCTTTGTTTAAAAGTGCGATGCCTATCTTGGAGGAACTTATGTCAAGTCCCAGTATTTTCATATCAGATATCTAACTTCATCTTTATAGTATACTCTAAATCCTCAGTTTTTTTAACTGGTGTTGCAAGTTTCGCAATGCCAATCAAGTTTTTGTTCTCGTCGTAGATTGCGACTGAGGATATGTATGTTGTCTTCTTGAAATCCGCGTAGGGATCCGAGTATGAGGAGGAGACAATATTTTTAATTGTCAAGTCATTTGGTTCAACATAGGCGTTTGATGCCGTCATTGGTTGTTGTCCTTGACCATATGTTTTATAAGTTGGGTTATTTGAGTGGTTATACTCTCCCTTTTGGGCATGAGCTAACATTGTAATTGTTTGAGTTTCTGTCGTACCTTTAAAAGTAAGTCCGAAACTAGATGAGACAACATTTGATATCGCCAAACCATCGTTGGCTCCGGCTCCAAAATAAATCCACTTTGGTTTTAAAACAGGTGCGCCAGTATATTTTTCTCCAGCAAAACCAGCGTAAGGTCCGCTTGCCAAGTCCCAGCTTCCTGTTAATAATACAAATCCCTCTTTATACAATACCACACCAGCAACCGAACCAGAACCCGTGGAGCCCTCTGGTCCTATCTGGACTAATTCTCCATTTCTTTTTTCGTCTTGTAACTGACCAACTAAGTTTCCACTAACAAAGAATTTTAGGTCTACAGTTCCCTTGTCAAGCTTTGAGCCAAAAATAATGGAGGGTATGCTTATAAGATTTACATCCTGCGTACCCTTGTCTCCGAGAGAGCCACTGAAGGTGTAGTGCTTACTAAGTGGCTGGTAATAGTTTAGCGTGTTGTAGAGGGAGTTAAGATGATTGTTTGAGCCGGTTCTCGAAATTACGGTTGATGCAAAAAACTCTCTAACAATACTTGCCGAAAGTGGATACGATCCAGTTATTTCATCGCCATATACAAACTCTCGGAATTCTGTATTACTAGTCGTCTTAAATGAAGACAGGGAGCCCTGTTTGCTTATAAATGGATAAATCTTTTCATCGCTCGCTCGGTCAACATTTAGTTCATATAAACTAACATGTCCTGTTGGAATGTCTCCGGCGTTTGAAACAAAGGCTCCGCTAATGGCTCCGCGAGAGTTGAGATAAATCCTGCTATCGTAAATTATAAAATTATACTCTGGATTCATCTCCAGCGTGTTGTAAAATAAGTCGTTGCTTTTGAATTTTTTGTATGCCATTCCATTGCAGATGCTTTAGTAATCTAAACGAACTCGAATTGTAAGTTCAGTGTTTGGATCTTTTTTCAGCGGTTCTGAAAGCTTGGCGACAGCAAGTAGTTCATTGTCAGATGAATAAAGTCCAACGGTTGTAATATAGGAAACAGGGTTGTCCGAAGTCGTGTTCTTGACACGAATTTGACTCGAAGACAAGTAGGTTGGATTTGCGCTGTAGTTAAATTCGTTATTATTTGCTCGACAGAAGTAAATGGTTGAGTTTAATTCAACTGTGTTATTAAAGTTAATATCTACAATTCTGTCACGAATACTATCGGATAATATTTGAATACTTGAACCAGTGGCAAGGTTTGGATATGAAGATGACGGGAAACCTTGCCCAAGAACAGACGCAGTGGCTTCTGCGGCTGGCATTGTACCATTAAAGATAGATGCACTAAGAACTGCCACGCCTGCTTGGTAGTAAATATGTCCGACGCCTGACGCGGGGTCAGGTGTTGCAGATGAAGTGTAAAGAATTCCATATTCGCCCGCTGGAGAATTGACCAAATAACTGCTGGCGGCTCCGTAGTCTCCAATGGTTAAAGGAAAGCCTTTAAGTGGACCTGCAATAGAGCCGGTGGCTAACGTTAATCTAAAACTATCTTTCTTAAGCTCGTCCTTGCTCAGTAGTCTGGCGAAGTTAAGAAAAAACACCTCTTCCATCTTTGCGCCGCCTCCGGCGATATCTCCATCTTGGTCAAAGAGTTGGATAGAACCTGTGGCGTCATGTCCGACAAGGACAGCAGCCATTTGATTATAAACATTAATCTTTTTGGAATTTTGAATATGGGCGGTGGTTCCAGAAAGAGTAGAGGTGTTAGAGTATCCGTGAGTGATATCAAAAACGTGATTTGCGGAAGAACTTAAAAACGGATAATCAAATACAGATTCAAACATACCATGAGAAAATGTTTTAATATTTTCGTCACTATAAGTGCCCGAAGCGATTGTTCCCGTTAATGGAATTGCCTCATGGAGCAAAGTCCTTGTATTTGTAGCATCATTTGCTGTAATTGTTTTAAATGTGGTAGCCATATTTAAGTCCTATATTATTGTTGTTTTAAAAATCTGATTGGAATGTCTACTCTAAATCCAGTTGTAGCACCTGTAATTCTAATTGTAGTATCAATGTGATACAAATCAACAGCGCTCGCGATTGGTGTAATCTGGCTTGTGCTGCCGAGTTGCGTAAATAAGTAGGTGCTAGAATTCAAGTTTGTTGAACCTCCGACCAATAACGACAAACGATATCCGGCAGGTCCGCTAAGAACCGCACTTTCTTGAAGTGGTGCAATACTAAAATAGTTGTTGTTTGTTGTCAAGCTTAAATAGTAGCTGGCAATGTTATCGTCATCAATAAAAGAGGGAGTAGCCTGTGCTCCACTGGTGGGATCTGCTAAAAAGCCAAGGCGATTATCGATCTCGACGATATATTGTGTTTCTACGAGGTCTGCATCCAAAGCTACTTTGCCAATCGCACCAAGAGCGTTACTAACGATACCTTGATCAAAAAGCAATCTTTTCTTGTCAGTGGTGTTTCGGTCAAGTTCTGCACTATCAATGATTCCAGCCAAAAGGTTTCCGCTGCTATCTTTCAAGGCATCAACTGTGCTTTGATCAACGGCGATAGAAACAATGTTATTGCTTGAATTTTGTGCGATACCATCAGTGGCATTGTTTCTAATCTCTGGGAGATATAACAAATTGGTTCTTGAAACAGACAACAATTTAGATTTCAACACAGAAGTGTTGTTTGTGAATGCCTCTAAAACGGGTGATTGTAAAATCTCGACATCATAATAAGCAGAGCCACTTGGGTGGTTCTTGTCGTAAAGCTCGTAGTTAATCTCGTCGTCTCCGAGAGCAAATTTTGTAATGTTAAAAGAGCCGTCGCCTTTTGCTAAACGAAGTCTCCCGGTGTCTGTTAAAACGGCGTCAAGAATAATGTCGCCGGAGTTATCAAGAAATGCCATAGTTAATCATACCTCTTTCGTTTGTAAATAGTTTCCAATAATATTAAAATACCAATTTTGTTGATGGGGTCATACATTCAATATTTTGAGCCCGCTGTGGATTGATCTCCACCATTGTCCAGTGCCATCTCTTCAGGTTGTTGGGCTCCCGTTTCTCGTGCTGCCTCAATTGCTTCTTGTGCGTCTTCTTGCGTGTTATTAGATGGTGCCTCAAAATCTAATTGTACACCCTCTTGAGTAAGTTGACCAAAGCCTGTCTTTGCAATAGCTGCGATGACACCTGGCTCAATTGGTGGGGTATCATCTGTGTTTTGAATGAATTGTGTCTTGCAAGTAAAATTGATATCGAATTTCTTGCCAGAGTTCTTGGAAGCGATTCTTATCTTAAACCTTTTATCCCAAACGGGCGTTTCGGATCTGCCGACAGAAACACTGGTCGCTTTTAATGCCGAACTTGTATCTCCATCAGGAAATGTTTTTTCATAATCAATTAGACTTTGAATTAAGTTTGGGTTAATTTGGAAATATCTTTTAAATGTTTTTTCTGTTTTAACATTGTTATACTCTTTACTTCCAAACTCATAAATTGATTGGTTGAAAAATATCATACCCTCAAGCTCAACAAGTTCAATAACGTAGATATCAGTTGGATTTGAACGATTGCCATGCACATCAATTGATCTAAATGTATAATAATATTTTGTATTTGGAGAGATATTATCAACAAATGATACAGAAGTTGCAATGTCAGATGATATTGTTGTTAACAAATGTGTGCCAAGATCAGTATATGATAGAGGCGCGTTTGTAGATCTATAAACTTCAAACTCGCTTACAGGATCATCTGATTCATACAATATTGGGTCTTTGCCTGAAAGACCTCTTGCATCACGATAATTGCTAATAAATTCGCTATCAGTATCAGACATAATAATCGGTTCTAATTCATATTTGCCCATGTTTCCATTAAGGTTAATCATAACACGATCTGCCACACCTTTAAAGGGAACAATACTGACATCGGGAAAAACGGGTGCGTTATCTAAAATTCTTACTGTTTGATTAAAAATCGGTAGTCTTGCAATTTGAAGCGATGGTTCAAATTCAACAGCAAAAAGCGCCTGCTTGGCGTTAGAGGAAACATTAAAATTATAATATTTATAACTGGATCCGACAATAAGTTGATGGGCATAAATTTCATATGTATATTCATTATCATATTTTACTTGAGTGTCGGCATACCTCATGATATCTAAATCTTCTACATTTGGAACAAACATTCTTTGCGTGGTCTGTCCACCAGTTTTAACAATTTCATACATAATTGTTTCATTGTAAGTTTCTTCACCAGCCAACATTTGTTCAAAAGTACGGAATCTGTCATTAACAACTTGTTGAAGTTTGCCCGACAAGAGCAAGCTTTTTAATGTTTGAAGAAAGGCACTGCAATCCTCGGAAGTTTCAACTGAGTTAGGATCAACTCCTAAAAGAACAGCAACATCGCTAAACCTCGTATCAATACTTGGTGCTCCGGCTTTTGAAAGATAAGACAAAAGCCAACTTGACAAGTTAACAATTGCAACATTTTCTTCTACAATATCAGTGTTAATAAGAGTTAGGGTATTGTTGTATGTTACGATTTCTGTAGAAATAGCAAATTTTAAGCGGTTGGCTTGGGCGGCGGAAGTAAGATCCTCGGGATAAACAATGTTCTGATCCATGAGGAACTTGAACAAATCATCAGTCATTCCTGAATCTGCGGCAGAAACCAAAAACTGACCTGTTGCTTCAGTGTTAAATTCAATATAGTTTAGTAAAGAGTAAAGATCATCAGTGTCTGTTACCTCTTTTATACTTGGTACAGAGGATTTTGGAATTCCAATATTTTGAAATTTCTCTGTTATGTCATAGCCTTGTTGGTCTTTAAGTGTGATAACATTTTGGATATATCTATAATCCATACCAAGGTCATGAAGTGCTGATTGAAGTTCGGACCCATCTCTTGTGACATTAGAAAATTGATTTTGTAATTGATATTCACTAATATTAGCAGATGCAATGTAGTTTTCGTACCCTTTAATAAAAAAGTTATATGTTGGCACCACCTTTCCGTATGCTGGGTTATTGATTGCATTAGAGAACCTTTCCATATCCTCATCATTAAAAAGAGAATTTATTTTTATATAATGATCAGTAAAGGTTTGTGCTGTGTTAATAATCGCTGATGGTCTGGTAAGACCAGTAACACTATCAGTGCCGCCATTCATAAAAGAGTCCCACGCAGGTTGAAGATTTATAGTTCCGTCTGAACCATTATTTTCTATAAAATTATCGCTCTCAATGATAAATGATTGTTGATATTTTTTAAATAAATCACTGCTAACTGATGTTGGTTTTGATCCTTGATATGGAGAAATTTTTATTGGGGTTGAACCATAAGTATCAGAGTTGTCACTACTAAAGAACGATAATTGATCATTCGAGTCCTGTGTGAAAAAACTTCTGTGTTCTGCACGAAGCGGGTCAGAAATATTTGCTGGTCTTGTTGATTTTATATTTCCATTTCCAAATGTTGAAATATTGAGCAAAGATGTGGTTGTTGCATCATAAATCGCTGACTCAACCGCTGTAATTGTTTTTCCAAGATAGGCATTTGATTTCTTTTTAAAATCTTCTACTAACTCCTGTAGTTCTTCATCTTGAATTGCTTCCATTGCAGATTCAGGAGTTGCTTGTGCTAGAATTTCTTGTGACTGGTCAGCTAAATTAGCCGAGCCCATTGTGGTCTCGGAGGCTCCGTCGCCAGTAGTCGCTTCAGTTTCTTGAGCAGCAGCTTCACCTTCACCAGTAGTGCCCTCGGTAGCGCTATCGGTAGTCTCGGTTCCGAGCGCCTCTGCTTCAGCAACGATGTCATCACATTTTTTAATTGCCATATTTTATGTCCCTAAAGGTTTAGTAAACCCTTCTTTTTTAAATCCTTGCGCTGTCATGCCTTGTGTTGCCTGTTGCATTTGTTCAGCAACGTTGTTCGTCTGCTCGGAAGAGCCTTTTTCAAAAGTAGCCGCTAAATCAACACCCTCTTGAGTCATGTTGTTGGAGTTGGTGGCTTCGGCAACTTGCTCTAACACGGTCTCAGGTGCAGATTGTCCAAACTGGAAATCAAACTGTACACCTTCTTGAGTCATGTTATCAGGATTGGCAACTTCAGCGATCTGTTCTAACACGGTCTCTGGTACGGATTGTCCAAAGTCTAATTGTACGCCCTCTTGAGTCATTTCAGGTGCCGCTTCGAAAGTGGCACTAACTGGCTTTACTAAGAAAAAGGCGTCAACCACCTCTTTGTTACCTTGCTGTGTTTGCTTGCATAAATAATAAAGATTTCCAAGATTAACAGCACTTGTCAGATCTCCAAGCTTTTTGGTTTTAAATTGAGGATTTCTCATGATATGCGAATTATCTGTTATGCTAGATGCTTGTTTTGTAAACGCTGTTAGCACCTCGACTTGGGTTTGAAGATCCTCGGAGGTTAAAGTGCTAATGTCTTCTGTGAAGACGCCTTTGGTAATCAGATCAGAGTTTGATCCAATTTGTGAGTATACATCAAGCGGGGCATTTACGCCTGTAGCAACTCCTGTTTTATTCAGATCTTTGGCGCTTAAGTTTTTGGAGTTTAAATTTTCTGAATTGCCAAGAGAACTTAATCCTGTAAATTTATTTGAACCAATTTTATTAGTTGACGGCTTAGGTTGTAACTCGCCATCTTCATTTAAAAACGAATTGAATCTACTTTTTTCGACAGATGGAAGAACATTAACAATTATTCCTTGGGATTCTGCCGCTTGGGGAGTTCCAATAAAGATTGAATTTAGTGGATTAATTTCTGTTACTGATGCGTCTGCAAGGTCGCTGCCGCTATAAGTTCGAAGACCTGGAAACCCGCCTGGATTTCTCCTTAGTGGGCTAATATTGTCTACATAGGTGTCGTTAATAAACCTTGCTCCAATCGTGTGATCAAATGTTTCTTCTATTCTCATAGTTGTCTGTTTTAATAGTGATTGTCTGTCAGATGGAGGGTTGGTTCTTGTTGACTCTGCCCCGACGCTGTTGGAGCCAACACTTAAAACATTACTAACTTGTGCAATCAAATCAGACAGCATTTTTTGAAATAGAATGATGCCGTCCACCGATCCGTCAGTAGGGTTAATGTTACGCACAAGATTGCTCTCGATTCCACCTCTATATGTTATTCCACCGCCGTTTGGAATTGCAGTATCAAGCTCGACAAAGTAATCTAAAGCAGTTGTATATACATCTATTATAGTGGCTAACCTTGTACCACCATCCCAACTAGTAAGCACTTCTTGTCCAAAAGTTGTGTACTTTCTTGTTTGCCAATCATAAACGCCAGGAATCTGTGTCAGGTTTACATACTCGTTATAGCTTGATAGCGCTAAATCAAGATTTTTTAAGATCTGATTTAATATTGTAGTAAAGGCTGAAACTGCTTCAATTTCCACGCTATACTGAAAATCACCATCGGTATTACCTTTTAAACCAAGATCAAAACCAGTGAAATGTCTTACCAAAGAAGTGTCGCTAGATGATTGTTCTGTCAATATTAAAGCAATTTCTGTTATATTATTATCACCCAAAGAAGTGACAACTGGAACCTCGATTGTTTCACTTGATTGAACTCTGTTTTTTATAGGAGAACCAAGGTGGTTTCGGGCTGGTATTTCTTTTACTTGCTTTCTTTTTACAATAAACTTTACTAAGTCTGCGTTTCGGATTAATTCAACTTTTGCCGTTGGAGTCATGGTAGAGATAATGTTTGCAAACTTATCTTCTTGTAAAATAAATTTTCCATAATCAAAAGCAAAATAAAAACGCCCATTTCTTTTTTCATCTTTAGTTATAAAGATTTCAGAGAAGTAAGAATTCTTAGAAAAAGATTTGTTTAAAATATCGCGTTGATCTGGAAAGTCATATTGGAACGACTTAGTAAAATCAAAATTTGCCACAAAAACACTAATTTCATCTCGTATTCTAAAATCTTGAACATTGTTTGTTATCGTGTTGGTTTTGGTTAATATTTGTTCGGAAGCATCTCCAGTATGGGAGCGACCAGTCATATAACGACCATCACTCATAACATGAAATGAACCATCCCACAGATCACCATCTTCTGTTGTAAAAATTGTTAGCTCAGATACAACAACTGAATTACGAAGCACAACCTCGTCAAGGTATCTGCCAACAACTGTTTTAAATCCAGCAGGAAAATCTACATTAATATCTGCTTCCAATGCCTCAACATCAAGTTGCACAAAAGCAAAAACTCGCATATAATCAAAAACATTATCATTTCCGAATTGCGTTTTATCAAATTCATAACTCGCAAGAACCTCTGTTAAGTTTTCAGAGTTTTCGTATGTAAGAGTAAAGTCGGTAAGTGATTTTTTGACAGAGTAATATGACTCTTGGGAGTCTGGCTGTGGAAGAGAGAAATAAGTTTTAGTTTCGGTGTAGTTCCCGTCTTCAAATTTAGTTATAAAATCGTTCGCAAGATCTTGATCTTTAAAAACAACACAATAAACATTGATGTATTCTTTAAAATCTAAAACACTATTGGCTGTCTCTATTTGAAGAGCGTCTCCTAAAATACTAAAATTGCCACCAGAAGACTGAGAGTCTAAAACTTTTAACTGAATAGAAAATTTTGGAGTTTGCAGATCTGCTACACCATCATTATCTGTATCTGTTAGTGATTCTTCAAGAAAGACCCTATCAATATAAATATTGGGTATTAAGTCACCGAATAGTCCACATGCATTAGCCATTATGTATCACCACACTCATCAGAATCTTTTTGATTGTAAGGATTAATAACTTGATATTGTTGTTGTATATCAGGACAAACAAAATCTGTGCGTGCAAACTTGTATAAATCTTTGTCTCCTGAGTTTATTAAATTACAAACAAATCCTGCATCAATTTGTTCATCAGTCAAAACATCAAAAAAGTAATCAGCAAAACTACTATCAATATCGGAGGAGGATAGTGAATTGCCATCTGCCTCATCGGTTAAAATGTCATTAATAATTAGCTCTGGTTCGACTAGTAATCTTAATTGTTTTAAATCAGTTAACTTTGTTGTGTTTTGAACTACGCCGTTGGCATCAACATCCTCAATTTCAAAAATTTCAATTTCAAAATTATCATTACCTTGTGGCACATTCTCTTCTATTATTTGGAACAACAGCTTGCCATTTGCTGGATCACCATCGACTTTAAAGTATGAACCATCTGTAAATGGTGGTGTACCATATGCATCGATTATTTGATCTGGATTCAATAACATGTCTTTAAGAGCTTGCGGAATACCATCGCCACCTTCAAGAGCAGTTTCAGCCGCCTCTTGTTCTGTTAAAGGATCTCCAGTTGCCACCTCTACACGATAAATCATCTCAATTTCAATTTGAGGGATGTTTAGGATAGTAGCGGAGCTACTAAGCGTTAAAGTGGGAGTTGTGGACCCAGTTAATATCTTACCAGATAATACTGATAAATTCCAAGAAGGTATTTTATTAGTGCCCAAGTCTGAGTTTGCAAGCGGATTAACTAAAACTTGTGATTTATCGGCTGTTTGTTGCAGCATTGCCTGAGCTAAATCAGGGTTTTCAGAATTTTGAATCTCTACTGCGCGTGCCATGTCATCTTCAATACTATGAAAGTTGTGAATAATTTTTGTGTTTGGTGTATTCTCTTGAATTCTTGGGTGAGCTTCATTTTGCGTCTCGCTAAATCCAGCATAGTCGGAATCATAAATAATGTTTTCATCGTGAAAAGCATAATAAACCGGCTTAAACTTGCCCGTAGAAAGTTTAAACTTTCCGTATTGAGTAAGCTGCAAGTCTATAACTTCTTCTTTTTTGTTAAAAAATTCCATGTCTTTATTAAATATCAGTTGTCATTGTTTTTAGCGTTTAAACCCACCAGTTTTTTTGCCGCTGGACAAAGCCTCATTGACTGAAGTCGCTACCGTAGAGTCCTCCGGCTGCATTTCAGTGACCGATTCTTCTTGCGTTGTGGTTATCGTGCTATTTGTAGTAATTTTTGTAGAAGTGTTTTTTACCGGGGTTGTGGTACTTGAGGGCAAGGAAGTGGCGGCAGGTATTGTGCTCTCGCTCTCTGTTTTTGTTACGACACCCGTTCGAACAAATTGTGATTTGTTACTTGGATCAATTTGGGAAGCAACCGTTTTAGTTGTTTCAGTTGTAAATGCTTGTTGTACGCCCTCAGTGGTAAATCCACCACTTACTTGATCGTCGATTTGTTCAACCACGGTCTTCGCAACTTTCTTGGTTGGCATAGTTACATTATCCGGTGTCAATGTTGAAGCGTCAAAGTCCTTATCAACCGTTACGGCAACAGGTGTTCCAAACACGACATCTTCATCAATCTTTGCAAGCTCTACAAGCGAGAAGAAATCATATGGCCAGTTGTAACCGATAGTTTCTTCTGATTCCAAAGTCTTGGCACCTTTTGCTGCGCCGCCTGCAAGGAAGTCTGTTTCTTTTACACCTCGCTTACTCAGTGATTTACCAAGACCCTCGCCTCGGAGATCTTCCGGCACATCAGTTGTTGTATTTGAGTCAATTACTTTTTCAAAATAGTTTGTTTTACCTCGCTGTTTAACCTTAAACACCATCCATTGAAGCTTGTCTTCTACATCTGCAAGCAATTCTCTGTCACCAATCGAGTGTGTAATTTCTTTTGTCTGCATAATTTCGCCTGTTTCAAGACCATCATTGGCATCAAAGGCTCTAGCAATACGAGGAGGCAAGTTTTGCCAAATATCAATAAGATCCTGTTCGTTAAGTTGGTGGACAAATTCAAAAATATACATTGTAATTGGTGTTACAGAATCAGGGTAAGTTAAAAAATCAAAAGATGGTGGTATTACATATCTTTCCATAGAGTCCATCATTTGTTGAATTGAGTCAACACTTGTAGTAAATATTGTTTCACCCTCCGTAGAAGACTGAGCAATAAGTGACGCTCCACTAATCTCAAAGAATTTTCTTTCATTGTCTTCTTCAATAAATGGCACAGCAACAACACCTTCTCGGATGGTTTTTGTTTCAGCTACTTTTCCTAATTTTTGAGATGTAGGAGAAAATCCTAAAAGGCTCGCGAGGCTTAAATCATTTTTCGGAGCCCTGGCGACTGGGTTTACATAAGTCGCACCGGCTGAGTCATTACCGTCAACGGGTCTGAATTTTGGTTTTGAAATTTCAAAGAAAACCCCTTCATCGCCTACCGGCTTTCTTCCGTATTGATGCCACATACCATATGGGCGCGTGTTTAAACCACCCGATAGGGGCACAGCATGACCTCCGCCGCCAGTATTCACTATTGTTGTTAAACCAGCAGAAGATGATGCGTCCACAAAGTTGAGAATTGGTGTTTCAAATTTTGTTTGTATAGCCCAACGATCACCACTTGTAAGATCAACATTTTGGAACTTAAACAGATCTTTGGCACTAACTCTACCAAACAAGTTAACAGATGCTGATATCTGCATCGAGTTAACCTCTGCACGATTATCCGCACCAGCGAATCCGCCAGGTCCACCCATTGGTCCACTTGCGGATAACGCTCCCGTTAAATTCCAGTTTGGAAACCTGTGGTAAGAGGCTGTAATCTGTGATTGAATTTCATCAAGGGTATATTTTTTATTTTCAAGTGGATTAAATTCAAAAATAACATACGCGCCGCCGTCATAGTATGGCGGAGTAAATGGTCCATTATGACCATGATTGCTTCCACCAAATGCTGAACCACTTTTGTTGAAAGCGGAGGCACCTACACTGCTATGTGGGGCTGCATCTCCCATACCGTTAATAACGCCAGAGAGTGCTCCTAAGACTGGTGGTCCAAAAGCAGAAGGACGACTATACATAATAAAGTTTGATGAGCCGTTGGCATCATATGGGTATTTATCTACTTCAGCGTCGAATTGGTTTTGGGGTCTTCTAAGAGATCGTCTTAAGGCAACTTTCATTGTGTATTTGCGATCTTTTTGTGCCTTTTTAAAGTTTTCTTCTGGACTAGAAATAAAAGATGTAAAATTTGTATCCTTCAAGAAAAATTCTGGTACTTCTGCTAAGAAGTTGCTCATAGCAGATTTAAACCTATCATCACCTTGTCCGTTCCACGAGGCAGTTACTTGCAGCGAGGCAGATGGATGCGGCTCCATATCAAGAAAAGAAATATTTGCGATGTGATTTTCGGGCTCAACTAATGCCTCAAAGGGGATTCGTTGGTCAAAATATTCATTTCCAATGTAAAAGTCTTCCCCAGTTGGAGGATTAACAGCATAGGGGTCATTAATTTGAACGCCTCCGTTGGCGGTTAAATCACTGCCAGAAACTGCGACAACTCTAACAGATCCAGAAGAAATAGCCTGGGTGCCGTTGGGATTAACGGCAAAACTAGAAGTTATTACGGGATAATCAACAGCAATACCAGATTTTATTGTGTTAAACAAAATACCAGGAGCAATCATTGGGGCATAGAATGGGCGCGTTGCTGCTGCGCGTCCGTTCTGTTCGACAAAAGTAGTAGAGCCTCCACCCGTTACAATCTTTGTTAAAGTAAGATTATCACCATATGACGCAGAGAATAATTCTGAAATTTGAACGGTTCTGGATGCGGGATAAAAGCCATTATAAGGCAACAATTTTAACAATGCCTTGCAACGAACCGTGATCTGTGTTGGGTCTTCTTGTAAGCTTGTTTTTGTTGCCACATCATTTTTGACAACGCCAAAATATTTTGTAAAGTCAGAATGGCTATAAATTTTATAAAAATCATCTTGTACGCTTGATGTTACATTGGCAAGCGCTCCTGTAAGATTTAAGAACTCAGAATCATTAAATATATCAAAATCTTTTTCGGTGAAAAAGGCATTCATTCTTTCGCTTATTCTATATTCTGGTAAAATAGAATAATCTTTTCCGATGAGTTTCATTGTGCTTATATAATGTCCATACGAGTCATAAAAAGGAGTTTTTCCAGATTGTTTACCCGCGTCCCAAGGAGCATCTCCTGAAAACTGCACGACATTTTGGTTTTGAATTGATGCGTCTACATCTCCCTTGGCAGTTCCGACTGTCATTGTCTGTAATCTAACAGAGGAGCCCGTGGTTAAGCCATGGGGTCTGGCGTAAAGACAGGACGCTGTAATCATTCTATTTCTTCTAGTTGCAGAATTATTAGGAGTATCACGACCGTGATGAAAAATAACACTAACACTCTGTAGTATACCAACTGCACTTCCACTATTTACAGCAGATACCGCGTGGGTGTCGTGAGCAGCGGTCTTGACCCCTGGAGAAGGACCAAAGTCAGGTGCCATACTATCATAAATACGACCATCAAGTGGCCAGAGCGATGCGGTAAAGGTAGTTACTGATTGTCCGAAGGCTCTGTTGTGAAAACTGCTTCCAGTAGTAATGATAATTCTATCAAACCTATCATCTCTCCAGAAGTCATTTTTAAAGCTTGTTCTTTGATTGGTTCGTTTACGATAAATGTTGTTTTTTGCTGGGTAAACTTGTTCGGAGTAAACCAAGTTAACAAGTTGATTTCCATCAGCAGCAAACATTGAATATACATTATCTGCGGCTGCTTGGTTGTCCTCTGTGAGTCCAAGTTTTTCATTTAGTTTAGAGTTGGAGAAATTTGTTTTCTGGTTTGCATATGGTGCCTTGACCTCGGCAGGAACTCCTGCAAGTTTGCCGTTGAATTCTAATGGTTTATACCCGGTCGTTACAACTGGCTCTGCAAATTCTAATATTGTTCGATCTTGCGTTAAACGGAAGGTGGAAGTGCCCTTACTGGTATAACCAAAAATGTCAGAACTATTTTGTTTAGCACCATCCCATTCGTATCCTCGATATTTACCTTGTGCTTTTAAAAGTGATTCTCTTTCAGTATCAGGGTCAATAATCGAAATTGAATTGTTTGCACGCATTTGACGAACAATTGGATGATATTTATTATTTATTTGTCTCCACGATGAATACCCATAAGGACCATTTCGATGTAACATCAGGGAATTAAAAATATTGTTTTTGTTTTCTGTAAACTCTCCACCGAGAAAGGTTCCGCCTGGGGCGTCGGCTTTAGTCCCAAATGGCGCTACTGCATAGCCAAACAAGTTGTCAGCAACATCCCCCGATGCAGTTAAAAGATTGAATGAAGAAGTTGTTTCAAATATTGTTGCATTGGTGCCAACAAAATCAATGAAACTGGGTGAGCCATCGCCATTGCTTGTAAGAATTTGGGATGCTGACAAAAAGGTTATAGCGGGCTGGAATGCGTTAGAACCAGAGATAAAGCCCGATCTTGGCGCGTGTCCAAAGAAAGAGCCTGTATCTGAAATTGATGCAGTAATCCAAGAGTATTGTTTATCATTCTGCGGAATTGGGTGCTGGATATAAAAGTTGTCGCGAACAGAAGCAGTTGAATAAGATGAACCGGGTGTTCCGGGGTCTCCTGCAATTTTAAACCCTGTGTTTCTGTGAACTTTGTAAAACGATGGAGAGGTATTATATGTGCTTGCAACAATTGAACCATAAGTCGCATCGGAACCAAATTGTCCAGCGTGTAGGGCTGCAAGGGTGCGGAGTCCACGACGATGACCGAGGTGGTCTGATACTCTTATAGAACTACCAGAGACCAAAACATTTGGATCTTCGCCGGAACCAGATCCCCTAACAGAAAGGTTTCTAAATGGTAGTGCGTTATAAACGGATTTTTCTGCTGCCACAACATCAAGGAAACCAAGAGTGTTAATCTCTGGACCGCCTGGAGCGGAGAAGCGCTCAACAATAACAGCGTCTTGCTTGGTTCTTTCTGGTAAAACAAACACAGTTCTGTTAGAAGTAACGACATTTTGGAAAGGCTCATATTGATTGCCGAGACTTCGCTCTGCTCTTGTATTTGCAGTTGCGGTATCTGTACCCGCGCCCGGTATAAATGTATTACCACGGGATTCAACAACAGAAACACCATTGGACGAGGAGGTAAATGGTCTAATACCAATCAAAGTATGAACATTTGTTGTTTTGGGATTATTTGTTTTGAATCTATCAGGCAACAAATCAGTTTGCCCGTCGTTAAACCAGAAGTTGTTCGTGCTACGACCAGAGGTTTGAACAACTTGATAAGTTTTTTCATAGTTTCCAATCGCTCCAAATTGAAGTGTGCCAGAAAGCACAGTGTCAGCCGAAGCAGTTGTCTGTAAAATATTGCGAATGTTAACGGGGCGTTTTGCTGTCTCTTCACGCCACCACCAAGCACGTTGTCGTGTTGGGTCTGGATAAGGACCGCCGTAGTCAGGACCAGTTAAGCCAATGGCTCCAAGACCAGAGGGACCGCCACCAAGTAGAAGTCTCCAACCCTCTGGACGGGTAAATTGTCCATCCAGATTGTTTGGTCCAGCAGCGCCGTCGCCACCTATGCGGCTGGCATCAAAGTTATTAATTCTAACATGTCTATGCTGGTGACCTCCAACATACTTTTCGGTAAACGGACCTTGCATTGGAGTTTCATTTCTATCTCCATATGCGTCAGAGTGAAGATTAACAAGTTGTGAGTTTGCTAAGAAGTTGGCTTGCACACCTTCGTTGTATCCACCGATATTTGACGAGGCGGACAAAATATTGAAAGGCATTGCAATTTCGCCCTTAACACCATCAAGTGAGCCGGAGTCATAAGCTCTACCATTTCTTGTACCAAAAGAGTATTTTTTCTTTTGTAGTTCTGGCGGGATTACATCATCGTTACAATCTTTTAGTAATGTAACATTTACATTGTAAGCATTAAGCTCGTTAAGTGGAAGACCAAGTGATGACACAGGTCCATGAGGATAGTTAATTCCACGATAAAAGTTTGTTTTTTTGTTCTCGGAATAGTTGATGCCGCCGTGGAGTTGGCGTCTTTTGCTAACACCAAAACGATAAGGCGTGTTGAATTTGCGGTTTAACACTTGTAGAGATGCATCTAAAATACTATTTCTGTCCGCATCAACATCTGTATCACCGCTGCTAATTGGGTCATCGTCTCTTTCTGCCCGCTCGTTCCAATAAAAACAATTGTCTGATTGCAGCCCAGAGATTGGTCTGTGTCCGTGTTCCCAGTCATAAAGATGTCTATTGATTGTGACAACTCCACCTTCAGGAGCAGAGCCAGAGAACTCCAATGTGGGGAATTTAGACCAGTATTTATTTCTTTCTAAAATATGACTTTCAACAACATTGTCAATGCCATCACTCACCTGTGCCGAGGCGGGAACAAGCTGCATCAACATTACTTCAAGGGTTGAATCAATCCATTTATAAAACTCAACAAATTTATCTAAGTCTGGAGTATTGCCAATTCTTTCGAAGAAAAATTGACGCAAATATTCCATGCTTTTATAACTCTGTCGATATCTGTGAACAGGCTCACCAACCAAGTTATTAAATTCTGCAATAGATCCAAAATAATTGATAATTTCGTCAGAGATGACTTGATACATACTTTTCTCGAAAGCATAGTATGTTTTGACTGGTCTGGTTTCCTTTGTAAAGACCTCAGTCTCCTCGCGGTTTAATACGCGAATGTTGTCATCACCAAATACCACCTCGGGAAGCTGCTGCCTTCCAGAGTATAAAAATAGATTTTCTACTGAGCCTGTCGAATTAATCGGGAAAGCATCGCCTCGTCCAGTGTGTTGGTATTTAAGAACCTTGCCAAGCCAGTTGTATCTACCAATTAAATCTAAAGATCCAGAAGTAACATCCTCAACGACGAATTTGCCATCGAAAGTTGTTGGAGAGCCGGTGCCATTATCCGAGCCGGTGACGGTTTGGAAGTCCCAGTAAAGTGCCAGAGATTCAATTTCTGGCACCTGAACATTTGGCAAATCAGATTCTTTAATATAAGTGTCTCGGGACGGGCGCAATAATCCAAAATTATCTGGATCGATTGCGTGTGTTCTCATGGTTTCATCATCAATATAGTCAAACCAGTAGCGACAGGATGTAATTTTGGCATCACTATAGTGCAGTGTAGATCCGGTAAAGTTTGTCTTGTGTGAACCAACAAAAACACGCTTGGGAGAAATTAAGAAGTTTTCTGCTGCTTGTTTGCCGATTGATCCAGTAATAGTAAATTCATTTATTTTTCGGTCGGCAATGTAATTTACACCATAAAATTCAAGTACATAGTTGTTATCTACAGCCCCGCTAGCAAATGATTGGGGATAACCCAAGGGCTTAATTCTTACGGCAAAATTCCATTTCTGATTCTCATAAACATTGTAATATTGAGAACTTGTAAGCTCTGGAATCGGGAATGGAACTGAAGACGAGAGCATGAACTTGACATCCGAGGATAGTTTTTCATCTCGAATTGCGAACACTTGGAAGTTAGCATTATCTGTAGCTGCCCAAGTTAAGTCTGTCTCAGTTGGAGAGTTTGCTCGGGCTTGGTGCATACCAAATAAAGAAGCAGATAAGTGTGGGTATTCTTGAGTATATGCATTTTCCAGACGCATTGAGATCTTTTCAGGAAATACCACCTCGGCTTCTAACGTCATCGGGAATCCGTCTTCGAGTGTTAACCCCTCACGACCAGATCCTGAAATATGTGATACACTATTTGCATTTGAAGAGTCGGCGTATTGATATACTGTTCCTGCAAAATTATTAACATGATTTAGATTAATTGCCTTTGAACGAACACTATCTGCTCTTCGTTTTGTATCAAACTTATATGTGTTATTATCTGAATAAGCATTAATACGAATAACATCATCACCAACTCCAAAACACCTAATAAGGTTTCTGAATGCCTTCTCAGTTCCCTTTGCCTTATAAATGTCGGTAAGGTTATTATAAATGTTATTGTAAACAATATTTTTTATTGTATATAATTGCTCTTCGTATTCTTTTGTTTCATTACGATTTTTATAATATTCTAAAAAGTTTTTATTTGAAAATAACTCTGGTGCGTCCAAACCAAAAGAACTTACGGCTCGTTGGGAGTAGGGATAAAGTTTATGTAATTTATCTGGCTGTCCGTCGAGTCCAACACTACTACTTGGATATGAAGCCATACTAAATTTTGGCATCTCTCCAATTAATAGATCGAGATTATCAAGATAACTCGCCATGATTTGTGTTAGCTTTTTTGTATTCCCAGTTGTACCATTGCCTTCATCTTCATCAATGATCCAGCTTGGCAATGTAAAGAATATAGAAGAATTGTTTTCTTTATCCCAATTAGATCCAGACTGTTGTAATTCTGCTCTTAAATTATATACATCCGGGTGATTACGGCGAATAATTATATCAAGGTCTTCTGTCCCTGCTGAAGCAGAATTAATTGCTGATCCTGTATTTCGAGCAGTCGAGCTTGGGTATCCCTGCCATGTGCCGTTTGAAATACGACCAGAATAATCAAGTACAACACTATCGGTTGTAGTGTCAGTGGTGATACCCTCATTGAATTTATAATAAACACCTAAATCAAGATTGGCTGTATCGGTATTTGTGCCTCCACCAATCTGATTTGTAAAATAATTTCTTTTGATTTGCTTTTCGGTACGACGAGTCTTCCAGAAACGAAACTCATCAATAGATCCAGAAAGTTTACCCCAGCCCCTATCTGGACCGGCAGTCGCCGCCATGTTGAATGTTCCAGTGAGTAACGCACCAATATTGGCTTCTAAGTCTTCGCGAATTTCACCGATGTTTGAGCCAGTTGTCTTCGTTTCTATCAGAGCGCCATTTACATAAAGTTTTGCTTCAATGTTGGTGCCGCTGTTAACAAAACTAAATGCGTAATGCCCCCAATCGGAAAATGAGTTCAAATCTAAAGTAGATCCGATTTCAACAGAGGAAGTGCTCAGACCAACAGCACCGGATAAAACCGTAAGCATAAATGGTGATGTAGCTCGTGTACCATCAAGTTCGACTCTCAAGCGACCATAGTCGGCGCTGGAGGATGCTTGACCATTCCACACATCAAAGACAACTTGTTTCTCTGTTAAGGCGGTATCTAAAGAGCCGGTCTTCAGCCAGAATTCAACGGTAACACCACGGTCTAAATTAGTTTGAAGATTTGTGGACATCTGTGCAGAGACAGGTCCGCTTGAACCAGTTACTGTTTCATCGAAAACATTTGATTTAGAATCAAAGACATCTGCCAAAGAAGATGTCCCAAGCGAAGCTCCAAAAATTGAATTAGGACCACCCTTGATATTTATATATTCGTTATCAGCGACTGCTGGGGCACCATAGCCAGATACAACACTTCCAGTATTTGTTCCCCAGCCATTGCTTGCAAGGATAGCATAGCCTGTAGTTTTTGGATACTTATTATCTAAAACATAAAGATCAAGAAGTGTAGCGTCTTTTTTCCATTGTAATCTTTCTTTTAACGAGCCATCATATGGATACTCGTCGTAAATATATTCGAGAGATCTTAAATAATATTCTTCTGCCGAACCATATGTTGAGAAATTAGCCGGATTGCTAAAGTCAATATGTGGCTCAACGCGAGTAACATCCTTGTCATATTCTTGGATGTATTGTGGAGACTCGATATCCTCTGCTATTTTTTCAAGGCTTGAGGATACGATTATTTGTGAGCTTCTATTAAAAAGATCCTTTATGGACATACTATTCCTCTACTCTAAATTTGAATATATCGGGGTATTCATTCCAGCTTTGCGCACCATCATCATAAAAAGCAAACTTAATTCCATAAGCGTAGCCTGTCTCTAACATATCCATGTCGAGTTCAAAATAGCTACCACTAACATCAAAAGATAATTCTGTATGCTTGTCACTTCCCGTGCCGAATGGAACAACATCTAAATTATCTACAAGTCTCGTAACTTTAAACGAACCACTATCAACAATAAGGTTCTCTGGAACTTCACTTGCCTTTACATAAATCGTTGGCTGCCAATCTTTGTTGCGGGTATAAAGCCTGAATTGTGCTGTCTCATTACGATAATAGCGATCCCGTAGATTTGTAATATTAATTACATACTTTGAGTAAGGGTTATAAGCGAGTGATTCAATTGCACTTGGATTAAAGGAGGATGTTGCATATTGCGTTGTTCCGCTATGCCACACATCGAACGCGGTGGTTAGGGGATTGGCAGCAGCAGTTAATGCGAAAGAGGCTGAATAAATACCTGTGCTAACATAGCCTCCTGTAATAACATAGGGGTTACCTGAAATAACATGAGTTCCATCTGCGACCTTGACAATTCGACTACCACTTGGTTCGGAGTTGTCTGCCGATCCAGAATAGATACTAACATAAATTGAGCCTGTGCCTACATCTGGAATGTTTCTTAATCTTCCGCGAACATTATTATAAAGGTAAAGAGTGTTTAAGTTATCTTCAGATGTTGCCAGAGAACTACTGAAGAAGAAGTTACCACGATCATCGCGAGTAGAAGAATCCCAACGGGCTTCAATAACGGGGCGGCTGAAGAAGAACTCGGAACCACGAGCAAAAAACTT
>WLWH01000870.1_pt1 | contig 23288 bp, 31 predicted proteins | sample 6712741 | NCBI WGS metagenome assembly WLWH01 (sample SAMN12718694, study PRJNA515312) | sponge metagenome | isolation source: marine sponge | host: Mycale hentscheli | place: New Zealand: South Island, Marlborough, Capsize Point | collected 2003-05-01
TCTTGCAAATGGTGCTGTTAAAGATTGGGAACAGTACAAAATGGCGGTGGGAGAGATACGGGGACTCTCTTTTGCTCGAGAAGAAATCAAGTCCCTGCTGGAGAAAAACGTAGACGATGTCGAAGACCTTATATCTTCCTGAACATCTTGCGCAGAAAGTGAATAAAAAGAAAGAAGGGGAGAAATCCTCTGACTCTTTAAATAGCGCATATGTTGACGCTAATGAACGGGTGCTAGACCCGTCCCTCTTAGATAAACCGTTACTCGAAAGACTCCCGCAACCGACTGGTTGGCGGGTTTTAGTTATGCCGTATCAAGGTAAAGCTAAAACTGCGAGTGGCTTATATATTCCTGATGAAGTGAGAGAACGTGAGTCTGTAGCTACGACTGTAGCATACGTGATGAAGGTTGGACCCTTGGCATATAAAGATCCAAGTAAGTTTGGGTCTGAAAGTGAGCCATGGTGCAAGGAGGGTCAATGGGTTTGCATTGGTCGTTACTCTGGTTCTCGATTCAAGATTGACGGCGGGGAGGTTCGTATAATCAATGATGATGAAGTCATTGCTACGATCCTTGAGCCTGATGATGTTAAACAAGTATAAGGGGATAAGTCATGGCAGAAGAAGAGAAGCAGGTTACCGAAGAAGAAATAATTGTAGAAACACCCGAAGAAGACAAAGTTGAGGCGGCTACTGAAGACAAGGTTCAGACTACTACAGACTCAGAAGAGAAACCTCAAGGGGATGAGTTAGATTCTTACAGTAAAGGTGTACAGTCTCGTATAAAAAAACTTACAGAGAAATACCGTCAAGAAGAACGGGACAAAGGAGAGGCTCTTAGGGTTTCTCAAGAACTGCTCGAGGAAAATAAAAAGTTAAAATCTCGTGTGCAAGCCTTGGATACAGGGTATCTTTCTGAGTATGGGACAAGATTAGAGTCTCAAACTGATGCGGCTAAACGTCTTTACAAAGAGGCGTATGAGGCGGGTGATTCAGATAAAATGTTAGAGGCTCAACAATTAATTTCTACTATTGCTGTAGAGCAATCAAGGTATAACACTGCGAAAGCTCGTGCAGATCAACAGGCTAAGACTCCTGTTCAAGAACAACCAAAACCTCAAGAAGCTCCTGTACAGCAACGCCCACAGCCAGATCCTCGTGCTCAAGATTGGGCAGAGAAAAACGCTTGGTTTGGCGATGATAAAATAATGACTACAGCAGCTTTTACAATTCATCAACAACTTGTCGAAGAAGAAGGGTTTGACCCGAAGAGCGATGAGTATTATAGTGAAGTTGATAGTCGTATGCGAAAAGAATTTCCGCATAAATTTCAAACGGCTAAGAAATCGGGTGGAGCACAGGTCGCCGCTGCTGCTGCTTCAGCATCCCGCAGTACAGCAAAAACAGGGCGCAGGTCGGTCAAGCTTTCGCATTCACAAGTAGCGATTGCAAAAAAGCTAGGCGTACCTCTTGAAGAATACGCCAAGTATGTGAAGGAGTAACAAATGGCTGATACTAGAACACCGCGTAAAAGCGAAACACGAGAAGCAGAATCTCGCAGAAAACCTTGGGCACCGCCCAGTCACCTTGAAGCACCAGAAGCCCCACCAGGTTTCGTGCATCGGTGGATACGAATTGCAATGCGTGGGGAGGAGGACAAGATGAACGTCCATGCCAAGCTACGTGAGGGATGGGAACCCGTCCGTGCAGACCAGTATCCACACTATGAAGCTCCTGTCATCGATGATGGCAAATATCAGGGAGTGATTGGACAAGGCGGACTGATGCTGTGCCGTATACCTGAAGAGACAGCGCATGAAAGAAACGAGTACTACGGGGGCCGAACCCGCGAACAAATGACTGCTGTGGATCAGGACTTGATGAAGGAACAACATCCTTCAATGCCGATTACTAATAATCGGCAAAGTCGTGTAACCTTCGGGGGATCCAACGGAGACTCCGATTAACATAAAGGATTGCTACTATGGCAAACACTAACGGTGCATTCGGACTTCGTCCGATTGGAGTAGTCGGTCAGGCTACTAACACCACTGGTGCGACCGAGTATCGTATAGCAGCCGGAAATACAAACACGATCTTTCAAGGCTCACCTGTTATCCCGCTATCAACTGGTTTTATTGACAAAGTTGGCGCGGCAACTGGTGGCACTGTAGGTCTCGTAGGTGTTTTCTGGGGTTGTGAATACGTTTCGTCCACTACTGGTGAAACAATATTTTCTAACAACTGGCCTGGTTCTGGCGCGGATACTAACCATCCCGTCAAAGCTTTCGTGTATGACAACCCAATGCAAACATTTGTCATCTGTTCAGACGCTTCACTAACTAGCGAAGCAACTGCTAGAGGACATGTGTTCGCAAACGCAAATTTTGCAGACGGTGCTGCCGGATCTTCTACGACTGGTATCTCTTCCGCAAAGTTGGGTGTTAGCACAATTAACACCACTGCAAACTTAAATTTGAGAATCATGGGTATCCAAGATGACCCTGAAAACTCAGATTTTACCGCAGCGGGTATCCCTGTAATTGTTCGTTTAAACAACTCCTTCAATTCCGCCAATGGCGCGATTGCAGGCGGTACTGTTTCAACGACTGGCGTATAAGGAGACTGACTTATGGCTATATCTCGCGCACAACTAGCGAAAGAGTTGGAACCAGGTCTCAACGCCTTGTTTGGTATGGAGTACGAAAGGTACGAAAACCAACATGCAGAGATCTACACTACTGAATCTTCAGATCGAGCATTTGAAGAAGAGGTTATGTTATCCGGCTTCGGAGCGGCACCGACTAAATCAGAAGGTGGCGCAGTAAACTTTGACGACGCTAACGAAGCATACACTGCTCGTTACAACCACGAAACAGTAGCGTTGGCATTCTCAATCACTGAGGAAGCTATCGAAGACAATCTCTATGATCGTCTTGGTTCACGTTATACTCGTGCGTTGGCTCGTTCAATGGCACACTCAAAGCAGGTTAAAGCTGCATCTGTATTGAACACAGCGTTCACAGGTGGTGCTACTGCGGGTGGTGATGGTGTTGCACTTTGTGCGACTAACCATCCTCTAACTTCTGGAGGTACATTTGCCAACGAACCTGCAACTGCTGCTGATTTAAACGAAACATCTCTTGAAGATGCTTTGATTAATATCGCAGGATTTGTTGACGAGCGTGGTTTAAAAGTTGCTTTACGTGGCATGAAGTTACTTATCCCAAGACAACTGCAATTCGTTGCAGAGCGTCTGATGGTATCTAACCTTCGTGTTGGTACAGCGGACAATGATACAAACGCACTAAGATCAATGGGTATGTTGCCTAACGGTTATGCCGTTAACGACTTCCTAACAGATCCTGATGCGTTCTTTATCATGACTGATGCTCCTCGTGGAATGATCCACTTTGAGCGTACTCCGCTATCCACAAACATGGAAGCAGACTTCGACACAGGAAACATGAGGTTTAAAGCTCGTGAACGTTACAGCTTTGGGTTCTCAGACCCACGTTGTATCTTTGGTTCACCTGGAGCCTAAACTGTGATATAAGGAGGTATTACCTCCATTTTGATTGGGGCAGCTTCGGTTGCCCCTTTCTTTTTGTTTAAAGATAAGTTACTCTGTTTGTATCCCTGACAGTCACATGGTGTGACTGACTAACCCTAGACAGGAGATCAACATGGGTACGACAACTTTTTCAGGTCCGATTCGGGCAGGTAACATTAGAAATACAACGGGCACTACCGTTGGATCAGACATAGCAAATGTTGGCTATGTTGTAATGACTCAACAACATGTAATGGATATATCTGGCGGTGCTGTTGCAGCGGAAGCCACAAATGTAGTGATTCCCGCTAACTCAAAAATCGTAGATATAATTATCGATTTAGAAGTAGCTGCTAACACCACAACAAATATTAGTGTTGGTGATACTGTAGGCGGTGCAGCAACTCTTGTTAATGCTGTTGCTTCTGGAACTACTGTAGGTATTAAAGCTTTAGGTGCTTCTGGTGGTGGTACACTTACATGGAAGAACACTGGTACAGCCGATTTAAAATTAACAGCTACCTCAAGCGCAGGTACGAATGCGGGGTCAGTTGTTATAACAGTAATGTATGCTCAGGCTTTTAATACTGCTGTTCAACCTTAATAGGAGATGTTAAATGGCTGCTTCTATTTTTGCAAAGACAGCTACGGCGACTGGCACACTACAAAGTGGTCGAACTAGGTTAAAAGCATTTTCTGTAAAAACTGCTTCATCTGGTTCACCTCAAGTGGTGTTCAAGAATGGTAGTGGTGGTGCAACTCAACTCGATATAGTTTTTAATACTAGCGATTGGGTTCAAGTCACTATACCAGATCACGGTATTATCTTCGACGATGAGTGCCATATTACGCTCACAAACATTACCTCTATCACAGGTATGTTTGGTTAATATTAGCAGCGGCTTAAACGCCGCTGTTATTACATTGGGGTAAACATGGCTAAGATCGATAAAGATAGAATGAAGTGCAACAAACCAAAGCGTCAGGTTTCTGGCGGCAAGAAGTTTGTTGTTAAGGCATGTGACAAGGGTAAAGAAAAGATAGTCAGATTCGGGGACGCCAATATGACTATTAAGAAATCAAACCCAAAACGTCGTAAGTCTTTTCGTGCTCGTCATGGGTGTGATAAGGGAACATTAGATAAATTAAAGGCCAAGTACTGGTCTTGTAAGATGTGGTGAGCAAAGTGAATAAACAAGTAACCATAACTCTTGTAACAGCTTTCGTCCTTGGTGTTGGCGGTGTTGGGTATAGTTGGGCTGATTGGGTCACAAAGACTTTGATAGCCGTTGATAAAAGAACAGAGGTTATGGCCTTACAAATTGATTATATAAAGACAGAGATGGAGAGGACATATGGCAATCTCGAGGGCGCAGATGCGACAGCAAGTATCCAAGCCGCCATCAAAGGGGATAACTAATGGCAAAAAAGAAAAGCAAAAAAGACGCTTGTTATCACAAAGTAAAAAGCCGTTACAAAGTATGGCCTTCGGCTTACGCTTCGGGGGCGTTATCAAAATGCCGCAAAGTAGGGGCAAAAAACTGGGGAAACTCTACTAAGAAAGCAGAAGGTGGAATAGTTTCTTCAATTGATAATCCCAAACGTCCTCCTAAGAAAAATTTTAATGGAGGAGGATTTATTGCCTCTGGTTGTGGTCAAGTAGAAGAGTCAAGGCGTAAGACTACAAGGACATTTTAATGGCGAAAAAGAACTCTTTGCGGGAATGGTTTGGTCAGAATGATGGCAAAGGTTGGGTTGACTGCAAGACAGGAAAGCCCTGTGGTCGTCAAAAGGGAGAGAAGCGTAAAGGTTATCCCGCTTGCAGGCCAACAATGGCGCAGTGTACTTCTGCTGCAAAGAAAAAGAAATCCTCAAAACGAATTAGTTGGAAGAACAAAAAAGCAAACGGTGGATTAGTACGAGTCTTTTGAAAGGAGAACTCACATGGCAATGAAGAAAAAAGGTTACAAGATGGGTGGCAAAGTCAAAGGCATGAAAGCAGGGGGCAAAGTCAAAGGTATGAAGATGGGTGGCAAAGTCAAAGGCATGAAAGCAGGTGGTAAGGTTAAAGGTTACAAGGCCGGGGGTCAAGTTAAAGGGCTAGGCTTTAAAGGAACTTTTTAAACCGAATGCCTTATCTTCAAAGCAACATACCTTACTTCAAGGCGTGGGTTCGTCGTGAATACACTCACAATCATGAGAAGTATCATGGCGAGTTTTTACATGCTATGGTCATAGCTGTAACAAGTATGCCTAATAGATCGTTAAGTTTTCAAGTAATCTTTACTGGTTGTGAGGCTGAAGACGAAGAGGAAGATACAGTTCATGGCGGTGCAATGTGGGCGCGAATGCCTCTTACGGCATTGGTGGCAGATATTCCATTAGCTGAATGGCCTGTGCCAATGTCAACACATGATGCTCAACCGTGGGATTGTGCGTCACATGATCATGCGGTGTATGTTTTAGATAGGGCTACACCATGTCCATGGATGGCGAAGATTGATGGACAGTTCTTTCCTGCAAAGTATTTATTTACTGTAGACTACACAAACTCTGAGATTGCGGATGATCCGGCACAACATAAACAAAGCCATGTGATGCAGTTGTTGGATGCAGGAGAGTGGACTGGGAATATAGTAGCATTACCAAATAATCGAGTAAGAGTTACACATCCTGCTTGGTTTGCAGTGGGTGAGGGTGCACCAGACTTTAGACCTTCACAACATATACACTATTCAAAAAGTGATTTAGACTATACACTAGATGTCAATCGAGTGTTCGATAATCTTTATAATCAGGAGGATAACGATGGAAAAGAAGAAGAAACCGATACCTGAAGGTCCAAAAGGAGATGGCATGAGAGCTTTAAAGAAAAAGGCTCCAGAAGTTGCTGCTCAAATTGGTTTTAAAAATGGTGGGGCGGTTGTAACTAAAACAAATCAGAAACCACATATGAGTTGATACAATGACAACATCAGGATCAAGAGATTTTAACCTCGATGTAGCAGAGGTAATCGAAGAAGCATACGAGAGGTGTGGTCTAGAAGTTCGCACGGGCTATGATGCTAAGACGGCTCGTAGGTCTATGAATCTGATGTTTGCAGACTGGGCTAATCGTGGTCTTAACTTGTGGACGGTAAAAGAAGCAAACTTTACTGTAACACAAGGGACATCTTCTTATGCGTTAGCTGCTGATGTCGTTGATGTGTTGGACGTTGTAATACGAAGATCTAATACTGATTACGAACTCCAACGTATTAGCCGTGGTGATTATGCGACAGTCCCTAATAAAACTACTCAGGGCAGGCCAAGTCAGTTTTGGTTAGATCGGCAAATTACCCCTGTAATGTATTTGTGGTCTACTCCTGAAAACTCTACAGACCAAGTTCGTTATTATTATGTACGCAGGATAGAAGATGCAGACGCTCTTGTTAATACTACTGATATGCCTTTTCGTTTTTATCCTTGTATGGTGGCGGGGTTAGCCTACTACATGGCTATGAAACGAGCACCAGATCGTATTCAAATGTTAAAGTCAGTTTATGAAGAAGAGTTCCAACGTGCAGCGGACGAGGATCAAGGTCGAACACCTTTGAAGTTGCAGCCTAGTTTGAGTTATCTGAGGGTGTAATGGCCTACGCTAGTGGTAAACATGCTTATGGTATATCGGATCGGTCAGGTCGCCGTTACCGTCTTCGTGAGATGAAGACAGAGTGGACTGGCGCAAAGGTCGGTCCTGATGAGTTTGAGACTAAGCATCCACAGTTGTTTCCACCAAGAGCGTTTCCAGATCCACAAGCTTTACGCGGTCCTAGACCAGAGACAGAGTTGCCAGAACAAAGAGCTATTCAACACGGCTACAATCCTGTTGGTTTTAGAGACATACCGGGGGTAACGCCACCAAATAATTTAGTTGCAGAAAGTGGAGTTGGAACAGTTTCCATAGTTATATCTACACCAACTACACAAGCACCAAGATTTGACAGTACGTCTATTACGTTAGACTCAACAACAGATACATTCGACGAGGGATAAAATATGGCTTTACAAAGTGTAGGAATAGGAAGCACCGCAAACGATGGCACAGGTGATACTCTCCGCTCTGGTGCTACTAAAATAAATGCAAACTTTACAGAAATATATGCTGCACTTGGAAATGGCACAACATTAACGGACATAATAGATTCTAGCGGTATTATAGATGTAAGTTCTGGCGCAAATAAAATTGTATTTTATTATAGCGCACTTAGTGATTTACCAAGTGCTTCCACATATCATGGCGCAGTAGCTCATGTTCATGCAACGGGGGGACTATATTTTGCGCACGGCGGGGCATGGATTCGAGTTAATGATGAAACTACTGGCCCTGTAACTAAATACACTACAGGTACAAGTGGTTCATCTGCATATACCTTTACTGGCCCTGGAGCTACTGCGGGTAATAATCCAAACTTTACTTTCTACAAGGGTCATACTTATCTTATCGACAATACGTCAAATGTAGGAAGTCATCCTTTACAGATCAGAACATCTAATGGTGGTTCAGCTTTCACCACAGGTGTAACAGAGAACTTTAACTCAACAACAGGATTGACACAGTTTATCGTGCCACATGAACCCAGTGATACATCTCTAGTATATCAATGCACTAATCATAGTGCTATGGTAGGAAACATAACAATAGTGTGATGACATGAGCTTTACATACGGACAACTAAAAACAGCGGTACAAGATTACACAGAGAATGATGAAACTTCTTTTGTGACCAATATTCCTACATTTATTAGGATGTCAGAAGAACGTATCTTAAAAAATGTGCAGCTAAGTTTATTCCGCAAAAATGCAACAACAAATTTTATCTCTGGTAAGAAATACTTACCATGTCCCTCTGACTTTCTTGCTCCATTTTCTATGGCATTTATTAAAACTAATGGAGACAAAGAGTTCATGGAGTTTAAAGATGTGAGTTTTTTACAAACATATACTCCTAACGAGACTACAACTGGAGAGCCTCGATACTATGCTGTATTTGATGTAGACAATTTCATTGTTGCGCCTGCCCCAAACAGTGCCTATGCCTCTGAACTTCATTATTATTACAGACCTCAAAGTTTGACAGCATTGACAGATAGCGGCACAACTTGGCTTAGTGAAAACGCTGAAATGGCTCTTCTTTACGGAACGTTAATAGAGGCGTACATATACATGAAGGGTGAACAGGACGTTCTCGGAATGTATGCAGGTCGTTTTCAGGAAGCAATTACAGGTGTGAAAATGTTAGGTGAAGCAAAAGAAACTACTGACCAATACCGCACAGGAATGGTGATAAGGACAAAACAATAATGTTCAAGATAGATGTAAGCGTACCACAACATGAATCAGTGGTGCAGGTAAATACGACAGAGAATCGAGGTTTTACCCCTGATGAGCTTGCGGAGCGTTGCGTAGAGAAATTAATATCGGTCTCAGATAGTACTCATCCGGGTATTAGAGACCAAGCTCGTGCTTATTCTAAGCACATCGAAAAGCTTGTTGCTTTTTACATGAGACAGGCTATTCACAGTGACCGTACAACAGTGTATAATGCACTAAAAGATGCGGGACATCCTCAACTGGCTGAACTTATAAGGAGACTTTAATCATGGCCTTTACTGGAAACTTTATGTGTACTTCTTTTAAGCAAGAATTGCTTACAGGAAAGCACGATTTTACAAACGGACAAGATCAATTCAAGCTTGCATTGTATGACAACAGTGCTTCATTTACTGCTGCGACAACTGACTACACGGCGACAAACGAAGTGGGTAACTCTGGCTCGTATGCTGCGGGTGGTGGTACATTGACAAACGTGACACCAACAACTTCTGGAACTACAGCGTTGACAGACTTTGATGACAAAACATATACGTCTGCAACCATTACTGCTCGTGGTGCGTTGATTTACAACTCTCAAACAGGCGGTGGTTCTGGAACTACAGATGCGGTTGTTGTTCTAGATTTTGGTTCTAATAAGTCTTCGACATCTGGGGATTTTCAAATCGTATTCCCTACGGCAGACGCATCAAACGCGATTATTCGTATTGCCTGAATAAGGTGATACTATGACCAACGTTAGCGTAAATGCAGGTCTAAGCGGTTTTTGGGGAGACGGACCTTGGGGAGCTAATCCTTGGGGCGAAGCTATCCCTATAGTTGCGGCTACAGGAAGTGTTGGTTCTGTAAACGTTGTTGTAAAATACGCTGTTACAGGTCTAGCGGCTACAGGACAAGTGGGTTCCGTTACTGTAGATGCCGAAGCTAATGTCCCTCCAACAGGTCTAGCGGCTACAGGACAAGTCGGCACGTTGTCTCCAAGTGTTGGTTCTGGTGCTATTGTTCGATTTGATGGTTGGGGTCGAGCAGGTTGGGGGGAGGCAGGTTGGGGTGTAAGTCAAAGCCTTGTTGCTACAGGTCAGGTTGGTCAACTTGGTTATGTTGGCGGTGTTGATGTACCAACAACAGGGATTACCGCTACTGGTAATGTTGGTTCTGTTTCCATAACGACTGGAGCAGGTATTGATGTTAATGTTACAGGACTCGGAGCTACAGGTTCAGTAGGCTCTATAACAATGACGGGTGATGCCAGTGTCAGTGTCACAGGTCTTACAGGAACAGGTCAAGTCGGAACAGCAACTGGAGCAGGTATTGCTAAAATAAACCTGACGGGGCTGTCCGCAACAGGTGTAGTTACGGAGCCTGCTGTAGAGGGTGATGCGAGTGTAAGCGTCACTGGAATAGGGGCTAGCGGAGAAGTAGGTTCTGTGTTAGTTTGGGATAGGATCGATCCAGACGCAACCGTCGTTTGGACTGAGATAGCAGCGTAAAGGAAACGATATGGCTACTTATACAACAAACGGCGGTATTAAGAAAATCGCCACAGGGGACGAATCTGGTACATGGGGCACGTCCACAAATACTAACTTTGATATTATTGACCGTTTAGCAGCGGGGGTGGGGGATATTACCCTTTCAGGTACAACCCACACTTTGACAACATCAGATGGCTCTGCTTCTGATGGTCAGTTTCATGTTTTAAATCTAGGAGGTTCTCCTTCTGGAACGAATACTATTACGATTGCACCTAATGACACAAAAAGAATGTATGTTATTAGAAATGCTTCTGGTCAGACTGCAACCCTTTCACAAGGTTCTGGTGCCAATGTAAGTGTGTTAAACGGCAAAACAGCGATGATTTTTTGTGATGGTGCCGGATCTGGTGCCGCTGTAACAGATATTTCAAGCAGCTTTGGTGCATTAATGGCATCAAACAACTTGTCAGACTTGGCAAGTGCAGCGACAGCGTTGACAAACCTTGGTGTAACGGCAACAGCGGCTGAATTGAACTACAACGACGTTACGACGTTGGGTACTGTTCAGGCATCTAAAACAGTTACTGCGGATGCTAGTGGTAATGTAACATTTCCTGATACCGAAGCGGCATTTTTTGGTACTGGTTCTGATTTAAAAATTCACCACGATGCAAGTAATTCTAGAATTGATGAGATTGGTACGGGCGATTTAATCTTGTCTTCTGAACAGAATGTTCGGATTCAAAAGCTTGCCGGAGAAGAAATGATCGTCGCCACGACGGACGGCGCGGTCACTTTGTACTACGACAATGCTGTTAAAATAAATACCACTACAACTGGTATTGATGTAACAGGCACCGCAGTCACTGACGGCGTTACTGTAGACGGCACTACTTCTATTGAAGAGGTTATTGAAAAAGTTGGCGGTGGCACCTCTACTACAGGCACAATCAACTACAACCTTCGTGACGGTGCCATTCAGAACTTCACGGCAGACCAGACGGCAAACCGAACCATTAACTTACGAGCAAGCTCTAGCGAAACTTTGAACGCAATGCTTGCTACTGGGGAGTCGATAACTTCCACTACAATCATGAAGCAAGGTTCAACGGCCTACTACCTAAACGGTTATCAAGTCGATGGTTCGACGGTCACGCCTAAGTGGTCAGGCGGGTCTGCGCCGACTGCGGGTAACGCATCAAGTTTGGATGTATATACGTTCACGATCATTAAAACAGCAGATGCTACATTCACAGTGTTAGCTTCTCAAACACAATTCGCATAAGGAATAACATGGCTCCTTTACTTTCAACATTCGGCGCAGCTTCAGTTAGAAGTTTTGGCGGCATTGGTGCAGCTTCAGGTGGTGGAGGTGCAGGAAGTGCTATTTTAACTACCTTTTCTGACCCTGCCGCCTCTAACACTCAAACCATATATTTTTCCGATCATGCCTTTGATAGCAATACAGCTTATCTGGGTGGAAGAATTGGGGCATATACAGGTGGAGCTAGTGCTTTCTATTCTATACTTCTAGGAAAAATTAATTTATCTAATGGCGCTCTTTCAGATGCTAATTACGATGACCAAAACGCTACTGGAGCTTGGTTTCCAAGCACAAGTGAAGTTCATTTAGATGGAAACGCTTTTTATACTATAGGAACTAGAAGTGCTTATAGAGTAGGTTATTCAAAGTATGACAAAAGCTCTAGCCCATTTGGTTATACTCAAACTCCCAGTTTTGGTCTTTCAACTTCTTTTTCTTTTACTGGTAAATTAGTAGATTCTGGTTCCTACGTAATGCTAGGAGGAATGGATTTATTCCCAACTTCAAATTATTGTGGTGTACTAGCCAAAGTGAGTTCAAATAGCATGAATATATCTTGGGCTAGATACTATAGTGTACAATACCAACAAAACGATAAAGTACAATCTTTGGCTGTAGACAGTTCTGATAATTCGTATTGTTGTCTTCAGACAAGAGCAAACACTAAGATAGGAGCATGGAAAGTTAATTCTTCCGGCACAACGCAATGGGGGAAACAGTTCGATCCAGACACTAATTTAATTCACTCAGCTCCTTCTCCTGCGGCCGGAACCATTTCAACGGTTGCTGACTCTAGTGGAAATTATTACAATTCTTTTAGGGTATATTTAAACTCAAGTTTATCTTCTAACAATCGGCATGGAACCTACGTCTTCAAGTTAAACACTAATGGCGGTTTAGAGTGGGCGAAATTATTTTATTTAGCAAGTGGCGATAAAATGTGGTATAATACAGGCATGGTAGAAGACTCAAGTGGTAATCTTCTTGTTTCAGGGTACACTTTTGATTATGGTGCAACACAAGGCTCCTATGCAGCATACGTAATGAGAGTCAATCCTAGCAGTGGCGCTTTAATAGAGGCCAAAACTATTGGATCTACTTCATCTAGCCCCTCATCTCCAAATGCTAGATATTTTAACCCAATTTCAGCTATAAGAGAACATTCAAGTGGTAATCTTCAAGCAGTCTTTAGTAATAATTTAGACGGCACTAATAGAAATAGTTTCTTTAACATGACTTCTAATTTTTTAGGAGATTTCGGAGATCTTTTAGCAGAAGATGTAACAAGTAGTCTCACTGTTACTACAGATAGTAATGCATCTGTTAGTAACCAGGGTGGTGCAACTAATCAGAGTTATGGAAGTCCGTCAAACGTGGGTGGAACAATACGCACATATACTGTAACGGATAATGTTAGTACATTTTAATGTAGGAAGGTAAACATGACTACTGGTATTACAAGTGAAAAGATAAATGAGTTTTATCAAGGAATGCTTGATAGTGTAAATGCTATTAACACTTTGGTTAAAGAAACTTGGGGGCCAGATAAACAAGACACGATAGATAGTCACGTACTGCACTTAGTTTTGATGTCAAACATGGATATTTGGACAACTGAAGATATGACCTCTATAAATGAAGCTATAATTGCAGGTAGGAACACAGAATTCCTCTGAAATAAAGTTACAAGACGGCGTATACACAGATATGAATTATTAAAGAGGGTAAAATGCCGCTAACTAAGCTCCAGTTTAAACCAGGTATTAACAAAGAAACTACCTCATACTCTAATGAGGGTGGTTGGTTTGATGTGGACAAGGTTAGGTTTCGTTTTGGATACCCTGAAAAAATAGGTGGGTGGATTAAGGATTCTGGTAATTCTTTTCTTGGCACCGCCCGTGCCTTACATCCGTGGGTTAGTCTAAATCTAGACAAGTTTTTAGGTGTTGGAACCGCGTTTAAGTATTATATAAATCAGGGTGGTGGATACAATGATATCACTCCTATTCGTGTAACGACTGCTGCGGGAGACGTTACTTTTAGCGCAACAAACGGTTCAAACGAAATACAAGTAACAGATGCTAATCACGGCGCAGTAGAAAATGACTTTGTGACTTTTTCTGGTGCAGCGACATTAGGTGGTAATATTACCGCTGCTGTTTTAAACCAAGAGTATCAGGTAAACAGAATTGTAGACACCAACAATTATATTGTTCTCGCAAGAGAGGTTGCCTCTGTAAATAGTATCACAGTTGATGGTGTTTATACTCCGACAACTATAAATGCAAACTCTTCTGATACAGGTAACGGTGGTTCTACCGTTGTAGGCGCATATCAAATCAACGTTGGTCTAAACACTACAGTTCTTGGTAACGGTTGGGGTGCAGGTACTTGGGGAAGAAATTCTTGGGGATCCGCTGCTACAATTGTGGTATCAACAGACACTTTGCGTATTTGGTCTCACGATAACTTTGGAGAAGACCTCCTAATAAATGTGCGGGATGGCGGTATTTATTATTGGGACGCAACAAATGGTGTAAACACACGAGCGGTAGAATTATCTGGACTAGCAAATGCAGATAGCACCCCGACTATTGCAAAACAGGTGCTTGTGTCTGATAGAGACCGCCACATTCTTGCTTTTGGATGTGACAGTGAGGATAGCATAGGTACTCAAGACCCGTTGCTTATTCGATTCTCGGATCAAGAATCTTTGACCGATTGGGCTGCAACATCCACCAACAATGCAGGAGCCATACGTCTTGGTTCTGGGTCAGAAATCATTACAGCCGTAGAAACTCGTCAAGAGGTTGTAGTATTTACAGATGTTAGTCTGTATTCACTACAGTTTCTTGGACCACCATTTACTTTCGGTGCAAATCTTATCTCTGAAAATCTTACTATACGTGGTCCAATGGCTGCGGTTGCAGTAGAAGACAACGTATTCTGGATGGGGAAAAGTGAGTTTTATGCTTATGCAGGTACAGTGCAACGTATCCAGTGCTCTGTTCGTGACTATGTGTTTTCTGACTTTAATGAAGCCCAAGCAGAAAAAGTTACTGCGGGTGTAAATACATTGTTCGGGGAGATCTGGTGGTTCTATCCTTCTGCAAGCAGTGATGAAAATGATCGATATGTTGTGTACAACTACGTTCAGCAGCTTTGGTACTATGGAAACCTGACTCGTTCTGTTTGGCTCGATCAAGGAATTAGAGAGTTTCCTTTGGCTGCGGGTCCAGGTAACTATTTGTATCGTCATGAGAATGGATTCGATAACGGCGAGACTACGCCTGCAAGTGCTCTCACCGCGCACATTGAATCTAGTCAGATTGACATAGGAGACGGGGATAACTTTGCTTTTATCCGTCGATTGATTCCAGACCTCACGTTTAGAGACTCTACCGCAGGTAACCCCACTGCTACTATGACACTAAAAACAAGAAACTTTCCTGGTGGCAACTACCTACAAACGACAAACTCTACAGTAACAAAAAGTGCAACGGTTCCTGTGGAACAGTTCACACAGGATGCACATGTACGATTACGTGGGCGCAGTTTTGCTTTTCGAGTTGAGTCAGACGCTGCCGGAGTGACATGGCGACTAGGTTCCCCTAGAGTGGACATACGACCTGACGGGAGACGCTGATGTCCCGAAACTTAACTCTTCCCTTTTTCGCTGTTCCTCCGGGGGAATACAGGCAACAATACTTTGCGGAGTTGGTTCGTTCTTTTACAGTATACTTGGCACAGCAACAAAATCCCGGTCAGGGGCGCAATACTGAACTAGTTTTGACTAACCTTCAGACTGACGATAGTGGCCTTGAAACTGGGGCATTGTTTCAGCAGTCAGGTTTTGTTAAGATAGTATTAATTAATAATCCGCATGTCCGTGGTTCTGGGGCAACAGGTGCGGTAGGAACGGTAACGGTGACAACATCATGAGTGATACTATTATTACAATGCGGGACGGATCGAAGTGGAAACCTTCAACAAGTTCTGATACAGTGCATTGTGTAAACTGTGAAAATGCAGTTGACACGCCCGAAGAGATTGCAAGCTACCCTGATGGAAATTGTCCTGACTGTGGTAAACCTTGGACAGGATCTGAAAAGCGCAGTACAAGTATTAGCGTAACAGCACCAGAAGCAATTTCAGGAGAGGCGTGATGGCACTAGACGAATCAGGATCAGAACTAGAAAACAAAAAATCAAATCTGTTTGAATCTCTTGGTGCTCTTGCCGGTTTGCTTACAGGTGGTATCGGAGGCGCATTTGTCGGGGGTGTTGGCGGTGCCCTCATGTCAGGTAAATCCGTAGAAGATGCTTTTCGTTCAGGTATCGGTTCGTTCTTTCAAGGCGCAACTATGGGCGCACCGGGTCTTGCGCTCAATGCACTAGGTGGCGCGGGTGGTAGTGCCAGAAACATGGGTCAAGGTATAATGGGCGCGGTCAGTGATCCTCGATTAATGCAAATTGCTGCTATGTCAGGTGGTGCAAGTCCTGCTCTTCAAGCTTTGGCGATGGGTCTTGCTGCTCCTGATGTAAAGGACGGAGAAAAGTTAGGACCATTGCAACGATTGGCAGAGGGATTTATGAGAGATAAACTTGATCGATCCATGAGTCCACGTTTTGGAACTTTAATGTCAGATGCAGAAATGGCGCAGTATGCATCAGGTGAACGTAATCCAAGTTATCAAGGGGTCGCGGCCCCCGGTACTCCTGTTGTAAACTACCGTCCAAGACAATTGGCAGTTGGTGGATACATTGAAGGTCCAGGAACAGGAACCAGTGATTCAATACCCGCAGCGATCTATCAGAATGGTGGTAGAGTTCAGGAAGCAGCCCTCTCTGATGGAGAGTTTGTTATGACTGAGGCTGCTGTAAAAGGTGCAGGAGGCGGCGACAGAGATAGAGGAGCGGCTAAGATGTACCAGATGATGGATCAGTTTGAGAGGAGAGCCTGATGGTAGATAATGTTTCAAAATCCATGACGCTTCTTCCTGAGTATCAGGAGAAGTTTCTAAAAGATCTACTAGCAAACGTGTATCAAGTTGACGAAGAGTCAGGCACAATCACAGGTATTGCTGCCAAGTCTCCATTAGAAGGGCAACAATATTATCAGACAGCGGACGGTGGATCAACGCTTGACCCATCAGCAGCGGCTATGGATGAGGCCGGAAACCCTATTCAATTGTATGAAGCAGCAGCGGGTGGATTTACTTCTGACCCAACCATGGCGGCTCAAGATCAATATGAGCAACCGATACTTGCTTTTGAAGGTAGCGTGGGTGCGCCTGATGTGATTGGATTTACAGATGCACAAATTGATGCACTAGATCGTCTAATGGGTGCCACAGATGAAGATGGAAACGTCATCTACGAAGGGATGATGGAGTCTTACAAACCCTATTTGGATGAAGCTCTTGAGACATTTCAAACAGGCGTTGATACCGTAGATGCTTCTACCGCAGAGTATGATCCAACCAGTTACAAAGACTTTTACGATCCGTTTGTTGAAGAAGTAATAGATGCACAGAAGCTAGATGTTCAAGAAGCGTTGGAGCGTGAACGTTCTAGGTTAGGTTCAGAGGCCGCATCGATGGGAGCGTTTGGTCGCCGTCGTGACTTGATGGAAGGAGAGGCCGCAGGTAGAGCAGCGGTAGAAGAAGCTAAGTTAGGTTCACAACTTAGATCCGCAGCATTTACTGGAGCGCAACAACAAGCGCAGTCTGCTTTTGAAAATCAACAGAAACGTGGATTGCAGGCGGGTCAGTTGTTCCAAGGATTAGGAACAGGGATCGGGGCACTAGGTGAAGCAGCCCAAGCGCAGGGTTTTCAAGACTTCAATACCTTGTTTAATGCAGGAGCATTAGAGCAACAGCAACTTCAAAAACAATACGATGTGCAACGTGCGGCGGATTTGGAACAAGCATACGAACCGTTTGCTCGATTCTCCTACATGCGTGATATTCTACAAGGTGTTCCGTCAAGCGGAACCTCTTTGGCTGCTGCGGCAACACCACAGGCTAGTCCGTTGGGGGCTACACTGAACTACGCCGGACAGCTAGGAGGTGCTACGGGGGGTCTTGGTACTTTAAAAAATGTAAGCGGGGCATAAAATGCAGAAGCAGGGCGGTATAAATAACGCAGACTTGTTTGGAGCTTCTCAAAGGAGTGCTAGAGATAAACTAGAAACGATGGGCGGGATACAACGCAACCCTCGTGGGATTCTAGCGTCCTCTCCCGAATTGATGCAGGCCGCTGCACCACGGCCCATGGCTCCTGCTCCTATGACACCACCACCTATGATGCCTATGGTTCAACCTGCACTTCCACAAGTTCCAATGCAGACTACGGTTGCCCCGATGGTGCAGCAAGCTTCCATGAATCCGATGCAACAATCTCCTGCTGTTCCGACAGTTCCTCAACCTGCTTCCCCAACCACACCGATGAAGTTTAATGAGGCAGGGCCAGTAGATGTAACGCAGAGTCCTACGATAGCACCCATGACTAAGTTTCAACTAGCTATGTTTAATGTGGGGGCTGACATATATGAAAAGGTATTGGGCAAGTATGGTTCAGAAGAAAAAGCCAAGCAAAAAATAGTAGAGAAAAAAGATGAGATAGAAGAAGTTACTTCGACATCAAAAGATCCTGTAGAGATATCCAATGCAGTGTTGACCTCTATGGGAGAGGAACCTACCGACGAAAACAAAAGAGATGTTGTTGAAAACGTGTTTGGTTTGGAAAATGTAAACGACATCGACGCTATCAATGATCGGATAGCAAAGGTTGCGGTTGCATCTACAATTGGCGGGGGCACTCAAGGGACGGACAAACTTGCTAGTGCCTTGCTCCTTGGTCTTCAGAACTACAAGCAGACAGCAGCGGCTAGAGCTAGTGGTGGTGCAGGGGGAGAAAAAGCTAGACAAGAGTTTTTGTATAATGACGTATTCAGAAAGACATATGAGACAGCAATTGAACAAAATCCACAAGACCCTAATGGTGCTTTAGCACAAGCTAGACAAGCGGCACAGCAAGCTGCTCCGGCTGCTCCATCTGCTTTACAGGGTGGTGGAAGTCCAACAACCGTTGATCCCACAGTGTTACGAACTCAAATTGAAACTGCGTTGAAACAACAACCAGAAAATAGGGAACTTATTCTAAAAAAAGCGCAACAATTGGGTGTTGATATAGAGGGGCTATAATGGCTGATAATCCTTTTTTAGATTTAGACAAACAGCCTGTTGAAAGCGTAAATCCTTTTTTAGATTTAGACAAACAAGAGGATGACGGCAAACAGTTCTACGATGACACCGCTGTAGGTGAGATCGGAGAGGGTATTGTTTCAGGTGTAATAGGTATCGGAGAAGGGCTTGCAGGACTAGGTGCTGCGGCTGTTGATATTGTTGCAGACACAAACTACGGGGACAAGGTTACAGAATTAGCGGAGTCTGCTCGTGATACTTTGGGTTTAGATCCTGAAGGGTTTCTTGGTAAAGGTGCAGAAATAGTTACGCAGTTTGTCGTCCCAGGTATTGGTGTTGCTTCCAAGGTTGGTAAGGCCGCTACCGCTGCACGTAAACTAGCAGGAAAAACTGGCCCAATGACCAAGGCAGAACGGTTTCAGCTTGCCGGAAAAGAATTAGCAGCCGCAGGCGTTGTTGATGCAGCCGTGTCTACAGATGGTATGACTACCGTTGGTGACTGGGTAGATATGGGTCCAACACAAACCAGTGATTTGATTGGACTCAGTGGTCGAGAAAAAGCTCTTGCACGTATTGGTAACAAGCTAAAAGTTGGGGCTGAAGCGACACTTCTTGGTGGTGTAGCACAAGGTGCATTGATGGGCGCAGGTAAAGTTGCGGGTGGTGCAGGTCGCACCATTGGTCAAACACAAATTGGTCAAGTGTCAGCACAAGCCGTAAACCAAAAGCTAGATCAGGTTGGTCGTGGCATTGATAATCTTTTAGAACAGAGGATGTTGGCTAAACCAGGGAGTCCAGAAGAACTCGGTAGATTTAAAAAAGGTATTGCAGATGCAATCGCATTCAGTCGTTACCGTGGTTATCTTCCCGAACAAGCTGCAACTAAACGTGAATTAATTGATGGTCAGGTACAAACTGAAATTAAAAAAGCAGATCGTATTCTAAAAGATTTGGACAATGAGATTGAAACTTTTATAAATAAAACTCCTGAAGGGGAGGGCAATCTTGATCGTGTAGGAATCATGTCTAAGTTAGAAAGTTATCTGACTGAGTCTGATGAAGCAGTTAAGACTCGTATGAAAAAAGAACTTCCTACAGGTGTACGTCAAAACGCCATGCGTATGCGTAAACATATTGATAGACTCAGTCGTGATGTTTTGGGCAGCAACTTTTTAAAAGATGGCAAGACTCTTCCAGATGGTACAAATTTAACGGATTTGATTGAACAAAATATTAATAGTTACTTACGCCGACGCTACAAGATATTTGAAGACTCTAAGTATGTACCAACAGAAGACTCTATAAGAGTTGCTAATGATTTCTTCCGAGTAAATAAAAAAGCAACTGAGAAAGAACTAACAGAACTTGCTCGTAAAGATGTTGACGGAGAGCTATCCGAGGACTTTCTTCTTAGGAATGGTTTAGAAAGAAAGACTGGGGAGAATGGTATTGAGATAAAAGTCAAAGGTTCTAAGGTTACAGACGCAGCAATACAAAAAGCTCGTGAAAACTTTTTAGGTCGTTATAGTATTAAGGCTCGTGAGAAACTAAGCGGTGGTCGCATGGCTCGTGATCGCTTGGAAACTGGCATGTTTATGTCACGAGAAGATGTTCCTAAAGCCTTGCGTCGATTACTTGGAGAGGTAGACGATCCGCAAGAAGCGTATCTTGGAACTGTCGCAGACCTTGCACAGTTTACAGCGATAGATGATTACTTCGGGACCATTGCACAGATGGCAAAGAAAAATTCTGGTATAGGTAAGCTATTTAAAAACGGAAACAACTTAACTCCTGAACAACAGAGAGGTCTTGTTGACCGTGGGTTTGTTAAACTCGGAGGAGAAGATGGTAAAAGTAGCGGCGTAGGTCCGGCGGGTCGTGAAGCAGATGATATTGAAAAACTTGTAGGTAGTTCTGGGTGGGGCAGTTTGGAAAACTATTATGTTCCTGCACCAATATACAGAGATCTTACACGTCAGATCTTAGCAGAAGACAACATTGGGACTACAATATTACGTGGAACATTTGGTACTTTTTTAAAAGCCAAAGGTATATCACAGTATAGTAAAACCGTTTTGTCTCCCATCACACAGATCCGAAACTTTACCACGGCATTGGCATTCGCCACAGCAAACGGTAACGTGCCTGTCTTTGGTCGAGGCGGTAGTCTAAAAGATGCGGCTCAAGCTGTTTTTTCTAACATATCAAACAAAGCTGCGCCTACATCTGAGCTTGGTCAAAAAGCAGGTAAAGCACTTGGTATTGGTCAGAAAGATGCTGATGTAATCTTTGCAGATTTAGCTGACGCACAAAGGCGTGGAGTTCTTGGCACCAATGCAGAGTTAAGAGAGATTCAAGACACATTAAACAAGGGACTTAACATCACGGCCCGTGAACCTAAGAACTTTGCTGAAGCAGTTGTCGGAGAAAAACTTGCTCGTAGTATTGGCAAAGCTACTAAGCCAATGGAAGCGGCGTACCAAGGATCAGATGATTTCTGGAAATACTTTAACTATCACGCGGAGCAAGCACACCTTCGTAGTGCTTTGAAAGGCTCAACAAAAGAGGAACAACTTTCTTATCTTTTAAAACAACCTGTTGGCAACTCTTCTAAGTTAGATGGCCCAGGGGGGTTGTTGGAAAATGCAGAATACGCGGAAGCTTTTAATAACTTGCGTAAAGCAGAAGGTGTTGATCCCAAAGTCTTAGAGACTATGGGCATGAAAATGCCAGATAATGCTATAATTGATGAGTTAATAAAGAATCGTGCTGCGCAGATTGTACGTGATACTGTGCCGAACTACAACAAAGCTTCCTCTGGATTAGTGCAATTGGGTCGCCGTCTTCCTGTTGGTAACTTTATTTCTTTCCCTGCGGAGATCTATCGTACAGGATTTAATATTGTGAAGCAGGGGTTAGATGATATGGCATCAGACATCCCTGCTATTCAATCTCGTGGAAGAAATCGTTTATTGGGGTTTGTTACAACTACTACTTTAATTCCTGCTGCGGCACTTGAGATGGCTTATGCCACAACTGGTGTAGGTCGTGAAGAGATGGATGCATACAAACGATCCTTTGCTCCTCGTTGGGAAAAAGGATCTGTGCTTATTCCTCTTGGGAAAACAGAAGACGGAAAAATCCAGTACATAAATTTCAGTACATCTAATCCATATGATGTATTATCCCGGTTTGCCAATCGGGCTATAAATGAAGCAGATGATGCTGTGAAAACAGGAAAGAATTTAGGACAAGTTATAGATGATGTGGCTCTTGGAACTTTATCAGAAGTCTTTGAACCGTTTATGTCAGAGGCCATGCTTACAGAAGCATTGATTGATGTAAGTTTTCGAGGAGGTAGAACAGCCACTGGAGCACAAATATATACCGACGCTGATAGTTTTGGTGCACGTCAAGGGAAAAAGTTTGCACACGTTGTAGACACGTTGATGCCAAACCTGATCCCCGCAAATGTTTCTGGCGGCAAGTTAGAACCAAGCCGTTTCTTACGAGGTGTGGCAGGGTCTGAAGACGGCATGATCAGTAACGTAGATAAGATGGGACGTGAACGTAATCCTCTTGGGGAATTTGCACGTCAGATTACTGGGGTATCTCCGTTAGAGTTTGATCCAAAGTTAGGTTTGGAGTACGGGGCATACAGGCTTGGTCAACAACAAACAAGCGCAAAAAGTAAATTCAATAGAGTAACCGATGATTTCAATGCGGGGACGGGTACGCTTACTAATGCTTTTCAAGCCGCTAACAATGATAAGTTACGCATAGATAAACAATATTATCGAATGATAGAAGACCTAAGAGATATGGGCATGACGGAAGGTGACATAAGAAGAGTACTAAAAAGGAATGGCATCGGCGGTGTAAAAGGGATATTACGTGGTAGATTTGAACCATTTAAGGTAAGTAAAAAGAATCGCCAAGATATGAGAGATGCAGGGATTTCTAATAAGTTTGATAACAAGGCAGTTATCAACATACAGAATCAAATGCGAAATCTTCCACTTGATCCAGATGATAGTCCACCTCCTCCCGTCGCTCCTGTAACAACACCGACAATCAACCCTTTTTTAAATTTGGAAACCCCGCAATCTAATCCATTTCTAAATCTTCAGCAAGACAGCAGCTTACAGCAACCCGTAGTACGCCCTAACCAAGCATCAATCCTTCCTACATTAACCCAGGCTCGTGCACCTGGGCCAGTAGATCCTTCGTTGTTAGGTGATAACCCGGTAACCGCTGCGCTTAATGCACAGATTGCGAACCGTCGTGGTTAATATCTGGATCTTCTTCGACAGATAGTTGTACTCCAACCCCACCGAATAACTTAATCATCTCGTC
>WLWH01000871.1_pt1 | contig 23274 bp, 37 predicted proteins | sample 6712741 | NCBI WGS metagenome assembly WLWH01 (sample SAMN12718694, study PRJNA515312) | sponge metagenome | isolation source: marine sponge | host: Mycale hentscheli | place: New Zealand: South Island, Marlborough, Capsize Point | collected 2003-05-01
ATAAAATCTTCTACTTTGATATTCTTTGATGTGTAATTGTATGAGTTTTGATCGGTGACAACTGTTATACTATGCTTACCAAGATTGTGTCTTATCATACTTGCGGTCACGCAGGCAATTTTAAGATACTCGATCTCCTCATTATTATGAGCGTATAATAAAAATCCTTTAGTCGTCATCGAGATCTATGTCTATTAATTTATGGACTTTGCGAGCCTTCCTTAACTTGACATATTCTGCATGATAATCGTTTGTTACTTCAAAATATCTACTAAGAAGTTCATCTAAAAATTCTGATAAGTCTTCAATTTGTATAGGGTTTTGGTAATTGTCAATGAGTATACTTTCAGTATATTCTTTTTCAATTAATGTATTGACAAATGTAATTAGTTCTTGTGATACAGTAAATGTACCACCGTTTGTAGAAAGGATAAGCCTCGTTTGTGTTTTGGATCTCAACGAGGCTATCTGATTATTTAATGTTTGCCTATAGTTGGCGAATTCTAGTGCTTTGGTAAGTCGCTCACTCATACAAGTCCTGTGTTGTGTTTATTTACAAACTATTTATTATTATAAATCTGAGTTTGTTGCATAAGTCGGTGTAGCAACTGTAACAGTATAACCATTTGGTAATGTACCGCTGTTAGGTCTATACTGTCCGATAACACTATTCAGTGTTCCATCAACACTATCAAAGTATCCTCTACCTGTGTGCGAGTCACCAAATGTGATTAAAAATCTCAACACAGTTGAACTATCTGCTCTTGCTTGTATACTATAATAGTTAGTTGAGTATGAACCTGAACCTGACTTAGTAAAGATAGTCTGATAAGTTGTTGTTAAGTCACTATTACCAATACTTGTAGTTGTACCTGAACTTGCTGTTGTGGCTGTATAAGCCATTTTAATTGTGCCCATTGCACTTAACATGTTAGTCCAGTCTGTGTTCTGGTCATTACTTGCACCACCACTTCTACTTGCAGTAAAGTATAAACTTCCGCCTGCATTAAAGAATGCATTTCTAAGTGCGGCACTACCAAAAGTCACAGTACAGTCATGAGTAACTGTAGTACTCCATGCTGATGTTCTAGTACTAGTGTTCTTAGATTCTTGTGACAAGTATGAACTTGCGGCTGTTAATCTACCATTATAGCCATTTGTAATAGTAGACTGTATGTTATTTAAGTCAGTATCTTGAATAGTTGCACCATCTGATACATCTGAAACATTGTTACTTGCACCGGCATATACTGCTATATCCTGAGCGGCATTAATGATGTCATTAGTGTTTGTATCTGTAATTGTTGCACCAGCGGCTGGATTGTAAACACTCCAACTTTGTCCCCATCCTTCAGTACCGGATGCTGAGCCAGTGATTAATAAAATATTGTTTCTTGCAACGTCCCAGTCGGATGCTGTAATAGTATCGCCTGGTGATCTATTTGTCATTGTTGATAATGCCATTTGTAATATCTCCTACTTAATTGAGCATCTGATAATGCTATCTTCGTAAGTATTTATCAAATAAGAAGGATTATGTGTCTTGAGTAAACCTTTTTGTCCATAGGGTAAGACTGTATTTAACACCTTCTTCTAACTCTTCGCATACATGAGGATGTGTAACTTGGCCAGGCCACAATAGCATAACTCCTCTAGGTACATGCCTATTTGTAAAGTGCTGTCTGGGGAAAGTTAATTCGGCACCTTGATAGTCTTCATTTAATTTAACACTTCCACTTACCATGCTGGCATCATTGTGTAAGTTTAAAGATGTCTGTGTATCAAGACTATATCGCATAGCAAAAAAATCTCTTATACCATACATGCTCATAGGTGGCCAGTATGCTTCTAACTGTGGCCAAATATGTTTAGTTAAATTCTTTTCCATTTCTTTATAAAGATTAGAACAAAGTTTTTGTATTCTTATTTCCTGTGCCGGATAGGCATCGTCGGGTCTAGGTTCCCATCCACCGAGCTCGTCACATGCTCCAATAATATCATCGCACATTTGAGGTGTTAAATATTCACATGCTACTATGTCATCTGCTACAGTCCATATTTTATTATATTTTGCTAAATTTATAGGTACAACACTACCTTTATTCATTACTTGATTTACTAGTGTCCTATATGCTGTTTTATCATTAGGTCCGCCATTGCCATGCAATACACAACTGTAGCATCCTGTTTCAGAATTATAAACTTGATTACTGTCGCTTACACTTAATGAGTTTGCTGTACCACTTACACATTGAAATATATAATTCTCTACATCTAATTTAATATTATACTTGCCGCTTAAAAATAACTTTTGGTAATATAGTTGGTCGTCATCTTTTTTCTTAATGTCGTTTTTTAACATTTCTTTGATTATAACTGCTCTACCAATGAATCCACCACTGTTTAAATATCTATTTCTTGTGTGTACTTCTGGGAATTGGTCTGCTATACTATCATCAGGCCATATAATTGGTTCGGCACCAAATACTACATCTGCACCAAACTGTTTAAATCTTTTGATCAATTCTTGCTCGTTATCGTTTACAATAACATCATATCCGTCTACAAACATTACTATATCATGATCGTCGACATTACGCAATCTACTTCTTAAATAATGTACTTTGTGACCGCCACCCGGACCGTCAGCCATTACACCGCCTTGCCATTTTTCGCCTACGCCTAACATTTCTAAATGTAGATTATGTATTTCACAACTTTTAATAAGTTGTTCTGCTTTTTTACTCTCTGTTGCTACAGTAAACAATCTAAAGTCTTTCCATTCCTTAAATCTTAGATTATTTTCTGTGTCTGTTTTACCTATTGGTGTTTCTCTTTTGTGAGGAGTAAAAATATTATTTTTATATGCTAAGCCTTTTAACTTTGGTAAATCTTTAAACTCTGGGTATAAGTCAGCATGTGGACTTGTACCTAACATCATTGGCAGATATTCGTCTGCCGGTATAATGTTTTTTACTGCGACATTGTTTAATAATTTACTTGCTCCTTGTACACTTAATGCGTATGCGGCCGTCCAATAACAGTATCCTGGTATTTCAAATAGATCATCAAACCCTTGAGCATTATTATCCATATTATACTTTGATAGATACACTAAGTCAAATTCATCTAGCCGTTCTGATATCTGAGTAATATTATAGTTATCTGTGCTATGATATAGATCGTCTTCTATGATGATACCTGGCTGACCACTGGTAACAATTTTACTCCAAGCAGTAATATGGCTTAGTGTACAGCCTACTTCGCCTGGGGTAAGTGGCCTATCTTCTATTGGGTCTAACCATCTACTATTAACCGCCATCTTATTATCTAATACTTTTTGATAATCAACTAATGTTCCGTCTACAGCATTAATACGTTCAAAGTCAGATACATCTAACTTTTCAAATAATTGCTCAGTATTCTCTTTGCGGTCTATTCGTTTTTCTAAATTAATATAATAATGCTTCATCGCCAATGTGGGCCTTCAACCCATGTTACTAAACTGTGTCTTAATCCACTTGTTACTGGTGTAACTCTATCACAGGTTTTCGGAACCTGTCAAGTTTTGTTTGAAGTTTTTTTTCGGAGTGGCGGGGAGAGGGCCGGAACCCCCTCCCCCGATTGTCACTCTTCCTCGCCCCACAACTCCCAATCGTCGTCATCCTCGTCCTCGTCCCACTGAGGGTCGAAGTCGATGGTGATGCTGACGATACGGTTCCCGCTGTAGGTCGCCGTGACGGGGTAGGAGCCGTCGCCGTAGGCGGTGCTAGTGACCACCCCGCCAGCGACCTCGCCAGCACGCTGATCGCTCAGCGTGATCCGGCAGGCGGCATCGTAGTTGCCCCCGGTGGGGACAGTGAACTCGGGGTGGAAGTTGTCATCCCACACGTAGCAGGGGTCGATCAGCAGAATCTGTCCGCTGTCTACTCCGCAGTATCCGATGAGTTTTTCCATGGTGGTGACCTCCTAGGTCGGTTGGTTGGAAACACTCTCTCACACTTGGTGAGAGCCTGTCAAGTCTTATTTAAAGATTTCTTTATCCATCTCAGCCTCACGCTCGGCACGCTCAGCCTCGGCACGGGCCGTGTGAGCAGCCTTACGCTCCAAGGCGTCAGTAAGGCGACGCAGCGCCTCAGCCTCGCCGTAGGCATCAGCCAGGTCTAGACGGATTTCGTTCAGATCATCCTCGTACATGTCCATCGTTTCATTCCTTTCGGTTGGTTCAGTTAGGGATTGTAGGGGGCAGGTGTGACAGTCACAACCTGCTACGCCAGATTATTTGAAAATATCTCCATAGCAGTACGCCTGTAGATGAACGTCCCACTGGCGTTCCTCCCCACAGGCGGGGCAGTCATGTGCTTCCTCGGGGAAGTCGAAGTGACTGGATCGGTTGCTGATGGGATCGCTCCAGTGTCCGCAGGAGAGCAGGCACCTCACGGTGTACACGTCAATGTCTTGAATGAAGTCCATGCGAAACATTGTCTCATAGTTTCCAGAGGGCAGTCAAGCCCAAACACACATCGTCATCAAACCGTAACAATCGAACAAACGCTCGGTCGCAGCCGCAGCCAAAAACCGCAGCCGCTGCCGCAAGCCCGGAAAGCCCCGCTGCGGAAGCAACGAAAGCCGGGACGTGCGCACCCCGCCGATAAAGAAAGAACCTCGGAAAGCCCCGCTGCTATGACATGTACTGCGGGACTTGTCGGCCTCAAGCAAAAAGGGCGGCAGGTGTTGGTACCTACCTCCCTTTCTTCTTAGTGATCTTCCTCAATGTCGATGGATTGGAACGTGATGCGTCCCAACTTCTCGCTGATGACAGTCCAGTAGCCGTCCTCATCGTCGCCGTCAGCCGAAACCATAGGCATGGCTTCTGACTGTTCGACGTACAAGGGTTCGCCTCCTTCGTCCCATCCGACGACAAGTAGGGAGCCGTCGTCCCCGCCGTCGTAATCTGTGAACCGTAATTGCATATCAGTTGGCCTCCTGTTCCTCGGGGGACTCTACTTCGTCCCAGACGATTGTGCCTAGAACTTCCCAGCCCTCTTGACACATCCATTCTTCCATCCACTTGTTCCAGCCATTACTGTTCATAACAGCAGCGACAGCCTCGTCCATCTGTTCGGGGGTGTAAGGCTCCTTGTCGTCGGCCTCACGACGCTCTGCGATGGAATCTCGGATGTCGTCCTCGCTGAACATTGTGCCCGCCCATCCAAACTCTCCCTGCATAGCGTGGAGAAGATGGAAGGCTTGTGTCTCGTCCATGATGATGGTCTGATTACCTACTTCGATGGATTTGTATTCATTATTCATGTTGCTCCTCTCGGTTAGTTGTTTGTTGCATTATCCCACAAAAGGGAGAGGACTGTCAAGTCCTCCCCCTCCGTAGGGACACCATAGGGATGTATTAGAAGGTTACGAGCGCCCCCTTCATGGCAGCGATGCGCTCGTGGTGGTCGATGAGCCGGTCACGCATGTCGTCATGGATTTCCCACGATTCGTCGTCATCCCAGTCGAAGCCCTCGGGCAAGTGGTCTAGGAACGAGCCGGAACTGTCGTAGGTAGCGCCGTCAATGATGACGCTCGCCCCGATGTAGTCCATGCCTGCCTCAAAGTAGGTCAGGCTGACCTTCACCCCGAACTTCCGGCTAATCTTTTCCAGTAGTGCAGTAGGCGGTGCCCATGCCGTGTTGCCACTGATGTGGATGGCCTCGGGGTCACGGTCTACGTCGTAGGTGTAGCCGTGCACGTCCATGCTCCACTTCGTGCCCCACTCGTTGTTTGCCCACGAGTACCAGTCGGCGTAGCCAGTCTCGGCCTTCGCACGTTCGGCACGTTCGATGAGAGCGTAGTGCTCGGCCTTGTCTGCCTCGTAATGCTCGGGTGTCCAATGCTTGTTAGCAGGGTCGTCTACGAGAGCCTGCCAACGCCCCTCGGGGTCGTAGTCGCCGGTAGGGGCAGGGGAACGAGTCCCCCGTAGTACCTCGGGCATGGGAACGAGTAGCATAGGCTGACCCATCTCGGTCTGCTCGTCGGCGTTCTCGTAGCCTTCTGACCTCATGATGAAGTCGATGTTGGAGAGCGTACCGTAGTCGCCCTCAATCGTGATGTAATTTTCGCACCAGTTAGGCATGATGTTTCTCCTATCAGTCGGCGTAGCCGTAGTTGTCGTAGTCGTAGTTGCAGTCGTCGGTGCGTTCCATCTTGTAGGCACCGTAGCCGTAGTCCTCGGCCATCTCTGTAATCTCGTCGTAGTTGACGTTGTAATCCTCGGGGTCGTAGCCCTCGGTGTCGTTGTCGTAGTCGGTGTAGGTATCCATGATGCCCTCCTGAGGGTCGTTGTAGTTGGTAGTAGGGAAAATACCAGATGGGGAGACTCCTGTCAAATCGGAGCCTCCCCTCTGGCCTCACCGCTTAGGCTGAGTGACCTTCACGGCCTTCACGTTGGTGACCTTCGTGAACTTGTCCACGATGGCCTGCTTGAGCCAACCGGCGCTCACGGCCTCGTCCACGAGAGCCTGCTGAACGACACGCTTGCTGACCCGCTGGTGGTGCCCCTCGGAAAGAGCCTCACGAGCCTCGGTCTGGTCGATGGAGCGACGGTTCTGCTCCACGATGGCGACCTTCGTACCATCCTCAAGAATGACCGCCTCGGTGCTGAGAGCACGGAAGGCATCCTCGGCCTTCTCCGCCTCGGCCTTAGCCTCGGCCAGAGCCGCACGAGCCTCAAGCACTCGGCGTGCCGTCATCTCGTTCACCTTGTCGGTGTTGATGTTGATGGTGTCGGTGGTGGTTTCCATGTTGACCTCCTGAGGTCTGTTGTTGTTGGTGATACCCACCTTACAGCAGGGGTGTGACAAGCACAACCCCTGCCGTAAGATTTCTTTAGATTTCTTGTCCGCAGTCCCAGCACTCGGAACCGACAGGCTGAATAGTGAAGCAGCACATCGTTTCTTCGATGCGTCGCTTCTCGGTCACTTCGACCGGAGGGCATCCGCACGGTTCGGCGTGGATGACGTAACGGTCGGTGTAGCGCTCGGTCTGACGGCACACGTTGGGATGCTCACGGAGCAGGTGCTGAAGGTAGGTGTCACGCTCACGGATGACACGCTCGCCGTTGGCGATGGCCTCCAGAACTCGTTGGTGGATAAGGGCTGTTTGTGTAATGGTTGTAGCCATGTAGAAAACATACACCCTACGTGTGACACTCCGCAACTCCTGAGCCAAGATTTCTGAAATCTTTTTTTTCTTCGGATTAGGTGTTGCAATCCGTAGGGGGAGGGTGTATCATCCCTGATGTGCCTGATAGGGTACACTATCCATACCAACTAGAACAGGAGCCAGAGATGGCGAAACGAAAGATCAAAGTAGAGTTCACCGAGGCAGACCAGCGCAAGGCCATGGCTCGGATGAACTGGGAGCGTAACGTCGCTGCGATGGCCGAGGGTCGTCGCCAGCGTGCTGCTACGTTCGCAGACCGCCGCAAGAAAGCCGACCGTGAGGCGTGCCGGAAGCAGAACCGGAACGAGTGGTACTAATGATTACGAGAAATGACGCTACCCCCCTCTCCATCGGAGAGAGGTTCTATCTCATGGAAGCAGCCATCGGCATGATTGACGAAGGCATCGATGATCTCCACGATGAGGCAGTAGACGAAGGTATCGACCCCGATGACGAGCATCTGCTGAACTCGCTAGACGACTTGCGGATGACTTCATACGCATCGCTACTCAACACGATGGTGAATGACACCGACGAGGCTAAGACCCTCATCATGCTGATGAAGCAGGAGAGTGGACTAGAGTCCGAATAGGGAACGAAGTGAAAGGAACCCCGTCAGAGATGGCGGGGTTTCTTCATGTTCCGTAGGGACACCATTGGGCATCGTTAGAGGCTAGATAGCCCCAGTAAGCCCCGCTGGGCGTAGGGGTAGGCGGGACGTATCAGGGGTGATAAAAATGGGCATGAAAAAACCCCCCAACCCCGAAGGGCTGGAGGGCTTTTCTCAGACCTCCTCGGTCACGGTGATCTGAAGGTGCTTCTTCTGGTCGAACCAGTCCACCTGAGGAATGTTTCTCATCAGGTAGATCAGCACCCACGCCTGAGCGGCGTCCGCCGAGGTGGGAACCCCTCGTTCCATGACCAGATCACGGTCGAACAAGGGATGGTTGGCGGTGATGACGTAAGTCATGGTCGCTTCCTCTTTCTGTTGGGTGGCTTCCCCGGAGACTCTTACTCCGGCCTGTCCTTCTTGGCGAAGGCCACTTGCTTGTGATTACACACTACACCCATAGATGCAGGGTGGCAACCCCAAATGCAGAATTATTTCAACTTTCTTCAAGCAGCGGTTGAGGCGGAGTCGGGGGCTTTTTGTGCCCCAGACAGCCCCGGTGCGGGTGGGTTCATGCGGCGGGACGTGCTCGGGGTGCTTTGACTCTGAAGGTGCCCTCGTCGGGACTGGCGGACCCTGCCGCACAACGCAAAAAGGGCCGACCCCGAAGGGCCGACCCTTTCTATCACCCGAAAACGGTGGTGTAGGTCGCCGGAACCTGTTCGCCGTCAACCGTCACGAACGCACGTTCGTAGCGGAAAACCTTGTTCAATCCCTGCTTATCGGATACCGACCCGTACCCCCAAGAGATCGGGAGAACTTCGCCGTTCGGCGTGACTTCCACCATGTCGGTGGCGTGGTGCCGGATGACGACGTTACCGCCGCCGTTACGGTAGGCGTGCCACCGCTTACCGGACGCATACACGCCCCACGGTTTAACACGGGCCTCGCTAACCAAGTGTTCGGTTCGCATGGCATTTCCTTTCTGTTCGGGCTACCTATCGGGGACTCTCGCCCCGACCTCCGGCCTACTGGCTAGGTGCCTTGCTTGTGGTGACCCCCATACTATCACCTCATCCACACATTGCAACCCCTAACCGGAAAAAAATAAAATAAGGTTAGAGGTTGCAACCTGTGCCCGTGTTTGATAGGGTGAACTCACCAACCAGAAAGGGGACGTTATGTCCATTTTCATTCTGATGGCGACCGCCATCGTGTTCGGTTGCTGGCTAATCCCCAGCCACCGATAGAAGAAGCCCCCGGCTCCTTGAGTCGGGGGTTTTTTCGTGCCCAAACCCAGACAGCCCCGCTAGGGGACTAGCGTCGGGCGGGGCTTTCCTACCCTAAACTAAAAAGATGGGCTGCGAGCGAGATTACCAGCGAACTTGGCTTTACCGTTCAGAATGGGAACTCATTGACGAGTTTACTGAACTTTCGCTGCTTGAATGTTGGGACTTTCTGGCTTCTGCTATCACAAAACCACAGTTTGTCAAGCAGTTTCCTAAAACTTACGACTACTTGGCTAAAAACTGGGGCCAAGACAGCCCCGCAGCACAAGAGTATCGTCCGAAGCAGCGGCTCGTCTACCTACACAGAGGTGATCGTCGTAGTGGACTAAAACTCCGCCCCGGATACAGGCGGAGATACGCCGATGCTTGCTATTCCACGATTACGTTACCTTGCTGGAGCCGAAACAAACTAACGCTCCTCCATGAACTTGCACATATCTGTTGTTGGTGCGAATTGAGTAACGGAGATGCCGTATCTGCGCATGGGAAAGAGTTCGCAGGAATCTATCTGCTACTTGTGCAGCAAAACTTGGGAAAACCTGCGGAAAAGGAACTGTTGGCTGCGATGCGGCAGCACAAAGTAAAAGTTGTTGCTGCTAGGTACACCATAGGGACACCATAGGAGTTTCTTTGAGGCTAAGAGGCGTTGGCAGCGGGGCTTTCTGGGGTTGACGCTGGAACAAGGCTTTTGTGCAGCGGCGGCTGCGAAACTCGGCAAAACTGGTCGTAAAACGACAAAAAGGGCCGACCCGTGGTGGGCCGACCCTCTTCGCTTCGTTCACCAGATGGCGTCGATAACCTCCAGACCGTAGAGGTCATGGAGTACGTCAGGTCTGGCGTACTCCTCAGCATGAGCGTCCACCCAATCCTCACACTCGGTAAGAGTCCCTATGAACTCCACGTCGTCGTTGTCAGGTAGACACCCTGCCGAACAGTAGATGACTGCAAACATTGTTACCTCCTTAGTAACAAGCGTTGGTGATGTAGGCACGCAGGTTGTAGTCCCCGTCAGGGTTCTCGTCTCCGAACTCCTCGTCGCACCACTTGTCAAGCGTTGCTTGGAGTGCCGAGTAGGAGTAAGGAATGGAAGCCTCACCCTTCTCGTAGTCCCAGACGTTGATAACCTCCGTAGGCTCTACGCAGTCCGGCATCGTTAGTTCGATGTATGCGCCACCGTGCCACTCTGCCGAGACGATGTAGGGGCCGTGGTGCCATTCGGCACGCTTTCCTTCTGTCATCGTATCCATTAATTCCCTTCCTGCCGCATCCCCAGACTCTTACTGGTGGGAGTGCCTCGCTCGTGCGGACTCACTAGTTGGTATGTCGGTATTCACCCTACCATGCGGATACGACACGTTGCAACTCGCCGGCAAGGTGACTTATGTCACAACCCTAGAGTTGCGAGTCGTCGGCATACGTGGTAGCGTCGTAGCGCCAACCTACCGAAAGGAACAATCCATGGCATACGTTACCGACTACCAAGAGGGCAACTACGCCTCGGACGTGGACGACGCTAACCTCAAGGCTTTCGTCTGGAACGTCACGACTGGCCTCGTCATCCAGAACTTCACGGGAGAGACGGCGTGGATGGATGCGCAACGTAAGGTCTCGGACCTCGCACTCGCTGACATGTACGGCTGATCCGCCCCCGCACCTCGGAACGGCCCCCGGCTCCTTGAGTCGGGGGTCTTTCTATGTCCGCACCCGACCTCAGCGCACCCCCGACACGTCCCGACTCGCCAGACCGTCCCAGAGGCCCCCAGAGGCCCCTAGACAGCCCCGCACGGTGAGAAGTGCCCAGCGGGGCTTTCCGGCCCCCAGAATCGCTCCTGAAGCCTGTTTCGGGGCATGAAAAAGCCCCCTGACCCGTGAGGGCCAGAGGGCTGGTGCCGGGGTTTCTGTTGCCACGCCCCCGTCAAACGCCGGAACTTATCCAGTTGAGACTGAAGCCCTCATCAACGGCGTTCGTGCGTAACACGATACATCTCGTCAATTGCGTCCATCAACTCCTGCCACTCGGTATCCGAGTCCCAGTCGTGAGGCTCTGCGAGATCGTTCTCCATCTCAATGATTGCATCAAGACGGAGCGATTCCACTTCGTAGGCTTCCATGTCGCCAAGCGACATTCAGTCTCACCTCCTCTCTTCAGTTGTAAAGGAACTCCCTCAGTATGGGGCAGATTGGAACACTTGTCAACCCCGAACCTCAAATAATCTGAACTTTCTCACCCCGAGATCGACCTCAGCCTTCAGGTCACTCCAACTAAAAAATAGTTACTAAAAAATAGTTGACGACAGACTTGACACGCTGCGTCCGCCTCGTCGGGCACCCCCGAACAGCCCCGGCTCGGGCAAATGTCCACCGGGGCTTGCCGACCCCGCACCTGTTTTCGGGCATGAAAATACCCCCGGCTCCACATGGGAACCGAGGGTTATTCTCAGTATTCAGCGTTTCCGCAGGGGCAATCCGGGTCATCCGAGTAGCACTCGCTCTCACCGGGGTGGTTATCCTCCCACTCCAGTTCACTAAAGTGCATTTCATCAGCCACAGGGTAATCCGCAAGTGCAGACTCCCATGACTCCACTGCGTCAGCCAGTTCAGCGTTCCCGGCGTTCCACGCCAGTTCAGCGACCCAGCCAACCGCCCAGTGTCCGAACGACACCTCATCTACGTCACCGCCGAAACGCTCATACAGATCAGCGTAGACTACGGCGAAATTCGACCTAGCCAGTGCGTCACTGTCACGATGATGTCCCACCGGCCCAATCGCAACGCCCTGCCAACCCTGTTCCTCAACATATTCGTCAAGGTCCCAGCCGGTAGCACGCCAAATTGCAACGGCGGTATCAGTGTGGTGAATCATTATTTCCCTTCCTACCGTGCCGCCAGACTCCTACTGGCCGGGGTGCTCCACTCGCACGGGATTACTAGTTGGTATGTCAAGTCTCACTCTACTCCGGGGGTACGACATTGCAACCCCCTATTGGTCATCGTCACGAAACCGTAACATTAGCCGCCTCGCACGGCTCACTGGCGTAACGCCCACTCGGACGACAATCGCAATACCTACATCGCACGTCACCGCCCTCACGGGGATCGCCGTCAACTGCCCACTTATGTCCCATGTCTCTCATACACATCAGTGTACCACAAGTCCGCCTCACGATGCAAGCCCAGCAAGCCCCGCCGTGGGGAAAAGGCTGACGGGGCTGTCTGGGGGTGGAAAAGCGGGTGGTGGACTTGACCCCGGACATGAAAAGGCCCCCCGACCCTGAAGGGCCGGAGGGCGATGGTTATGGTGGTGGCACGGTATTCATGCCTCACCCCTTTCAGTGGTGATGGTGGTGCCCCCCGGCCTCGGAGGGCGAACGCCTCAGCAACGGACGTACCGTTCTCGGATTGACCAACTATCGTGATGGTTGCCACGAGCCGGACGCCGAGAGACCTTGCTGCCCCAGTACCGCTGCCACTCGGTATCACGCCTCAGCGTGTCCTTGCGGCAGGCTAGGGCTAGTTCGATGCCGTAGGCGTAGGCATCGATGCCTAGCGCTTTAGCACCGGCTAGAGCGGCCACTAGTTGCCGTGCGGCGACCGGGTTGCCCTTGCTAGCCCTTGCGGGGGATTCCACTAGTTGCCGCACTGCGGCTTCGGTGATGGTATCCACGGTGGTTAGTTCCCTTCTTGCCTAGTTCCCGGTCTCTTACCGGCGAGGGATTCTCACTCCCTAGGGCTTAGTAGTTGGTATGTCACTGACCACCCTAATGGCATCCCCATCCCGTGACAACCCCCAATCCCATTATTGATAGAGATAGTTGATATCTTTTTTTGAGATGGCCCCCGCAGTGCCCCTCACGCTTGTCGTTAGGTGACCCTAACCGAACAAGTGTTCACTATCGAACATACGTTCGCTTCAGAAAAAAATGAAAAAGGGGTTGACAAAAAAAATACGACGAAGGGTTGACAAACCGCTGCCTTCGTGCTGCCCCCAGATAGCCCCGCTGCGAGGAACATAACGACGGGACTTGCTGGGGTTGGTGCAAAAACATTTGACACTCTCAGCAGCAACGAACCTTGTATCTGATGAAAGGAGGAGTTCATGATTACATCAACGAAAACCACCGTCACTATCCCGTTCTTCAGAGTTGGCTGCGAAAAGCCCGACTTGGCGGGGATATTGACCGCCCTCGGCGTTATTCAGTCAAAGTAACGTCGAAACAAGTCGTACTTCTTCGGAATCCAGCGAAAAAGATGCGCCGTAAGGTAAAACCAGAACAAAACTAGGGTCGGTCTACCAATCTTTGATGAGGAGAACGAGTAAAAAGCGGCAGAAAGAGTTGACTTCTGCTTCCTCATGGCAATCAGGTCGTAAACGGTGACATAAGTGGCGAGTCCTGCCCATGCAGCAGCACCCCAGTCGATAGTCCTGCCCCTAGTGAGTCCCGTTCGTGGTATCATATCAGTATCCTATCCGATACCCTCAAGGAGTGACAGAACCCCGTGCATTACAAAAACGACACCTCATCAGGTCAAACTCGTAAGCCCCCGAAGAAAGCGAGCCTTCATTCTCAGTATGCGGAGGATCGCAAGGAGGCTAGATGGCTAGCACGGCTAGCGGAGTACGAGCAGACTAGGGTGCCGAAAACTTCAGCCTAACTGTTTCTGGCCTTCCTCGCACTTCTGCTTCAGCGTGGCTAACAGTTCAGGATACTGACTGTAGGTGTAGTGCCCTAGACGGAACCGGCGTTGCAGTTCCTTCAGGTAGATGGGATAGGTGCTGTATGAGTAGGTTGTTGTTTGCATACCCCTAGCATCGACCGCCAACTGTCGCCTTGTCCAGTACAAACATACATTGTTCCTGTAACGTGAAAAACCCGCCCCGGAGGGCGGGCTAATCACTCACCTACGCTATCCCTCAGAGGCTTTCACAGGCCGCTTGTCCCTTTCGGGTTTCGCACGGCTGTCGGTCGCTATGCCGAATACTGCTCTCTTGGGCTTCACGCCGAACCAGTTGCAACCAGTTCGACTCGGCTAGATTGTTACGGAAGGGTGATCCGCTCACCAACTTGGAGAGTGGTGACTCCGTTCAGTTCTCCCATGTCGTAAACTGCGTTGCCAGTATGACCAGTGCAGTACGTGTTGGCGATTCCCCAGAGGGTGTCGCCGGAGTGAACCGTAACGATGCCGTCCTCACACTCGTAGGCCGTGGCCTTGTCAAGTGCCGCATTAGCGACCCCTGCGAGGAAGAGTGCTCCGAAGATGGTGGCGATGAATGTTGCGAGGTGCTTCTTCATGACTACAGTAAACCATAGATGCGAACCAATTGCAACCCCTAATCGAAAGATTTCTCAGAAACTTTCCGAAACCAGTTCAGGGGCGTCCTTGTCCTCGGTACTTCTTCTTGTAGTTCTTCGACTGCTTCTGCTTGGAGGAGCCTGCCTTCGCATGAACTCCCTTTCGCTTGATGCGGGTAGCCGAATAAGCCCCGCCGCCGATGCTTTTAGCCATTTTCCTTCTCCTTCTTCTTGGCTTCTCTCTTGATACGACGCTGCTCAGCCTCGTCAAGTTCTTGCTTCGTTGCCATCCGGTGACCGTTTTGGCACCACACTGATGCACGACTTGATGCCCCAACGACAGTTTCGCACTTCAGGCAGTAATGATTGGTCAGGCCATCAGGCCCTTTCTGTGTAATACGCATGGGTCTAATCCTATCACCGGGGCTTGCTGGGGTCAAGTAATCGGTATTGTAGTCTGAAATCCAGAGAAATCAGGGAACTAACGGTAGTACGCTATTTGTATGACAGTACGAAACCGACTCATAGCGGTCACTTATCTAGCGAACTGCTGTAACGCCGACGAGTTCTGGCGGGTGGCCTCTAGCCTGCTGTCTCGTGGCATGACTCCCACAGAGTTCGACGTAAGCCTGCTGTATGCCTCTCAGTAGACAGCAAAAAGCCCCCGACTTCCCGTAGGTGTCAGGGGCTGATCGCCGCTTCCCAAGCGAACTAGGCGTGCTGTAGTTCTTCCACGATCTTGTCATGGTCGTCGTAGGTGCCCCGAACTTCGCTATCCCCGTTCGGGAAGAACACACATGTCTCGTTTAGTCGTGCCGAACCGATGTCGTAGTGAACCGACGACACTTCGATAACGTCGCTGGTTCTGGGAATCGGAATCGCTGTGACTCGGTGGTCACGATGCACCGTCTTCGTGAAATCGTATTCCATTACTTGTCCCTTCTGATGGCCTCTCGTAGTGCCATCTCTCTTGTCTTGTAGGTCTCTATTGTGCCGTACCCGTTACGGGTATCGACTACATCCCAACCCCCTTCGGGGTTAGGACGAATGTCGTACCGTTCCTCAGTACGCATAGTCGATGCACCGCTCGTGATATGCCTCAACTGCGGAGTCGTATGCGTTGGACTTCAGGTATTCCTCTTCAGTACCGTCGAACTCTTCCAAGTCCTCTTGGTACTGTTCGGACTCTTCGTACTCTTCCTCAACTCGTGTCCAGTAGTCCAGACGGTCAAGGTACTTGTTGGTTTCGTTAGTGATGTAGCAACTCATGTCTCTAAGTATACACCTTCCAATACCGGTGTCAACACTTTATTACCAGTTTCTCCAACTGCGTCCCCAACGGGGCGAAGTCGAACGAAGATACACGCCCAGTTCAGGGTACTTCTCGGTGATGGCTTCAGGGAGCCAGACATGCACCATCATGTCGATACTGCGAACGAACCGACACGGTGAACCGAACCAGAACCGGCTAACCGGCTCACGCTCTTCTCTCAAGGTGAACGAACGAAGACGCTTCATATCGACATCCCACGGGTCAACCCCGATACGGTCAGCGATGATGCGGAATCCGATGTAGTAGTTGTGGAACATGGGTACATAGTACAGGTAACTAGTACGGGATGCAACACTTGTTATACAGAAATCGGAGAAATCTCTCAGTTTTGACGTGTTTTCGCAACTGGGTCAGAAGACGGCTGCGGCTGCGGCGGACAGGCTGCGGCTGCGAAGCAAACAACATGCCGGGACTTACCGACCATCAGGCAACCAACACTTGACAACAAAGCCCCTTCAGCAGCACAACCAGCAGCAGTTGTCAACTAAAAAATAGTTTCCTCTTGACTGGTGGACTCAAATATGCCGAAAACAGTACGATACACAGGAAGGGCATACGACTCAGGCAGCAGACAGACCGAACACCTGTTCGCACGAACACCCGTTCGCCCGAAACCCACCTGCATCAAGCCGAAGGTCAGAAAGCCCCGCCGAACTTTTCGCACAGCAATACACACTGTGGGGGAACTTGTGCCGTATTTTTTATGGGGTTGTTTGGTTTGTGTTATGTCAGGGTTTGGTGTTGAGTATGTTTTGGATTGCTGTTGGTGTGATGGCTGGTTGTGTTTTTTGGGTTTTGTTTTGTAGTGTGTTGTAGATGTGTTGGTCTATTGTTTGTGGGTTTATGAGGTTGTGGATTGTTGCGGGGTGGTTTTGGCCGATTCTGTGGATTCGGGCGCAGGTTTGGTGGTATTTGGCGGGGGTCCATGGTGCTTCGATGAAGAGCATGTTGTGTGATGCTGTTAGGGTGTGTCCGTGTGCTGCTGCTTCGATTGAGATGACGATGTTTTGGCAGTTTGTGTTATTCTGGAATTGGTGTTTTGCTTTTTCGGTGTCTTTTGGGGGTTGTCCGCCGATGATCATTGGGGCGTTGAGTTCGTTTGCTAGGGTTTGTACTATGTGGCGGTGGTGGGCGGCGATGACGATTTTTTGTTCTTGTTGGTTTGCGTTTTCGATCCATTCTAGGGCGTGGGGTATTTTGGATTGGGCGGCGATTTTTCTGAGTTCTGTGAGTTGGATGAGGTTTTCGTAGTTTTGTGTTGCGTAGTGTGCTCGGATTCGTGCTTGGTTGGGGTTGGTGCCTTCTTGGATGGCGAGTTGTTCTTGTTGTTGTGTGTACCATTCTTGTAGGTCGTTGAGGGCGTGGTTGTACATGGTGCGGTGTTTTTTGTCCATTGTGGTGTGGATTGTGTTGTATGTGATGGGTGGGAGGTCGGTGAGGACGTGTTCTTTTTCTCTGCGGATGTAGCAGTTGGTTTGTAGTTTGTTGAGGAGTTCTTTGTTGTTGGTTGAGCCGTGGATTTGCCAGTGGCCCCAGTTGTCTCGGTAGGCTCCGCAGTATCGTTTGTAGAAGTTCCAGCGGCCTCCGAAGTTGTCGATTTGTTGGAGGATTTCTAGTTGTGGGGCGTATTCGGCTGGCATGTTGGTGATGGGTGTGCCGGTGAGGAGTAGGATGTTGCCGGTGGTGGGGATGTTTTTGGCGATGTGTTTGGCGGCTTTGGTGCGTTGTGCGTCGGGGTTTTTGCAGTAGTGTGATTCGTCTAGGATGAGGGTGTTGTGGTTTTGGTTGTTGAGGTGTTGTTTTTGGGCGTGGATGTTGGGGTAGCCGATGATGGTGTAGTCGGTTTCGGTCAGTTCGGGGGTTTTGCGACCTTCGATGGTTTGGATGGTGCGGTGGGGTAGGGCTTCTTGGATTTTGGTTTTCCAGTCTTCTGTGAGGCTGGTGGGGCAGATGATGAGGGCTGGGTATTGGTTTGTGTGTTCTGTGGTGGCGAGGGCTTGGATGCTTTTGCCGAGGCCCATTTCGTCTGCGATGAAGGTGCGTTGTTTTTCGGCGGCGTAGGCTACGCCTGCTCGTTGGTAGGGGTAGAGTTCTAGTTGTAGGTTGGGGATGGTGATTTTGGCGTCGGTGGCTTGTGTGAGGTTTTGTGCGTGTTGGGCTTTTTGGGTTTCGATGTTGGCTTGTGTGCGGATGTGGTCGGGGATGGGGTGGTTGTATTTGTCGGCCCATTGGATGAGTTCGTGTACGTTGGTGTAGGGGGTTTCCCAGTGGTTGTGGTGGGGGTTCCATTTGATGCCGGGGATGGCTTTGAGGTCGTGGATTTGTAGGGTGTCGTAGGGTACGACGATTTGTAGGATTGCTTTTTCAAGTCTGATGGTGGTTTCGCCTATGGGGTGTTCTGGTAGTTGTAGGCGGATGAGTTCTTCGTCCACGTCGATGTTCCACGAGTTTGCGAAGGAGATGGCTCGTTTGCGGGCGGCGAGGGGTATTGTCCATTGTTTGTTGATTTTGTCCCAGCGTGCGTTGGGGAATGATGTTTTGAGGGCTTGTACTTCGTCTTTGTTGTATGGTGTGTCTAGGACGAGTTTTGTGCCGTTGAGGTAAAGGCGTTTCATTTTACCAAGGCGTTGGTATGCCGGTTGGGCTTTCGTATTTTTGTACGTCCCAGTATCCGCATTCGGCCATTTGTTCGTTCCACCAGTCTAGGTCACCGGTTTTTTCATATTCGATGTTAAGTTCTACACCTTTGCGCAGGCTTTCAGCAGCGGTATAGTTTTTGTTGATACCGAATCGTGTTGCTTGTAGTTCTTTAAACCATTCTGTGTCTGAAATGTCAATCGGTTCTGATATTGAGAATTTGAGGTCTGAGAATTTCATAGTTCGTACATTTCTTCGGGTAGTACAGGCTGGATTTTGTAGGGGATGGCGTTGTAGGTTTCGTCTACGTATAGGGGCGTGTTGGGTCCCATGTAGGCGTTGTAGACGTTGAAGTCGGCGTATTCTTGTGCAGATTCGGGTGTCATGTAGTGATCGTCTACGAAGATTTGCACAATTTTTTGTTTGCTGTATGCGGCGAGGTGTCTGCGGGTGCCGTCGTGGTCCCAGATTTCGGTGTGTCCTATGCAGGCTGCTTCTAATCCGTCTGCGAAGAGTGCGTCGGGGTTTGCTTCTGCTAGGTGGTCTACTGTGTCGGTGTATCGTCGGAAAAATCCGTATGCTTCCATGCGGCTAGTTTACCATATTTTGTGGGGTTGGGCAAATGTGTGTTGCCTGTTATGGTGCGATGCGTCTGTTGTTGACGAAGTGGTCGTGTGTGACGGGCATGGCTTCTTGGAAGAAGTGTTCTAGTGCATGGGCGTATTGCCGGATTTCCCATTGGGCGGTTTCGTCGCCTCGGAGGTTGATGAAGTTCATGAGTGCCCGTGCGTTTGTTGTTGCGTAGAATTCGCTGTAGGTGGCTACGGGTAGTACTGATCGTGCTATTTCTTTGGCTACGCCTTCTTCTAGGAGTTTTTCGTAGGCGTGGAAACTTGCGTAGTATGACATTTTGATGCGGTCTCGGGAGAACTGGGAGTTTTCCATGCGCTCAAATGTGTATGATCCGGGTTTGCCTACTTGGGTTCGCATTTGTTCTGGGTCGGGAATGTAGGCTTCGGTCATCATTTGGGAGTACCGGCCCGAGTATTCGTTGTAGGACCAGCCGATGCGGTGTCGGAACCATTCTCGTACCACGAAGATGGGGGCTTTGATGTGGAACCTGAAGAAGTTGTGTTCAAACGGGGTTCCGTGCTTTTCTCGCATGAGGAAGCCGATGAGGCCCTTGTCTCGTTCGCTGAGTTCGTCGGTTTGGATTCCGAAACTTACTCGTGCGGCGTTGACTACGCTTAGGTCGTCTGCGCAGGATGCGTCAAGACGGATGAATCCGTTGTCTAGTACATCTAGTTCCATTTTGTTTGTGCTCCTTTTATTCAACTAGCCAGTCTGGTCGGCTGATTGTCCATTCTACAGTTCGTCTGAATGACTCTGCTACTGAGATGGGCGCATTCCAGCCGTGCTCCTTTAGTTTAGTACCGTCTAGTGAATAACGCAAATCGTGGCCGGGGCGGCTTGAGTGGAAGTCTACGAGTTCGTAGATTGGTTCTTCGCCCATGATATCAGCGATCATCTTGACGATTTGCAGGTTGTCGATTTCCTGTTCGCCTGCGACGTTGAATCGTTGAATGTCGGGGGTGACGTTACTGTCAATGTAGTAGGTTACGCCAATGTTTTCAAGGATGTGTTGGATTGCGTCGGCGTGGTTACGTGCGTGCAGCCAGACCCGTGATCCAATTTCCCATGTGCCGTCTGCGTTGGGCTTGCTGTGGATATCAATCTGTTCTCCTGCGAGAATCTTCTTGATGACCATGGGGACATACTTTTCGGGGTGCTGCCGCTCACCGAAGTTGTTCATCGTGTTGGTGATGATTACGGGAACGTCAAAGGTGCGCCAGTAGGAGTATGCGATTGCTTCCTGAGCGGACTTTGATGCAGAGTACGGGTTTGAGGGCCGGTGGGGTTCACCTTCTACGTGGTCGTGTCCGTCTGGTGCGGGGCCGTATACTTCGTCGGTTGAGACTTGAATAAACTTTTCAGGCTTAACTTCTCGTGCGTATTCTAACATGTTAAGTACGAGGTTCACATTGTTTTGTACAAAGTCAACTGGGTGGGTGATTGAGCGGTCAACATGGGAGTCTGAAGCCATGTTTACGATGTAATCAATCTTGCCGATTTTGTCTTGAATTTGTGAATGCAGAGGTGCCCGCATGTCGTGCCAAACTACGGATACCCGTTCGGGATCGAATCCTTCAATGTCTGTCAGTCTTTCAATTCGGCCAGAAAAGCGCAATGCATCCATTACGACAATATCCCAGTCGGTGTTCTTCAACCAATGTTCTACTGTGTGTGAGCCGATGAAGCCCAGTCCACCTGTCAGTAGTACTCTCTTACTCATGTTTCTCCTTAGATATGTGACTGACCTCCAGAGCAATCTCCGAAGGTCAGCCGCCGCTCCTCTTTTACTTAGGTGTAGTGATAGCGAAGCGATGTTAATAGATTATCGACTTTCGATATTTCAGTCAACCGTTACTAAAGTTTACGTCAACGGTCACCAAGGTGTCACGTCATCGTCAAACTCTTCGTTTTGGTATGCTTCGTTAAGTTCTTCGTCTGTGCGCCCTGTGCCTTCGGGGGATACGGAGTTCTGATATTGTGAGAACTCTACCACTTCAAACGGCCATGTTTCTCCACGCTTGCAGAGAGCAGGCCACTCTCGTGCTTCACGCTGACCACGGTAATGCTTGAATTCGATTAGTTCAGGATCGGTGGGGTCGGGTGCTAGTGCTAAACCGAACTCTGACCAACGTGACCAGACTGCGGAACCGAACGGTCGCAGGTCTCGTTGACCCCCTGACCCTAGTGGAGCGTGGTGCTCAATCCATAGCGCACAGTTGTAGGTGTGCCGGATGTAGTCTAGAAACTTGGCGACTTCGATTGAGACGGATTCTGCTGTGCGTCCACCGGGATCAATGAATGCCTTGTAGAGCGGACCGAAGAAAACAATGTCGGGTTCCACCATTGCTACGTGTTCTTCAATGAGCGCCTTGTCTTTGGGCGTCAACAGGTTAACACCGTCAGGCTTCATCAGTAGGTGTGCGTCCATGTCTTCGTGCTTACCGAACCACTTGATCTTGTCATAGATACGCAACGATGTACGCCGGATGATTCGTTCAGGGTTTTCTAGGTCGATCATCAGTGTGCGTACCTTCGGCATTACATCACGACGGAACGGGTGGATACCTGCGGACGACATGAGCGCAACCTGTCGGGCTAGGGTAGTCTTACCAGCACCCTCAGCGGCGACAACAATGACACGCTCCTGACGCTCTAGTACGTTGGGAATCACCCAGTCGTATGAGAGGTCTACGTCGGTCTCTAGGAACGGTGACCATTCAACAAGGTTGCCCCCGTCTTCATGTTGGCGATCCTTGGTGCTGATGAAGGAGTCGAAGTGTGACGCTACCCGTCCCATGAGAAGACTTTCGCTCATCTCTTGTCCTTGCAGGCCGGAAAGACTGCTGATGAGTTTGTTCAGCGCAGTGTCATCCGTTTCTTCAGGTTCAGGAACAGCCGTGGCATCAAACGCTATAAGCGTATCCGTTAACTCGTCGCCAGCGTCAATCAAGTCGGAAACATCATTGTACTTTCCGGGCTTGAACACCTTGACGTTGCATCCGGCTTCGGTGAGCATCTTGTTGACAGAACGTGCGTGTAGATAGCCTGCTTCGTCGTTATCGCAGATGACGATGACGTTTGCTCCAGCAAGCGCTTCAGTGTGATGAGGCATCCATTTGTTTTGGCCTTCTGCACCAGCACCACCGGGGTTGGTGGTAGCAGTCTTGCCCAGAGCCTCTAGGCTGTGTACGTCCTTCTCGCCTTCTACGACGTAAATCGGACGGCCTTCTTCCTTGGCGTGAATAACTTGGGGAAGGCGGTACAGCGGTTTCTCAATGTCTGAAGTTGACCAGTTCCAGCCTCCGGCGTCCTCATCGGGGCGACGTTGCCTAAAAGTCTTCTTACCGTTGTCGTCTACAAACCGCAGAACTTCCATCGCTAGAGTTCCGTCTGCATAGTAGTACTTGTAAGTGTCAACAAGGTCCAACTTGGACTTCTTCGGCTTGGGTGTGTCCTTGGGGAACAAGTCACCAACATCTAGCCCGATAGACTCACAAATCTGGCCCAGTTCACATCCGCCACCACGCAGGCACTTCATGAGAACCTGACCTTGCTTGCCGACTGACACCCGTAGAGAAGGGTTGTCGTCGTCATTGCGGCAGGGGCATGTAGCGTCCCACTGGTTCTTACCAGATGACGTGTGGTTGACTCGTGCTAATACGTTATCAATCGGTTCCATAATGCTCCAAAATATATGCCTCTCTCGTCTTCTCGTACAAGGAGGTAAACATAGCACGATCTGAGTTAGTTGTCAAGGCCGTGGCGTTAGTGCCAAGCCTGCGGATGGTTTGTGCAAGAACGGGGTGCGGCTTCACGTAGTCGTAAGTGCCGCTGTAAATCTTCTGCCCGATGGCTTGCAGGATAGTCCACGCCTCTTCGGGTTCAGGCGGTAGTTCTTCGCCGTTCATGTATGAGAGTGTGGCGAGGCGTAGTTCTCCGGGCTTGGGTAGCCACTTGCGTCCAGCCACTCCCATACGCTTGATAGTTGTTTTAGTTTCTTCGTAGGGCAAGTCGTGGATGAACTCCCAGTATCCCTTTGCTCGCACAGTGAGGGATGCGGTGTCTAGTGACTTGTCCCAAGTTACACTTAGCAGTTCAACGACTGCTTTGCATTCAGTCTTTTCCATGAGATGAGCATAGCCTCCTTTCGATCATCTGTCAATCCCAGAAAAGAAGAAGCCCCCCTTTCGGGGGGCCGGTCTCCTTTCGTGTGTTTGATCAGAAATCCTCAAAAGGATCACGTTCGGGAACCGTTGCCTT